>Ga0172364_10002672_pt1 | contig 14185 bp, 14 predicted proteins | sample LakKivSesite10cm_FD_114545 | JGI IMG/M metagenome (GOLD analysis project Ga0172364, IMG submission 114545) | Sediment microbial communities from Lake Kivu, Rwanda - Sediment site 10cm | ecosystem: Environmental > Aquatic > Freshwater > Lake > Sediment | place: Rwanda: Western Province, Lake... | reverse complement strand
TATGGCGGCGGAGCAGGTATGATTTTGCGAGTTGATGTGATGAGCAAAGCCCTAGCCAAAATCAAAAAGGAAAACAAAAATACTCGTTTAATTCTTTTAACTCCCAAAGGCAGAAAATTTGATCAAAAAGAAGCTAAAAGGCTTTCTAAAATAGAAAATTTAACTTTAATTTGTGGCCATTATGAGGGCTTTGATGAGAGAATTCGTGATTTAATAGACGAAGAAATTTCTATTGGTGACTATATTTTAACTGGCGGCGAACCAGCTGCTTTAGTTGTAGTTGATGCCATAGTTCGCTTAGTCCCAGGTGTTTTAAAAAAAGAAGAAGCTCCTGAAGAGGAATCTTTTTCTTTGAAAGACGACAAAGGCAAACCTTTATTCGAATACGCACATTACACTCGGCCTGAAATATTTAAAGACAGATCAGTGCCTAAAATTTTGCTTAAAGGTAATCATCAAAAAATTAAAGAATGGAGAGAGGAACGAGCAATAGAAGAGACAAAGAAAAGAATATAAATTCGAAACTAAAATTATTTAGATATCTCTTTTAGATTATTTTTTTAAAGTAACTTATTCGGCGGGTTTTTCTCTTTGAACAGTAAATACAATACCAGTAAAGCCCCGCGGTTCTTCCTCAGAAAAGCTTATTCCTTTCATTGGGAACCAAGCGCCTCTTGCATCAAGTTTGCCAAGCTTTAATCTTAAAACAGCTCTTAAATCTTCAGCTTTAATACCACGTAATGCCAGAGGAGATTCCCTCAGGTTGCTGTCGAGGCGGTTCTCCTGGTAATGGAGCAACTTCTGCCTCTTGTACAAAAACTCTTTCCTGGCCGTTCTTACTAAATAAGGCTCCTCTAATTAGATCCATACCTAGATTAGTAGCAAGTTGATACTCCTCCTCTCGTTTTCTTGCTGCTTCGATTGTTTTTTCGTCCATTTCCCCAGCTAACTGTTCTATGGATACTTTGTCTATACCTACTTCAGTTGCTATTCTAATTTTTTCAGCTTTCTCTGCTCTTAACGGATCTTCTGCCTCAGCCATTACATGAGCCATTTCTGGTGATGGTTTGTCTTCTCCAAAATTTGTTTCATTCATAAATTTGATTAGTTTGTGAATTATTTAAATTTTAATCTTTTTCTCCCTAAGTTGCAAACCATTTCTGGGGATAGTTTATGGATAATTAACAATTATCAATTTTCATTTTTCAATGAATTAGCAGTAATATAATTTTGCTATTTGCTGATTAATTTTAACTTGTAGTTTTTAGTTTTTCGTTTTAAGTTTTTAATTAGCATTATGAAATTTAAACTCTCTTCCCAATTCAAACCTACCGGCGATCAGCCACAAGCGATTAAGAAAATCACTGACAATATTAAAAATGGTGCTAAACATCAGGTGCTTTTAGGTGTGACAGGATCTGGTAAAACTTTTACTTTAGCCAAAGTGATTGAAAAAATCCAAAAACCAACTTTGATTATTTCTCATAACAAAACCTTAGCTGCCCAGCTTTATCATGAATTCAAAACTTTTTTCCCGGACAATGCTGTCAAATATTTTGTTTCTTATTATGATTTTTATCAGCCTGAAGCTTACGTCCCGCAAACTGATACTTATATTGAAAAAGATGCCCAAATTAATGAAGAAATTGACCGGCTGCGTAATGACGCCACTTTTTCTTTAATGACCAAGAATGACGTCATTATTGTCGCTTCGGTTTCTTGCATTTATGGCTTAGGTAATCCCAAGGAATACGAAAAAATGCATCTCCATCTTGAGAAAGGAAAAATTGTAAAACCGCGAGAGATTTTAAAACAGCTTGTCAATCTTCGTTACGAAAGAAATGACTTTTTATTGGAACGGAGTAAATTTTCTTATCATGGCGAAGTTTTGGATATTTTTCCTTCTTATGGCGAGGAGATTATTCGCATCGAAATTTTTGACAAAATGATTGAAAAAATCTCCATTCTTAATGCTTTTACCAAAGAAAAAGAAAAGGATTTAGCAGAAATTGTCATTTATCCGGCAGCGCATTTTGTCTCATCGAAAGAATCAGTTGAAGAAATTCTAGGTGCTATCAAAAAAGAAATGGAGCAAGCATACAAAAAATTTAGGAAACAAGGTAAATTTTTAGAAGCCCAAAGAATTAAAGAAAGAACTTTGCAGGATTTAGAAATGATTCGCGAATCTGGTTATTGCCAAGGAATTGAAAATTATTCGCGCTGGTTTGATAGACGCAAAAAAGGCGAGCCGCCCTTTTGCTTGCTGGATTACTACCCAGAGGACTTCTTGCTAGTGGTTGATGAAAGCCATATGACCATCCCACAGATTAGAGGTATGTATTTTGGTGATAGATCTAGAAAAGAAACTCTGGTTAAGTATGGTTTTCGTTTGCCTTCAGCTTTAGATAATCGACCGTTGAAATTTGGAGAATTTTTAAATCATTTAAATCAAGCAGTTTATATTTCAGCTACCCCAGCTGTTTGGGAACTGACCCAGTCGCTAAATCAAGAAAGGGAAACAACACTTGCCCTCCGAAGCCCTGCCTTGCCGGCAGGCAGGCTTGGCGAAGGATGGGAGGAGAAAGTGGCGAAAATGTCTTTAAAAAAAATATTGGCATCAAAATTTGTCACTGAACAAGTGATTCGGCCGACCTATCTAGTCGATCCGAGAATAGAAGTCAGACCCCAGAAAGGCCAGCTTGAAGATTTGACCAAAGAAATCATTGCTCGGGCCAAGAAAAATCAAAGGACTTTAGTCACAGTTTTAACTAAGCGTTTGGCCGAAGAATTGGCTGATTTTCTAAAGGAAAAAGGAATGAAAGTAGCATATCTTCATTCAGAAATTGAGACTTTAAAGCGGACACCAATTTTAAAAGCATTACGTGAAGGAGTTTATGATGTTCTGGTTGGCGTGAATTTATTACGTGAGGGCTTGGATCTGCCTGAAGTTTCCTTGGTGGCGATTTTAGATGCTGACAAAGAAGGATTCTTGCGGAGTGAATGGGCTCTGATTCAAACAATGGGACGAGCTGCCCGGCATATTGATGCTAAAGCAATTTTATATGCGGATAAAATAACTTTATCGATGAAGCGAGCAATTGAGGAAACTAGACGCCGTCGTAAAATCCAGGAAAAATTTAATAAAAAATTTGGCCTCACTCCCAAAAGCATTGAGAAACCGATTGAAGCTTTGGTTGAGGCAGAAGAAATTGAGCCAGAAGAAACTCGGATTTCCCAAATTAAACCAAGTGAGATTCCTCAAGAAGAAAGAGATCGATTGATTGAAGAGTTGACTGAGAAAATGAATTTGGCAGCAGAGAATTTGGAATTTGAAAGGGCAGCTTTTTTAAGGGATCAGATAAAAAGGCTAAAGGAATAAACCCAGTAGCAGAGCAAGCACGCTACTGGGCAAGCAAAACCGCGGAAAGTATGTTCCGATAGAGCTCTCTAGAGACTCTACCGGTTTTTCCGCGGAAAAGATGAGATGGGTTTTGCTATTCAACAGAAATGCCCAGACAGTGGAGCAAAGCCATGCCTGAATGAGGGCTAGTTCGGCAATCTTCGAAGGTACAACCTTCGAATCTGACCTCGCTGTTCATAAGCGTCCATGAATTGGACTCGGCGAAAAAGACCCCTCTGAATCTGCAATTGATCATGTGCACGTTTTCCCAAGTGGTCATATCTATGATTTCTACTTGAAACAGGCATCCTTGGAGAACAATGTTTCTGATTTTCATTGTTTCTAGAGAACCGCCACGGAAACGAGTGTCAACAACTGATCTAGCCATGATTTGACCATTTACGTCACGTAGATCACTAGGATTAGAAGTAAGCATCGCGTGATCGAACTTCGGATCGATTAGTTCTCTATGGTTGAGCCTCTGTAATTCTTCCTCGGTAAATATGTGGCCAGAAACATCAAGTCCTTGAAGTACTTCAGATGCTTCAGGAAGAGCCATCAAGTCAGCGATGGTTGCCATTTCTTTCGCCTCCTTCGGGATGTCAAGGTTCACCCTGTTGAATAGCCCTCAGGTTCCTCGCCTGCCTACCGGCAAGGCAGGCTTGGCGAGGATTTAACAGGGTACGGATTCATCTTATTTTATTTTCTTCTCTCGGTCAAATTGTTTTATTAAAAAACACCCAGCCATGCGGCGGATTATTTGCTAACAAAAACCGGCTGGGCATACCATACCGGTCAGAAAAGAATTTGGATGAGAAGATGATTTCTGGATTGAATGGCACTATTACTCTTCTATTTCCTCATCTGCGACGTCGAGAGTTGCGTCACAAAGGAAGTAATATATAGCCAGAGCTTTCATGCCAGAGGCAAAAGCAACAGCTTCATCATATACTGAAGTATCCCGAGATTCTTTCTCCCAAAACACATTGCCATCGAGAACTACTATACCTTTGTAGCAAGGAGGTCTTTCTGGTGTACCCAGGACCTTGATTCTCTTGACTACTAAGCGTATGGTTCGAACCATCCTGTCTCACCTCCGTCGAGATAATTTTATAATAATTCCTAAATCTTTCATCTGTCAATTATTTTATTCTTTGTAAATTGATAATTGAAAACTGAAAATTGCCGTTATGTTATAATGGCAATAATGTCCTTATTTTTTGCTATTGGGCTTTTAATTGTTGGCTTGACTCTTTTGGCTTTAATTTTTCGCTTATTGCGCCAACCCCTTTTGCCAGTTTATTTATTGGCAGGATTTTTATTAGGTCCAGTTTTTCATTTTATACCCCAAAACCAGCTGCCTAATTTAGAATCTTTTTCTTTGATTGGTATTGCCTTTTTGTTATTTACTGCTGGTTTGGAATTGGATTTGGTGATGATTTTTAAAAATCTTAAAATTACACTTTTGGGCTTTATTTTTGCTGGCTTAAATGCCTTGATCTTTCTTTTGGTTTTTGGTCGTATTCCTTTATTTGATTTTTTGGGACCAGAAAAGTCTATTGTAGCTATTATTTTTAGTTTTTCTTCAACTCTTTTAGCAGTCAAGGCTTTGGCTGAACAAAATAAATTAGCCACCACTTTGGGTTATCTTTCCTTAGCTATTCTTTTAGCTCAAGACTTGATTGCTATTTTCGCTTTAGCTTTTGTCGGTAAGAGTGAAGTTAGTATCACTAATCATTTAGTAGGAATTGCTTTGCTGCTTTTAGCTGGTTTTGCTGGCGGTTATTTTATTTTTCCAAGACTTTTTCATTTTGCTGCTAATTCTGTAGAATTACTTTTTTTGAGTTCCTTAGGGGTATTGTTTCTTTTTTCGATGATTGGTTATGTTTTTGGCTTATCTTTAGAAGTGGGTGCTTTTGTTGGCGGTTTGAGTTTATCCTCACTTGTTTATCGTTATGAAATCTCTTCTCGAATGCGTCCTTTGCGTGATTTTTTTGTCATGCTTTTATTTTTATCCTTAGGTTTGCAAATTAGCCCCGAATCTTTTCAGATGTTGCTTTGGCCATTTGTCGCTCTGCTTGTTTTAACCATCGTGCTTAAGCCAATCATTTACACTGTGTTAGGATTTTTGTTCAAATTATCACGTTATTTATCTGTTGAAGAAGGTTTAGTTTCTACTCCTTCCAGTGAATTTTCCTTAGCTTTGACTCATAATTTGTCGCCAGCCTCTTTTTCTTTAGCTGGTTATAATTTCTTAGCCTCTTCATTTTTAGGCTCATATTTTTATGAATATATTGATGAATTATCCATGTTTTTAGTTCATTTATGGGATAAAATTTTGCCTTTGCGACTTTTCAAAAAACATATACAAGACGATGAATTAAAATCTTTAAGAGATCACGTGGTCATTTTTGGCGGCCATAGAATGGGCGGCCGTTTGATCAAAAAATTGTTGGAGCTGAAAAAGAAAGTGGTTTTGATTGATCATAATCCAGATATTGTTAAGCAATTTCAGAGCAGAGTGATCACTATTTATGGTGATGCCTTGGAGCAAGAAATTAGAGAGAAAGCAAATTTAAAAAATGCCTCCATCGTTGTGTCTACAGTCCCTGATTTAAAAATTAATCTCATTTTGATTAGAGAAATTAACCGATTAAATCCTCAATCTTTTGTTTATATTACAGCCAGTGACTATGACGAAGCCCTGAAGCTTTATAAAGAAGGAGCAGATTTTGTAATTTTGCCTTATTTTTTGGGCGCAGAACAGGCTAATATTTTGCTTGAAAATTTTGATCAGGCAATTGAGCGTTTAGCTAAAACCAAAGAAGATCATTTAAACAAGCTGGCAGAGGAAAAGAATACTTAGAGGTTTACAGATTTTCAGGTAAACAGGTAATCAGGATTGTCATTGCGAGCGCAGTCCCGTAGTTCCCGCTAAAAGCGGGATACTACTGGGGCAAATTAGCTGAGGAAACGAAAAGATAAATTTAATCTTTAGAAAGATTCTAATATGCGAGGATCTAGGGGCTTTCCGCCAGCTGGCGGATTGAGGCAGCCCCCGAGATCCTCGCGCTCCCTCACCCTGCACGAGTAATTCTTTAATGAAAAAGTTGCACTTTTTCTCCCGAAAAGAGGAAACAGGAACCAAAAGGAAAGGCACTTAATAATTTTTAACTAGCTTGTTGTTTGCGATTCTGATAAATTATAATAAGCTCTATGGCATTTTGGGAAAAAATTAAAAATTGTTTTTCTTTTTTTGGTTCTGGTTTTATATTTCTTTTAGTTCTGGCTTTGCTTTTTCGGTTGCTTATTGCTGAACCTTTTGTGGTTAGAGGTTCAAGTATGGATCCTAATTTTCATGATGCTAATTATCTATGGATTGAGAAAGTAACCATTCATACTTCTACCATTCCGAGGGGGGAAGTAGTAGTTTTCAAAGCACCAGATGCACCTTCTTCAGTGTATATCAAAAGGATTATTGGATTGCCTGGAGAACGAGTTAGAATTTGGCACCAAAATGTTTATATTATAAAAGATGAAAAGGTTTTCAGACTTGAAGAGCCGGAAATTTCTTTTAAAACTTCGGGTGAAGCAGATGTCACTTTAGCCAATGACCAATATTTTGTTTTAGGTGATAATCGTTCAGTTTCTGAAGATTCACGTTATTTTGGCCCAATTAAAAAAAGCGCTTTAGTGGGCAGAGCTTGGTTAAAACTTTTGCCAGCTAAAGATCGCGGTTTTATTAAAATTCCTGAAATCAAATTAATTGCTTTGGAGGCGAAAGAATCTAAACAACTTTTAAATATTGCTCCAGATGATGCCTTAAATAATCTAGGTTTTCTTTGGTCAGGCCAGAAACAGAAATAAGAGGAAAATCTCCTAGAAAATGGAATTTTTCTTTTACCAGGTTCTCCATTTCTTTAATTTTTTCTTTAGTTACTAGATCGATTTTATTAATCACCACCAAAATTTTTTTATCATTTTTTTGACACAGAGAAGCGATTTTAACTTCCTGATGCACTGGTCCTTCAGACGCATCAATAATCAGAATGACTAAATCAGCAGTTTTAAGAGAATAAATTGAACGACGAGAAGAGAAAAATTCTAAAATATTTTGGATTTTACTTTTGCGCTTTAGCCCTGGTGTATCGATTAGAACTATCCCTTGCTTTAAAAATGCCTCTATTTCATCTCTAGTAGTACCACTTTTCTCATCAACTACCGAACGTTCTTGTTCAATTAAAGAGTTCAAAAGGGTTGATTTACCAACATTGGGTCTGCCGATCAAAGCTATTTTAAAATTTGGCAAAATGATATGTTCTTTACTATTCTTTAAGTAAGAAGCAATTTTTTCTTTTATTTTTTCAATATTCTTATTGAGTAAACCGGAAACACAGATTTGATCATCGACTGACAGAGAAGAAAAAAGTCGAATTTTTTCTTGGATGAGTTTTGTATTATCAACTTTGGTAATGGCTAAAATTATTGGTTTGGAAAATTGTCTTAGATAATCAAGAATTGATTTATCTTGGGGAGTAGGACCTGATCTTGAATCAACAACTAAGATAAATAAATCAGCATTTTTAATTATTTTTTCCCAGAAATTTTTGATTTTTTCTTCAAGTTCTGACTCTCGTTTTTCTAAAAATCCAGCTGTATCAATGAGAAGGAAAGATTTGTTTTTCAGTTCAATAATTTGGCTGACCCAATCTCGAGTAGTGCCTGGAATCTTTGAGGTGACTGCTTTTTGCGAACCAGCTAATCTATTAAAAAGAGTGGATTTGCCAGAATTGACCCGACCAACTAAAACTACTTTGGGAAAAGTAGACAGTATGTCATTTTTAGCGGAAACCATGCTTGCCTCTTAAGTGGACAAAAACGAAACCAGGATAGCGTGTTTCAGTAAAATGTAAATTTTGTGCCCTTTTAATCAAAATTAATGATTGTGCCATATCTCCGACTGGCAAAACCAAACGGCCAAAAGGAGTCAGTTGTTTTTTTAAAGTAAGAGGTATTTTAGGAGCTGAGGCGCTACAAAGAATGCGATCAAAAGGAGCTTTTTTAATCCAGCCGATGGATCCATTAGCTAGAGAAAATTCTACATTAGTAAGATTGAGTTTTCTAACATTATCGCGACCGAATTCTAAAATTTGAGGAATGATTTCTAGAGCGTAAACTTTTCCTTTTTCACCCACTAATTCTGCGAGCAAAGCTGTTGTCCAGCCTGAACCAGAACCAATATCTAAGACTTTTTGGTTTTTTTCTGGTTGCAGAAGCTCAAGCATAAAAGCCACGGTCGTGGGTTGTGATATAGTTTGGCCAAAGCCGATAGGGAAGGCATGATCAGTGGCTGCCAAATGTTTCAAATTCTTAGGCATAAAATCAGCTCGATCTATTCTTGAAAAAGCGCGGATAATATGAGGAGATTTAAGAATTCCTTGGATAATTAATTGCTCGACCAATTTTTGCCAGCTCATTATAACTTTCTCTTTATTATTTCTTATATTTAGGTCTATTATAGCATTAAGATTAGGCAAAGATAAGAAGTTTATGCCCAGTAATACAACTTCTTTTAATTTCACTGGGTTTAAACATAATTTTTTAGAAAAAGTAAGGAATGAAAGTTTATTAAAAACTAATTAATGTAGACCCGGTAGAGCTATTTCGTGATTCTACCGGGTTGAAAAAGGAGATGATATACTGGGATGGCTAAAGAATTTTTTTATCAGATAGTAGTTGACAGCAAAACTTTTGGGGCTGATATTTTTACTTATAAATCTAAAATTGATTTACCAGAGAGAATTTTAGTCAAAGTTGATTTTAGAGGTCGTAAACTTTTAGGTTTTATCTTGAAAAAACTGAAGCGTCCTAATTTTCCTGCACAAAAAATCAAAGCAATTGAAAAAGTAATAGATTTTGCTCAACTCCTTGATGAGAGAAGGGTAAAATTAGCCAAAATCGCGGCTGATCATTATCTGACTTCTTTAGGTAAAATGATCTTTTGGGCTCTGCCAGAAATTGCTTTGAGATCTGTTGCCAAAGAACCAAAAGAAAACAAGATCGCAAAATTGATTACCAAAAACTCTAAACCAATTTTTTATCAAACAGATGTATTTAAAAGATTTGAATTTTATAAGAAATTAATCAAAAAAGAAATTAAAAAGAAAAGACAAGTTCTTTTTTTGGCACCTAATTTAAATCATTGGATGATAAAAGATTTATCTAACTTGTTTAAGCCAGTGGTTTTTGCTTCAAATCTTTCCAGAAAAAAAGAATATCTGCTTTGGCGCGAAGTTTTAACAGGCAGGATAGATCTAGTAATTGGTTCGCAAAAAGCGATTTTTACTCCCCTCAATCGTCTGAATTTAATCATAGTTGAAGATGCAGGTAATCCCAATTATAAACAAGAGCAAGATCCGAGAATAGATTTAAGATTTTTAGCCAAAAATTTAGCCAAGGTAACTAGAGCCAAATTAATTTTTTCTGGTTTAGTTCCAGATCCTTTGACGTATTTAGAAATCAAAAAGAAAAAATTTATTTTAAAAAAAGATTTCAAAAAATCACAGATTAGCTTAGTTGATTTATTCAAACAAAATAAATTAATTGGTTTTGAGACAGAAGAGATAATTAAAACAGCTTTAAAAAAAAGAAAGAAAATAATTTTCTTTTACAATCGTTTAGGATTTTCTCAGCTTTCTCTTTGTAGCGATTGCGGTTTCTTTGATTTCCAGAAAGGGGGGATACCTCTAGCCTTTTGTCCCCGTTGCAGGGGGGTTAAAATTAAGACGCATAGCTTTGGTCTAGAGCGCCTGGCCTATGATTTTAAAAAAATTTTCCCAAGAACTGATATAGCTTTACTTTTTAAATCAAGCCAAGACCAGCCCAAAAAATTAAATATTGCTTCATCATTTGCTTTTAGATTTAACCCGCCTTCGCTGCCAACTTCAAGAAAGCTTCGTTGGCCGAGAAAGCTACGGCGGGCAAGGCAAAAATTTGATCTCTCAGTTTTGGGTTTGGCAGAAATCGGTTTGAGTTTACCTGATCCATATATAGCTTATAAAATTTTGCATTTTGGTTTTGAAGCTTTGAGTTTGGGTAAAAAAGCAATAATACAAACTTTTATCCCAGATCATTATTTAGTTAAAGCTTTTCACAATTTGGATTTTGAAATTTTCTATCAAAATTGGCTCAAAATAAGAAAAAAATTCCATCTAGCTCCAGATTTTAAAGAGATTAAAATCTTTGCTTTGCCCCAAAATAAATTAGATCAATTTTATAAAAAACTTCAGGAATTCAAAGAAATCCCCGCTTCTTATAAATTGGCTGATTTAGAGAAGCAATATATTCTAATAACTTTGCCTCAAAATAGATCTATAAGTTTGGCTTTGAAGAAATTTTTAGAAAAATCCCGCGCTAAAATTGACGTCGATCCGATAGATTAGATTTTGAATTTTCCGTTTTGCTGGACGATTTTGCCATCAAGAATGATTTTGGCTTTGCTCATATTTTTGACCATATCCCAGTGGATAGCACTATCGTTGCCGCCTCCATTATCTTTATAAGCCATACCCAAGGCTAGATGAATAGTGCCGCCAATTTTTTCATCAAAAAGTAAATTTTTGGTGAATCTTTTGATTTTGGGATTACAGCCAATGCCAAATTCGCCTAAGTAGGAGGCATTTTTATCTGTAGCAATCATGGCTTTCAGTAAGGTTTCATTCTTTGTGGCCGTGGCTTTAATGACTTTGCCATTTTTGAACTCTAAATAAATACCATCAACTTCTTGACCAGTAAAAACCGCTGGAAAATCGAATTTCACAAAACCCTCGACAGTTTTTTTAAATGGGGCCATATAAATTTCGCCACCAGGCATATTTTCTTCACCCTTATCTGCTTGAGCTTTGTCACCACGAATTTCAAATTTTAGATCTATTCCCTGACCAATTAAATGTACTTCTTTTCCCTTTCTAAATTTCTTGAGAATTTTATCTATTTTCTGCCCTAATTTTTTCCAATTTTGCAGGCAGGCTGAAAAGACAAAATCTTCAAAATCACTGGCTGACATTTCTGCTTCTTGGGCTAAACTCACACATGGGAAACCTACAGTGCAGCGCCAAATCTTATCTCTACGATTAACAATATAATTAGTGATTTTTTGAGTAATTTTTTCTCTCAAGGTAATCTTCTTAGGATGAATTCCAGACAGTTCTTTGGTATTAAATTCAGTGTCAACGCCAATATATTTTTGACTATTTTTAACAGTATAATCAAAAATTTTTGGATAATTTTCCAACTGATGTCTTTGAGCATATTTAAAGAAAAAAGAAGAAAGACCGGGTAAAGTTAAACGTAGAATAGGATGAGCACCTTTTTTGATAATTGCTTGATGAAGAGCAATAATAAAATCACTGGCTTCAGTTGAGCCAGAAATTACAACATTTTCTCCTCTCTTCACTTTTAAAGAATAGCCCACGACTATATTAGCCAATTTATGGATCCGTGCTTCGATAGCCATATCTTAAATTTCAATTGTCACCAGCCTAAGCAAAAAATAGTTTTTTGTCAACTAAAAATTAATTAATATGTTTGATTTGTTACTTGACCGAATTTTTTCTTTTTGTTATGCTTCTTTTGTAATTATTTAAGAGCGTTTTATGCTCAACGATGTTTTTGTTAAACAACAGGAAAACAAACTGCTCAAACAAAAGGCAGATTTAGAAAAACAATTAAAAGTCTTAAGAGCTAAACGCAAAAAAGGCAGAGGTTTTTTGGTCAGATTCCCTAGTTATGGTCGAGATGTTGATTCTGAAGTTCAAGAAGTTCAGGATTATTCTGGTAATTTGTCACGAGAGAAAGAATTATCTGAACTTTTGAAAGAGATTAATATGGCTTTGCGTTTAATCAAAAAAAAGAAATACGGAATTTGCATTGTTTGCAGAAAGCCAATTCCCGAGGCACGATTAAAAGCTTTTCCTGCAGCTGTCACCCATGCTCAATGTAAAAGACCAACTCGTTTCTGGCATAAATTTTGGCCCTTTAAAAAGATTATTAAGAGAAAATAAATTCCAGAGTGATAATTTTCCTTTTCAGTTTAGGTGTTTTTGCGATAGATCAACTGATAAAATTTTTAGTCTATAGATTCGCGCCTTATTACACTGTTTTGGGAGCTAATACGTTGATTTTTGGTAATATTGGTGCCACAGTAGTAAGTTTTATTTTTGTTATTTTACTTTTAGGTCTAATTTTGCGGGATAAAAAAATTATTCTTGCCAATCTCTGGACATCATTGGCTTCAGGTTTCTGTTTGGGTGGAGCAATTTCTAATATTATTGATCGATTGTGGCGCGGCGGAGTCTTGGATATTGGTCAAGGTAGACTGCGTACTAATCTAGCTGATATTTTGGTTTTTGTGGGTCTGTTTATGCTATTTTATTTCTATTTTTCTAGAAAAAATATCGAATCGTAAGACTAAATATGTTCTAGAAAAAATGTTGAGTTGTGAGACTAAACAATTGATCAAAAATTGGAGTTTTGAGTTGAAGATAATAGGCACTAAAGATTAAAAGAAGAGCCACGATTATGGCAATCAAGAGCGTTTTGCCATCAAAGACATAAAAAAATTCATCAAAATTTTTCTCAGCCATTTTTATTTTGTTAGCTGATATTTTGGTCTCTTTTTGAGAAATATTGATTTCTTCTCCATGATTAATTTTATTCCTTAGTTCCTCAATTCTTTTTTGAATTTCTCTCTTATCGATTGGTGCCATTTTCTTAGTTTTTAATTTTTAGTTTTTCGTTTTTAGTTAATATTTAAGGCGTGGCCGGCCCGCCCGCAACGCCTGAGCTTGCGATGGCGGGCGGGGATTCGCTTTTCTTAGAAATCAATGGAATTAACCATCTAGCTCAGTTTATAAATATTTTTAAGGCGTGGCCGGGATTCGCCGAGCTCCAAGCTCTTCCTTGGACAAGTTTGTTAAAGTTTATTGATCGCGCTTTCAAAGTTCTATGCGACTTTGTTGTTAAACCTTCGCCGTTCGTGTCTCGTCCCGACATCCGTCGGGATGGGTGCGATTCCGGCCAATTTGATTTTCTAAGGCGTGGCCGGGATTCGCACCCGGGTGAGCGGTTTTGCAGACCGCTGCCTGACTACTCGGCCACCACGCCGCTAACACTTATCAATTATTATTTAGATTATGTAATAAATCAAGATTAGATTTTGGCCTTTTCAAAAAATAATTTTGCATTTTGTCTGCCTGACGGTAGACAGGAGATTTGTATTTTGCATTAATCTTATTGCAAAATTTACAATTTTGAGATAAGATTTCTAAGTATGTCACTTTTGAATTGGTTGGAAATCGGTGTTGCTGTTCTTTTGATTATTTTTATTTTGTTACAACAGCAAGGGACAACTTTAGGCGGAGCTTTTGGCGGTGAAAGTGTTGTTTATCATTCAAGAAGAGGCATAGAGAAATTTCTTTTTATAGGCACAATTATTTTAGCTTTAGCTTTTGTGACTTTAGCTTTAATCAATGTGGTTATTTAAAAATATTTTTTCCTTTGTAGGGAGATTTTTTTCGAGACTACTTTTTTCTTTCCGGAGAGTTTTTTTGAGCCTTAACCTCAGAGAAAAAAAGATTTTGGCAATGCTATTTGTTCTTTTCGTTTTAGCCTTGATCTTAAGAATTTATCAATTAGTAATCTTAAAAAAACCTGAAGTGCCTGTTTATGGCGGGACTTATAAAGAAATTTCTTTTGGTGAAGTGACTAATTTTAATCCTTTTTTCG
>Ga0172364_10002670_pt1 | contig 14186 bp, 14 predicted proteins | sample LakKivSesite10cm_FD_114545 | JGI IMG/M metagenome (GOLD analysis project Ga0172364, IMG submission 114545) | Sediment microbial communities from Lake Kivu, Rwanda - Sediment site 10cm | ecosystem: Environmental > Aquatic > Freshwater > Lake > Sediment | place: Rwanda: Western Province, Lake... | reverse complement strand
TTGGTAGGCCGACTGTGTAATGGCAACAGTGTTGCAGGGACGAGAGGTTTCAATTGATAGGCCTGGTTAGTATTCTGTGCCCGGAATTCCAAGACTTGCCTTAGCCTTGCAGAGACTCGCAAGAAAAAGCTAGCTTTATTCTGGATATTTTGTCGGACCCATCGCGCATCTTACCTCCCAGCAGGAACTTCGCGGGGGGCCATGACTCTGCCCGCCAGTGCACCAGTATGTCCTCTTTCTCTAACCGCGATTTTACCATTCACTATCACGTATGCTATGCCATCAGGGTACTGATGCGGGTTCTGAAAAGTGGCCCTATCCGTGATAGTTTCTGGGTTAAATATAGTAATGTCTGCACGCATTCCTTCTCTGATGATTCCTCTATCTCTTAGTCCCAATTTCTGCGCCGGTAACGACGTCATCTTTCGTATGGCATTTTCAAGCGTCAATATCCTTTCTTCCCTTACGTATTTTCCCAACACTCTTGGAAAGCTACCGTAGCTTCTCGGATGAGGCTTACCCTCGCCCAAAACTCCGTACGGTGCAACTGCCCAGCCGTCCGTTCCTATCATTGACACAGGATGCCGTAAAACAGTGCAAACATCATCTTCGCACATGAGAAAACACACGACGCTTATAGCTGCGTCGTCAATTAGAAGGTCAAATACAAGCCCGAACGGGTCCATGTGTTTCGTTCGGGCGATTTCGCTAATGTTTTTCCCTTCAAGATCTGGATGGTTCTTGTATCGAGCTATTTGGGTGACATCCCATATGTCGACTTCTAGCAGACTTGCCCGATCTGGTGATTCTTTTCTCATCTCTCTGATTAGCCTATCACGGGTTTTCGCATCTGTTAGTCTTTGAACAAGTTTTTCGGTCCCTCCTGCATGAGCCCATTGTGGAAGCTCGGCGCTTAATACGGTACTTGAAGCCACATATGGGTAAACATCGCAAGTTATGTCTATTCCTCTACCTCTAACTTCCTCGATCATCTTGAGGCTTTCTTTGACTTTCCCCCAATTTGCCTTTCCCTCAGCTTTGTGGTGAGAAATCTCCACAGGTAGCCCGGCTTCTTCGCCTATTTCTATGGTCTCTTTCACAGACTCAAGCAATTTCTCGCCTTCGTCTCTTATGTGCGAAGTGTAGATTCCTCCATAACTTGCCACCACTCTAGAGAGTTCTACTAGCTCGTCAGTTTCGGCGTAACAACCGGGTGGATAAATTAGCCCCGTGGATATGCCAAAAGCCCCTTCTTCCATTGCCTGAGCTAACCTTTTCTTCATTTCCTCTAGCTCTGCCTTTGTTGGCGCTCTATCAACAAATCCCATGGTACAAACCCTCAAATTTGCGTGCCCAACCAGAGGAACGACATTAACAGCTACCCCCTGCCGGCCTAATCTATTCAAGTAGTCTTTCATCGTCGACCAATCAAGTTGCAGTTTGGCCTCTTCAATGAGCGACTCGGTCTTCCTAATCTCTTCTTTCATGAGGTCATTTAAGGGAGCGGCAGATCCACCGCAGTTTCCGATAACTTCAGTTGTTATTCCTTGTCTGATCTTGCTCTCCGCTTTTGGATTCACCAGCAACACGAGGTCAGAATGAGAGTGCATGTCTATAAAGCCTGGAGACACCACCAGCCCAGCAGCATCTATGATTTCTGATGCTTTTTCAGCACTCAACCTGCCGATTGCCGATATTTTTTGTCCATTGATTCCCACATCCGCTTTGAACCACGGGTTACCCTTTCCGTCAATCACCTTCCCGTTCTTGATAATCAAATCAAACACGATCGTCACCTCACAATTTCTTAGGTATTCGCGTTATTTCTCCGAACCTACGTTCATCCGGTATTTATATTAGCCGGCCCATAGCTCTCTTTTCCTTGCTATTCCACGCCTCTTGCTGAATGAAGCTGGAAGATCCAAGCTTTCGGGCCCTCCCCGCTCTACCCTCTGAGTGCATTATATAGAGACTAGCGAGAACCGTCAATCCGCATTCTCTTTCAATACAAGGTGAGCCTGGGCCGCCAAGAAAATACGGTACGCTCTGCCGGCTATAACAGACTGGGACGCAGTCCGTTTAACAAGCTGCCAGAATGTGCAACGCTGCATCTTGGTGTGCGGCTAAGTAACATTATGGGTATCTGCGTGGTGGGCGGTTCTATTCCACACCAATATAAACCGACAAGTTGCGGTTCAGACTCGTCTCCAGCCCTATTCAACCCCGATTATTACGTTCGTAGCCTTTATGATCGCATATGCTTCCTTGCCGACCACCAGACCAAGTTTATCCGCAGATTCTTTGGTAATTATCGAGACAATCTCAGAACCCCCGGGCAGCTCGATAACGACTTCAGCGTTGACCGCGCCAGGTTTAATCTGCTTCACCTTGCCCTTAAGCATATTGCGTGCACTTATTTTCATAATTTACCTACTTTCCTGGCCACCTACGATATACCCAGTGGTTGGGCATCTATGTTATCCTAAATTATACCACGGTGGTATCAAAAACCTCTTATCATTCAGCTTTGCCAATGCTGGCTTGATTGAGAAATATAACCTGCTGGGTATTCCGGGGAAGTAATACCTAATTTGTAGTAGGCCCAATTGGTATGGTGTCCTAGAATTCCGCGGCTCTGTCAGGTTATTAGGGGGGACTGCTGTTCCTGGAACGGATGCGTTCTCAGGACTAGCGAGAAAAGGAAGGGATACTTCGATTTCAAGTGCTGAACGTAGTCTAACCATTCACTGGCCAGGTGGGTAACTGCCCAGAGCAAGTCGGTAAAACGGTCGTGCTCCAGCAAGCTGGGATTCTCGAGCAGAGTCAGCAGGAACTCTTGCTTCTGCTCCAGGAAGGCTTTGAGCCTGCCAAGGTCTATATTTCGGCAGTCAACCTCAACTTTGAGGTGGTGCGCAAAGTCAACAGCTTTCTGGAAATCTTTCTTTGTCCAGTTCTCAGTAACGTTCAGGTGCCTGGAAATCTCCAGTCGGTTATCAAAATGTTTGATGAGGTCTTGAAGGAGGTGGTTGCCCAGTTCGCTAAAGAAAGCTCCCACCACCATATTTAGTTTCTCCAGTTTAGCTTGCATCTCTCGGCGGGCCAAGAGGCGCTCGATAATAACCACCACTAATAGGACCTCAAGGGGCAGAAAGGCAAGATCACCGACCATATAGATAAATATATGGTGAATATCACGAAAAATGATGTAATGAATGAAATATGCAATTGCAGAAAGCGCCACAAATGCAACAGCTAAGTAGATAATAAATGAGAACCGCTTTCGCATGTTAATTACCAGCACTCCGGTTGGTAAATGTGTACAATATAGTATCGTTTTTCTTGAATATTATAGTTACATAGTCGCCATCGGGCAATAGGAGGGGCTTTAGAATGTCTAAAGCCAATTGCAACATCCCTGCAGTATAAGATTGGTCGGCTGTACAATTGAACGGAAAGCCATTTTGTTTAGTTCTTCGTTTGCATTGACCGAGACGAGTGACTGTATAAAACATCAGATTGTTCACTTTGCTGTCCATAACAGCTTAGGCAGACATAGACATGGAATAGAGCCACGGCGGAACTTGACAATCTTAATAATAGGTATATGATGTATTTAATAGTTCAAGTTTAGGTTATTACAAACTTCTTAGGATTCTGCCAGACTCATATTAAGTATTGGGTGACCCAGACTCTAACTAGAATTTTTGAAAAAGGAGGTCATCCAATGAGTTTTCAGGACAAAACGATCCAGTGTGCCGATTGTGGGACTGACTTCAGCTTCACCGCTGAAGAACAAGAGTTCTTTCGATCCAAGGGCTATACTAATGAGCCCAAGCGCTGTCTCTCATGCCGACAGGCAAGGAAGGCAGAGCAGAAAGGAATTCGTGGTAACAGCTACGGGCTCCCACGCCAAATGTTTCCTGCTATATGCACCGAGTGCGGCAAAGACACCCAAGTGCCTTTTGAGCCCACCAATGGCAGGCCAGTCTATTGTAGCGATTGCTACAGTAAAGTCAGATTGAGTAGATAATGACGGTTTGACATGGACATATAGGGCCGGGGATACCTGGCTCTTATATGTTTCTAGAATGTGGTGTCTTCGCAATTTCGTTTACATGCGCCGCTTCCAAACTGGGGTGCTGCACTAATACGAGCCTGACCAATGACGCAAAAATACTGAATCGGTCGTAGGAGATTGAAGACAAACAGAGTCGCAGTGACAAGTATGGACCATCAATAGGACTGGATGGAGACAATGTTTCGCTAGCATATATGAACTATCGCAACGACATAAGAAATATAGCTATCATTGCTCACGTTGACCATGGTAAGACTACTCTGGTAGATGCCATGCTTAAACAAAGCAAGGTCTTCCGGGATAGCCAAAAAGTAGGCGAGTTAATAATGGACCAGAACATTTTAGAGCGTGAAAAAGGCATTACCATTATGGCTAAGAATACCGCCGTGATTTACCGGGGAATCAAGATTAATATCATCGATACCCCCGGGCATGCTGATTTCAGCGGTGAGGTAGAGCGCGTTATAAATATGGCTGATGGTTGCCTGCTTCTCGTGGATTCTATGGAAGGTCCCATGCCCCAGACTAAGTTTGTGCTTCGCCAAGCTCTGGAAAATGGACTGAGACCCATTGTGGTTATCAATAAGGTAGACAGACAGAATTCGCGGGTAGCAGAGGTACTTAAGCTGACCGAGGATCTGTTCTTGAAATTAGCTACCAGCACTGACCAGCTTGACTTCCCTGTAATATATGTCAGTGCCACGGAAGGTATAGCCGTAAGCGAACTAGGTACTAAAGGCAAAGACATCACTCCTCTCTTCGAACGCATCTTAGAAGAAGTACCACCACCGCAAATTGAAAGTGGGCCATTTCAAATGCTGGTTTCTAACCTAGACTATGACAGCCACAAAGGCAAAATAGCTATTGGTAGAATCTGGAGAGGCAAGATTGCTGCCCACGACCCCGTAGTCTGTCTGAGTGCTGATGGGAGTCTAAGTCATTATCAGATTAGTGAAGTACTTACGTATCTCGGTCTCAAACGCCTGGAGGTAGCAGAGGCCGAGGCGGGTGACATAGTAGCTGTGGCCGGCCTCGAAAAAGTCAGCATTGGAGATACCATTGCCAGCCCGGAGCAGCCTGAAGCTCTACCACGCATAGAAGTTGGCGAACCAACGGTGGAGATGACCTTCGGAGTAAATACCTCACCGTTCGCTGGCCGTGAAGGACGCTTCAGCACCACGCGACAGTTACGGGCACGACTTTACAAGGCACTGGAAACTAATCTCAGCCTCAGGGTACAAGATACGGATAGCCCAGACACCTTCCTTGTAAAAGGGAGAGGAGAACTGCATTTGGCTATTCTGATTGAGACCATGCGTCGCGAGGGCTACGAGTTTGAGGTCTCCAGACCAGAAGCTATTACCAAAGTAGTTAACGGCAACCTTGTAGAACCCGTGGAAGCTCTTACTCTTGATACCAAAGAGGAATACGTTGGAGTCTTAACCGAGATGCTGAGCAGTCGCCAAGCTCAGCTTGCTGATATGTGCAACGATGGCCATGATAATATACGTCTGGAATTCCGTATAACCACAAAAGGACTCATTGGTTTCCGTAGTGCTTTTCTTACTGCCACCCGTGGTGAAGGCATCATGAATATCACTTTTCTTGGCTATGAAGCTTGGCGAGGAGCCATAGTCTCGACTCGCAACGGCGCTCTAGTAGCATCGGAGCAGGGTATAGCTGTCTCCTATGGTCTTAACAATGCCCAGGGGCGGGGACTCACCTTCATTGAACCTGGTACACTAGTCTATGAAGGTATGATAGTGGGGATGAATTCACGGCCACAGGACATAGCCATTAACGTGTGCAAAGAGAAGAAGAAGACCAATATGCGTTCGTCTACGTCCGACATTGGCATAAAGCTGACTCCTCCTGTACAGCTGAGTTTAGAGCAAGCTATTGATTTTATCAATAGGGATGAACTGCTTGAGGTAACTCCTAAGAATATCAGGCTGAGGAAGAAATTGCTCACTCAGTCACAACGGTTGAGGGACATCTCCTCTGCCCGGCGAAGCATACAACAATAGACCATGGCTTATTGTTGAGACGCCTTAAGGCTCGAATTGATAGCCCAGTTCATACGCTACCCAAAACGTCAGTATGTTCAAAGCTTCTTCGTTGTAGAAGGTCAACGTTTCTTAAATGCGTGGGTTCTAATATCCAAGCAAACTTGTTCACAAAAGTCTAAGAGGTGGTCCCGCCATCACTTGTGACAGTCCCGGGCGCTTTATCCATCGAATATCCTTAGGTCTCTTTACAATTACTGAAATATCGGTATCTGGTTGGTCAACCATTTTAATCTCCAACTTTTCTCGAGGGACATTCTTTGGGGAATATGGGCTGTGTGTTATCACAAATGGGGTAAACCGATGAACTGCCGCATCTCGCCATTTAATGATTTCATTAAATAGATTATTAAAGTGAGTGTATCTATCTACAACTGACCTGCCCCCAACAGCGATACCACTTGTTAAGTCATAATTAGTATAGCTTCAGGTCTGGTGGACGGTATCTCATAGCACTATGAGGACGTACCTGATTAGACTCCCTGCGCCATTGCTCTATCAAGACCTTAGCTTCCTCTAGAGCTGGCTGCCAGCATGGCTAAACATTCCCGACTATATTCATCGATTACATTCAGTCTTTTGAAGGCTTTGCCATTAGCCGTTCGGTCTATTATGAGATCGTAACTCCACACATGGTCCTTACACTTTGGCCTGAGCCGGATACAGGACCTGTCATTAAGCCATAATCTACCCCGTTTGGATTGTTTCTGTGGCACCTTCAACCCTTCCTTTCTCCAGATTCTTTCCACCCTTTTGTGGTTTACTCTCCACCCATGCTCATTATTTAATAATGCCGTTATCCTCCGATAATCATATCTCCCATACTTAGCCGCTAGAGCAATAATATCATCAGTAAGTTGCTGCTCATCGGGTGGTGGCAATAGATTGCGACGTTGAGTAGCCTTGGCTTGCCCCAATACCTTACATGCCCGTCTTTCCGAGATCGCTAGCTTCTGAGATACCTGTGACACCATATTACATCTCTTTGACGGGCTTAGAAGTTTCCCCGTGAGGCTTCCTTAAACGGGAGTTCTCCTGCTCTAATTCCTTAAGACGACGAGTTTGGCCCACTCCCATCCCGCCGTATTCCTTACGATAGCGATAATAGGTATGGTCGCTAACCCCTATTCTTTTGCTGGCAACAGCAATGGTAGCTCCTTGGCTCAGCAGGATCTCAGCTTCCCTCAGTTTGTTAATAATCTATTCCGGTGCATATCTTTTCTTGGCCATCTGTCATCCCTTTTACGAGATTATAACTGGTCTCGCTTTAGGGGGTCAGGTCACAGGTGCGATTTTCAGAATTCCGGGGACACCATACCAATCAGGCCTGCTACAAATCAAGTATCGTGATTATCCCTTGACATCATGTAAGTATTGTGTTATAATTATAAGTGAGGTAAATATAAAATGAGAAAATATACTATAACGCAATTCAATAAAGAATTCCCCGATGATGACACTTGTTTAGAATGGTTACGCAATTACTTATATCCCAAGAAGATTCATTGCCCGATATGTGATAAACCCACTAAGCATCACCGTATTAAAACTAAGAAAGTTTACGGGTGTGATTATTGTGGGCATCAAATATCACCGACCGCAGGCACTATCTTTGAACACTCGCCCACACCACTTAAACTGTGGTTTTATGCTATCTATTTAATGAGTGCTACTAGGTGTGGTATATCAGCCAAGCAAATACAGCGTGAGACAGGCGTTACTTATAAGACAGCTTGGCGTATGTTTAATAAGATACGCTCTCTTTTACAAGAAGAACATGAGCCTACATCTGGAGAATTTGAGGTAGATAAGACTTACATCGGTGCTAGTAAGCCAGGCAAGCGTGGGCGTGGTGCTGGGGGTAAAATGGTTGTGTTCGGTATCGCACAAAGAAAAGGCAACGTTTCAGCATCAATCCCCACTAGTCTTAAAAGTTCGGTTGTTGTGCCACTGATAAAAAGGCGTGCCCTTCCCAAAAGCAAGGTTTATACCGATGAATTCCCCGCATACGACTATTTAAGGGAACATGACTTTGAGCACGAGAGGGTTCACCACACAGCGAAGGTTTGGGTTGTTGGCGATGCTCATACCAATATGATTGAAGGCTTTTGGAGTGCCTTAAAGCGTGGTATTAACGGAGTTTACCACTGTGTTAGCTTAAAGTATTTGCAGGGCTATATCAACGAGTATAGCTTCAGATATAATCACAGAGAAGATGATAAGCCTATATTTAAGACGATTTTGGAGAAGATTTAGGCTTCTCGGTTCTTCGGCTAACTTTTCTTAAGGCAGCCATATAATCACGCTTGGTAAATATCTTCTGTCTATTATCTATTGCTTTACCCATGTCATTATTAGGCTAACCCATAAACAACGAATTGTCAAACTACAATGCTATAATCAGGTGGGCGGGTAGTCCAACAGGTAGAGACAGCTGGTTGCCAACCAGTCCAGTGAGGGTTCAAATCCCTTCCCGCCCACCCAAACTAGTTTATGGGACTAAATGCCTATTGACAGACTTAGTATCTTGTGCTATCTTAATTATTGGTTGGCAATCAGTTAGGGAAAAGAACCCGAACGCAAATAGGCTGGAGGTTACCCTTGACTCCAGCCTATTTGTTTTTGTCTTGCCTAATCATTGACACCCTCTAACCTAGTGTTATAATTCGTATATGAGGGAGGTGATATTATGCCAAGAAAAGAAAGAGTTATTAAAGTATTTGACGGGGATACATTTTTAACCAGTGTGCGCAAGAACCCAGTTCGTCTTAATGATGTTAATACTCCCGAAAAGAGACAACCAGGTTATCAGGATGCCAAGAAAGCATTAGAAAAACTAATTGGTGATAAACAAGTAACTGTTAATACTGTAGCTCGTGATAAATGGGGAAGACCTATCGCCGATGTGAAACTTGGCAATCAATCTGTGAATCGGGCGATGAAGAAGTATCAGAAGAAATAGAATCTTGAAATTTATCCCCATATTCATCAAGAACAGCTACTACCTTTTCCATTTTGGAGTCAGGAATTACCAATTCTAATTCCCTACATCGGTTGATTGTAATTATGTTACTAGGCAAAATAAACCTCCTTTACGTTACTTCATGGTATAATCACGTCAAGTATTATATCCCCAGAGTATATGTGTTGTTACACAACAATTCTGACTATTGTGCAATCCGCTCCATCGTAATGCGAATTCCAGAGATACCAGGTAGTTAGGCCTACTACAAATTATTGCCTTGTGACGCAAGGGATTTGACCGTCAGTCCATTCTTCGGTGGCGCAAATGTTCCGCCACGTATCCATATGCTCGATTGCGCCAGGGGCGCTGAAAATCGCTGAATAGCAATTCCCTGGCTTCAATCTGCGGCACCTTGCGCACTTCCTTGATACGCGGCAGGAAAAACAGCGCTACAGCCAGCCGGGCCACCCCTGAAACCATAAAGATGGAGGGGAAATAACTCCCCATAAAGGGTGGCAGGAGTGGTGCCACAATACCTCCGGTCAGAGACCCCACGCTGACTCCAAGGAACATCAGAGAGTTGTAAAGAGCTATATAACGCGTCCTGTTTTGCGCGGGAGCTGCATCGAATATAAAAACGACGCTGGAAAGCTGGAAACCCGCCCAGGCAAACCCGGAAAATATCTGCATGATAATGAGCCACCATAAACTGTGGTTAAGCGCCCACCCAATTGGTACAAATGGAACAAAAAGGGACGTGATTTTCAGCACCTTGATACTGCCCGCCCTGTCGATCCGTTTACCCCACCATGTCATGAAACCGACGGTTGCCAGGCCCGCTACGGAGTTCAAGATAGTATAGACGATGTAGCTGAAATGAAGGTCGAGTATCATATAAGGAGAGAAGAAGGGTCCGGCAACAGTCGTCGTGAAGTTTATCAGCGCGCAGAAAATTATGAACATGCCGATATTGGTGGAGAACAAGCCACGGGCTATTTTCATCACGCCTTCATGGCTCCGCTTCTCAGTCGCCGGGCTCAATGGTTCGTACATCTGTGATAGGAAATAGAATGAGATCAGCCGTGAAGTCATTGCTCCGGTGAATATTATAGTGAAAGCCAGGTCGGTATTACCCGTGAGCAATTGTAAGATGCCTCCCGCGGCATAACTGAACGCCATGGAGACAAAGGCAGTAATGCGGTTGCGCAGGCCGAAGAATCGTCCGCGCATCCGCATTGGCACCAGGTCCGCCATCATGCTTCCCCACGCGGGGTTCAGGGCAGAATCAAAGGCGGTGCTCAATGTCATAAATGCTATCAGCCACCAAACCTGGTGTGTCTGGAACAGATGGGGAATGAGGAGAATCGGCAGCCACATCAAGGCGTGTATAAGGACCATGGGGAGTATGAAACCCTTTCGGCTACCTATCCTCTCAGAAAGAGCCGGAGCTACGAACTGTGCCGCTGCCATAGTGAAATTAGGCACGCTGGTGAGCAAGCCAATCTGCTGAGTGCTGGCTTTCATTGTCAGTGCGTATGGCGTAATGTAGTTCTGCGTCAGCCCGAGCATTGCGGAATAAGCTGAGCCATCAAGAAGGCTGTTCCTCAGGCTCTTTTTGACCTGTTCCTCTCTTAGATGGGACGGGACATCGCGGGGGCGGTGTAAAAAATTTATATGAACCGAAATGATAATTTACCTGCCTTGTGTGTAATGGGAACAGTACCTGCATCCGGGATTTGAGTCACGTGTAAGGTTCCCAAGAACAATTGCACCTGGATTTCGCTCGAGCCACGACCCCCCATAATGTGACATCCTGCTTGAGCCATGAGAGAAAGCAACATTATGTGAGCTTGTGTGTAGAAGCAACAATGAAGGGGGGGTCATTCTATTGGCCAGGAATTACCCTGTCGCCATGACCAGTATGGTATGTCTTTGTCAGTCAGTTGTCAATGGGTTCAACAAAATAGTGTTTTATGTCGTAAAAGGATACACATAATATAAATCAAATCCACATCATTGACAAATGGCTTAAATCGTGGTAGTGTTATGTTAAGTTTATAATTTGGGGCCTTTGGTATTTTTCTAAAGGTTGTCAACCTGATTGTTTAGAAACTGAATAGTTTTCAGGCTGATTCCGGCTTTGAAAGAAGGCCGTAATCTTGAAAAATGTTAACCTGAGTTGATCCATGCAAATAGTGCTCAGGCAGCCTGACTTCTACGGGGAAAATCCCGTGCAGCTGCGATAGATGTACTGGATGGACCACCCAGCATTATGATGATAACCGAAGTGCCAGAGAGATTGAGGGCAGAGGAGTAGCTTGTGGATATTCTGGACTCGGTAGAGGGCATGACTGAGAACTTGCGTGTGCTGCCAGTACATGAATCTGTAGAACCAAACCCTGTAAGAACTAGGCAGAGTAAGAGAAGTGAGAGGGGACCAACGAAAGAGGAGCTGACAAGCCATGTTTAAGCGTCTATTAGTTCCGCTTGATGGCTCTCGTTTTGGGTCGCGAGCGCTACGATATGCCACCGAGGTTGCACAACGCTTTGGTGCAGAGGTTATCCTGATCCGGGTAATAAGACCTACAACACCTGTCATTGTTGTGGGAGCGCACAATGTCGCCAGCCCAGCCGAGTCAGAAATTGCTGTGCAGGCAGCGTTTGAGGCGGATAAACGGAACGCCACTCGTGCTAAGCGATACCTTAGTGACAAGATTCGGGCAATAAAGCCTCGACATATAAAAGCCTCGTATCAGGTTGCAATCGGGGATCCCGCCCAGTCTATTATTGAATTCGGCAAAAAGAAAAATATAGACTTGGTAGTCATGACTACCCATGGCAAGAGCGGACTGAAGCGGGCTGTTATAGGAAGTATTGCGGACGTAGTAATTCGAGAGTCAGGAAAACCTGTACTGGTCATTCGGCCTCAGACAAGCAGCAAGAAATGAGATCAAACTCGTGCCGGGACTGGGAGCTGAAGCAATTTAGGCCTGTTCAAATGCAGCTTTAGAGTATTGTGTCAAGCCAATCTGCGTTGCACTTCTTAGTGTCTTGTTATCTAGCTGAACAATAGCTTGTCTTGTTGCACATTCACTTGTTTTGTTACATGACTACGCAGAACATCGAATTGTTAAAGCTAGATTGTTGCGCTCGACATATGGCCAGCAGCATACTTGATCTCTCCGGTTTATGTTTGCTAGGATATATCTCAGAAAGGAGGCAAGCGGTTCCTGCCTTTTTTCGAAGCTGAATGGGATTCAGGGGGCCGGAGGTTCAAATCATCTCACCCCGACTTTAAATTGGAAGTAAATCGGTCAAACCACCTGAGTCGACGATAAAAACAAAGGCGACTAAATAGGGTCTAGCCCACCTGGATCGGTAAAAAATGAGGCGAGGCCACAGAATGAATAATGGCTGCATTAAAAAAATGGAGGGGCCACCGAAATAAACAATACATCGAAGTAGACAAACATCGGCTGCCAGGATATTGTTCTGACTCTCGACTTTGTCTATTCAAGTGGTCCTAAACCACAATCCTCACCCAAGGCGGGCATCATGGCCACACATATAGCACACAGTCGCATATTGTTGGTGAGGGGAATCAATGTCAAGTTACAGATATCCCCTTCCCTGCAGTTAAACCACAGGGCCTAGCGAATGAATATCAAACTCGCGGTGTCCCAAGATCTCTGCTTTGGTTAGCTTTCCCGATGCCACTTCAATTATCTCGTTAAATATCTGTTCGCCGACGCTCCTGAGAGTACCCCAACCATCTACTATCACCCCTGCGTTTATGTCCATATTATCCTTCATATTGTTGTAATTTATGCTATTGCTTGATACTTTTATGACGGGGACAATAGGCGTGCCCACTGGTGTGCCTCGCCCGGTAGTAAAAACAATGACCTGTGCTCCAGAAGCTATCAGACCGGTGTCATTCATGACATCGAGGGCAGTGCCATCCATTATTATCAGACCTTTCTTAGCAGGTTGCTCCGCATATTTCACCACCTCCATAATGGTTGTGCTACCACCCTTACGGATACAACCCAGTGACTTCTCCTCAATGCTGGTTAGTCCTCCCGCTATGTTTCCCGGTGTCGGCTGTGACCCACGGATATCCACACCCATGGACTTAGCTTTGGTATCAGCGGCAGCAATTATTTCATATATACGCTTTTCGACCTCAACATTTGCCGCCCTTCTAGCCAGCACTTGCTCAGTGCCCAGCATCTCCGTAGTCTCTGAGAATATGGCTGAGCCTCCCTCAGCAATCAACAGATCGGAGGCAATACCCAACGCTGGATTAGCAGTAAGTCCTGAAAGGGCATCAGAGCCGCCGCACTCCAGGCCCAGGGTTAGCTCAGAAACATCAATCGATTCACGTTTGGCGTCGGCTGTTTCGGCCAGAAGCTTTCCCGCTAACCTTTTTCCCTCTTCTACACACTGAGTCGTGCCACCTGCCCTTTGTATACTGACGGTCTCCACCCTCTGACCGCCCTTCACCAACTCCCCTGCAATGGTCTCGGGTGTTATAACCTCACAACCCAGTCCAACTAGTAACACTCCAGCAACGTTCGGGTGACCGGTAAAGCCAACCATAGTTCGGACCACCTGTTCCTTATCTTCACCCACATGACCACATCCACATCCATGGATGGCATAAACTGCGCCTGGTACTTCATTGCCAATCATCCGTGCTACCTCGGAGGCACACACTACAGTGGGGAATATTAATACGTGGTTTCGTACGCCAACCTTGCTATTGCTCCTACGATACCCCAAGAATTTCATCGCCTGTCACCTCTGCCTTTCTGACTTTCGACATTGTGGACATGGACATGTTCTCCTTGCCGAATCGCTTTAGTAGCCAGACCTATTACCTCACCATATTTGATTATGGCATCTCCCCGCTGGATATCAGTCAAGGCAAATTTGTGTCCGAAGGAAATACCCTGCAATAGGATAACACTAACGCTACGATCCTCTACCGCAACCGGGATAGAATCACCTTTCTCCAGCTGGCGTAATGCGGTGGCTACGTTGTCTTTTTTGTCTAATAAGATTGCTTTTTCTT
>Ga0172364_10002667_pt1 | contig 14200 bp, 12 predicted proteins | sample LakKivSesite10cm_FD_114545 | JGI IMG/M metagenome (GOLD analysis project Ga0172364, IMG submission 114545) | Sediment microbial communities from Lake Kivu, Rwanda - Sediment site 10cm | ecosystem: Environmental > Aquatic > Freshwater > Lake > Sediment | place: Rwanda: Western Province, Lake... | reverse complement strand
CCAATTGTCGGGCAGGGAAGGTTGATAGTTCCCAAAACCAGTAGTGTTAATCATCCAAACAATGTCATCTTTTTCAATGTCCTGATAAAAATCTTTTATAATATCCTCTGGAGAAAGCAAGGCAGTACCAGAAAAATGGAGGAGAGGAAAAGGTTGATAAAGTTTGGGATGAATTCCGGTTTGGTTATAGTATTTGAAAGTAAAATAAACAAAAGAGGAACCGACATAAATTTTATCACTATGCTTGGCTTCTCTATTCAAATAAGTTGCTGCCTCCGCCATGCCCGGTTTTTTTTCTACTTCAAGACTTGCCCAATAGAGAGGAAAAGATACCAAGCTTCCCAAAATTGTTATCGCAATTAAGGAATTTTTCAGCCACTTGTTTTGTACTGCCCAAATAGCCCCAGCTATCAAAATTACATAAAAGGGAAGCGTAAAAATGAAATAGCGGTCAAGATAAATTGAGGTTTTTAAAGAAACAATACTCGCCCCTAGAAAAGGAACAATAAGTAATAAGAAAATTAACCACTTGGTAGGTGTCTCAAATCTTTTCAAGACATAAATAAAAGCGACAACAATCGTTATCATTAAAGCGGTTAAAACATACCAGAATCTAAAGGTGTCAATTGATCCGCCAGTGGTTATTTTTAAAAAAGTGGCTGGAACAGACCAGATATTCATTGGTGGAATCCAATAACTTTCTTGAACCCGGACCACTTGACTTAGAAAAGTTTTTAACCAGGGAAGATAGAAAAAAATCATTAATAAATAAGCTCCGAAACCATATTGAATATTTTTGTTTTCCAGCCAATTTCTGAAATTAAACCCCGATTCTTTAAAAAACCAATAAATTACAAAAAATCCCTGAGCAAAAACAGAGAAAAAAATATAATAATGGGTATAAACACCGCCGATTACTGATAAAACGTAAAAAAACCACCAAAGCCAATTTTTATACCTGAGAGCTTTCAAAACAAAAAAACTGGAGAGGGCGACTAAAAAGATGCCCAGGGTGAACATTCTAGCCTCTATCACAAATTGGATAAAAAAAGAATTAAGTGCCACTAAAACTGAGACAAAAAGAGCAAACCTTCGGTTTTTAAACGCTTCTTTAACCAAAAAATAAACGGTCAATACCGCTAAAATTCCAAAAAAGACACTAAATAGCCGTAAAACAAATAAAGAATCTCCCAAGATCTTAAACCAACCTTTTAATAAAATATAGTAAAAAGGAGGATGAACATCCAAGCCAATTCGATAGATCATTTCTTTAAAATCATACATCGGTAAAAGCCCTGAGAATGCTTCATCGTGCCATAAGGCAATATTTGTCAGAATAGAAAGTTCTGAACCTGTTACAACTATTAAGACCAAAAATAATATTGCAATTTCTTTATTCTTCATATACTCGCATAATTTCTTCTCTAAATTGATTATAAGTTTGCTTTACGATTTTAGCTTCGGGATTGTACTCTTCAAATTTTTTAGTATCAAAAATCGTTGATTGGGTAAAAATAATTTGATCACTCGGTTCTAATTTAGTTTGATAACTTAAAGAAGGGTCAACTAAAATGTAGGGTTGATTATATTTTGCGGTTAGAAATTCAGGAGTCTGGACTGAATAGGCGTCTAAAACTAAATAAGTTCTTTCTTTAAGCTTGCGTTCGTTTAGATAATTACTAACGACTGTTAAGTCAGAACGATAGGCATAATAAAAACCAGGCGAATTGGCGCTGATTCCAAAATATAAATAATAATCATAAAATAAGCTTACTCCTAAAACTAACCCCAGAACTAAAAGCAAAAAAATCTTACCGCATTTTAGAAATATTGTTCTTTCCCAGAAGCAGTTAATTATTATTGCCGGGAAGAAAAATACTGCTGGCATTACCCCTATTGCTCTCAGACCATGGGGAATTGATTCAGCGCTCAAAAGTGCCGGACCTAACATACCTAAAAACCAAATAATTAAAAATAGATATTTAAAATAATCTCGGGATAAATTTTCTTTAAGAAACCTTACTTTAACGAACTTTCTAATAATAATTAAAAGGGAATACAAAAGACCAAGAGCGAAAAAAGCACCGACTAACGAATTAAGCATACTAAAACCCGAAACATTATGACGCCAATTCAAATCTCCTCTAATAAAAAACATTAAGCAAGTTTTCTTCAAAACTTCCAAGAAAGTTCCCCAAATATCACCTTGATTTAAATCTGGATTAAAAATTGATGTATGGCCAGCCCGACCGACAAAAGAGTCGGGATGATTAATAAAATAAATAATTAAAGGGGTCATGATTAAAAGCATTGAAACCAGACCGATAATTATTTCTCGCCAAAATTTTTTAAAAATTCCTCGATGAATCAAGGCAATGATAATTAATAAAAAGCCGACAATTAAAAACATTGCTCGGAAAGAAATATAAGTATAAAATCCCAAACCGAGACTTAATCCAGCTAAAATCGCCAACAATTTACGCTTTTTTTCCGAAGATTCTCTAAATGTTAGGTAGGCAAGGCAAAAGAACAAAGTAGCCAGAAGAGGAACTAAGATTGCCCGAAAGCCAGTTCGGGAAAGAGTGGTATGCCAAGTTGAAGTAGCTAGGAAAAAACTGGTAAAAAAAGCTATCCGTTCGTTGAATAACTTTTTTGCCAGAAACCAGGTTAGAACAACGGTTAGGATTCCAACCAAAGCCGAGACAAGGTGAAGTTGCCAAACGCCAATTCCAAATAAAGCAATGCTTATTGCTTGTAAATAGAAAAAAAGAGATTCTCTACCCAAGCCCCGTTCGAAAAATGGGCTGTGATGACCCTGGAAGATTAGAAGAATATCCAAGCCATTAGCTGCTTCATCTGGAAAAAGGCCGGCTGGAAGGCTATCTAATCGCCACAATCTAAAAAAAGCAGCAACAGCTATTATAATTAAAAGAAATATCAGAGTTTTATTTTTTTGAAGAAATTCAAGCATTAAATTATTGTACCAAAATAAAAAATAACCAGCAACCTGAATTAGCAATCGAGGGTCTTGACTGCTAATTTTGGTTGATTATAATAGAAGTATGGGGATAAGTGCCAGGCAGGGAGAGATTTTAAACAGGATAGTTGAAGAATATATTGAATTGGCGCAGCCGGTGAGCTCTCAATTACTTGAAAAAAAGTATGATTTTGGCATTTGCCCGGCCACTATCAGAATTGAGATGCAAAAATTGACCGATAAAGGCCTTCTTTCTCAGCCCCATACTTCAGCTGGCAGAATACCAACTGACAAGGCCTACCGATTTTTTGTAGATGAACTATTGGAAAAGGAGCTAAGCTCCTTTGAGATTGAAATAGGGAATTGGTTTAGAGATGAAATAGCAGAAGATATTAAATTTATCCAGAGTTTGACTAAAAATTTGGCTCACTTTTCCGGCGCCTTTGCCTTGAGTTATTTTGAAAGAGAAAAAATTTTCTGGAAAGAGGGCTGGGAAGAAATTTTAAAAGAACCCGAGTTTAGAGAAAAAGAATGCATTATTAATTTTACAAAATTTTTAGGAAACCTGGAAGAAAACATCGAAAACTTGGAGCTCAATTCGGAAATAAAAATCTATATTGGCAAAGAGAATCCCTTTAAAAAGACAAAAGATTTTAGTATAATAATTTCTAAGTGCCATTTGCCTCAAGAGAAAGAAGCTATAATTTCTCTTCTGGGTCCGAAAAGAATGGCCTATGATAGAAATATTAATTTAATGAATTCTTTAATAAAGCTTTTTGGGAAATGACAATATTAATAAAAATACAGGGGTATAATTATTAATATATGGAAGAGAAAGAAAAAAAAGAAGAAATAAAAAAAGAGTCAGATATTCAAGAATTACAAAAAAAACTTGAAGAGTGTGAAAAACTAAAGAATGAGTATTTGGCGGGCTGGCAGAGGGCCAGGGCAGATTTGTTAAATTATAAAAAAGAGGAGTTAGCAAGAGTTGGCGAATTAATCAAATATGCCGATGTGGGAATAATTCTGAAAATTCTGCCGATTTTAGATAATTTTGATATAGCCCTCCAAAACCCCGCCCTTTCTAAAGAAGGGACGGGGTTAGGGGGGCAAGCCGAAAATAGCCGGATTATAGATGGTTTTTTACAAATTAAAAAGCAGTTTCAAGAATTTTTAAAGAGCCAGGGAGTGGAAGAAATAAAATCAATAAGGGAGAGGTTTGACCCCAACTTGCATGAAGTAGTGGAAGAAATAGAGACAAAAGACAAAGAGCCCGGTATAATAGTTGAAGAAATCCAAAAAGGCTATACAATAAATGGCAGACTATTGAGACCTGCCAAGGTAAAGGTCGTAAAATAAATTTTCAATTTTCAATTACCAATTATCAATCAATTTTCAATTGAAAATTTAAAAGTTTAAAATTCATTGAAAATTGAAAATTGATAATTGAAAATTTTAATCTATGCCAATAATTCCCTGGAGACCCTTTGGGGATATTGAGAGATGGTTTGAGGAATGGCCAGAAGATTGGTTTGAAAGACCAAAATGGGGTTTAAGAAGATGGTTAGAAGAAGTGCCTATGATTAGGACTCCTAGAATGGATATTTATGAAACCGATGGCGAGGTGGTGGCTGAGGTTGAACTGCCGGGAGTGGAGTCAAAAAACATTAAGGTTGAAGTGAAAGATAATGTTTTGAGAGTTGAGGCAAAACAGGAAGAGAAAAAAGAGGTCAAAGAAAAGGGATATTACCGAAAAGAGATGGGCGCCAGGTATTTCAAAAGAGCCGTCAGCTTGCCAGCCGAGGTAATTGGGGAGAAAGCGGAAGCAGAATATACTGATGGAGTTTTGAAAGTTACTGTTCCTAAAAAAGAAGTCAAGAAAGAAGTGAAAAAACCGGTAAAAATAAAGGTCAAGTAGAAAAATCAAGAATCAAATATCAAAAATCAAAATGAAAATGCAAAATGCAAAGAGAAATTTCTTTTAATTCTTTTTGAATTTTGATTTGTCATTTTGCATTTTGATTTTTGCATTTTGAATTAAAATTATGAAAGTTTTAGGTATTGATTTAGGAACATCAATTTCCAAGATGGCTACTATTTTGCATGGCGAGCCAAAATGTTTAGAAAATAGAGAGGGCTCTACTTTAACACCCTCGGTGGTGGCATTGTCAAAATCAGGCGAAAGATTGGTTGGCATTTTAGCTCAGCGCCAAGCCATTACTAATCCCAAAAATACCATTTTCGCTGTTAAAAGATTCATTGGCCGAAGACTTTCTGATCCGGAAGTCCAGAAAGAGTTAAAAAGAATGCCATATGAAACCAGGGAAAGGGGAGATGGCGGGGTAGAAATTAAAATGGGTGATAAATGGTACACGCCGATTGAAATTTCCTCAATGATTTTGCAGAAATTAAAATTGGATGCCGAAGAAAAATTGGGTGAAAAAGTAGAAGCAGCAGTTATTACTTGCCCGGCCAATTTTGATGACAGCCAGAGAAAGGCAACCAAAACGGCCGGCGAGGTGGCTGGCTTTAAGGTTTTGCGAGTGATTAATGAGCCAACCGCCGCTGCATTAAATTATGGTTTTGGCAAAAAGAAAGCCGAAAAAGTAGCGGTCTATGATTTCGGCGGCGGAACTTTTGATGTAACGGTTTTGGAGGTTTCCCCGGAGACCGTAGAAGTCAAAGCCACTGGCGGCGAGCCTCATCTGGGCGGAGAAGATTTTGACCAAAGGATAATGAATTGGGTTATTGATGAATTTAAAAAAGAGCAAGGAATTGACTTAGCCAAAGACCCGCTGGCTTTACAAAGGATAAAAGAGGCATCAGAAAAGGCAAAAATTGAATTATCTTCGGCTCTGGAAACGGAAATCAATCTTCCTTTCATCACTTCTGATGCTGCCGGCCCCAGGCACTTGCTTTATAAATTATCTCGGGCCCAATTTGAAAATATGAGCCGCGACCTGATTGAACGGTCAATTGAAAGAACCAAAAAGACCTTAGCCGAAGCCAATCTGACCAAAAAAGAGATTGATGAAACTGTTTTAGTTGGCGGAACGACTTTGATTCCGGCCGTTAGAGCGGCAGTTAAAGATTTCTTTGGCAAAGAACCCAATAAAACAATTAGTCCTGAAGAAGTGGTGGCTATGGGATCAGCCATTGAAGCAGAAATCCTGAGAGCAAAAGAAGAAGGAAGGGCGCCAGAAGGAGAAATAAAGAGCGTTTTACTTTTGGATGTTTTGCCTCTTTCTTTAGGAATTGAAACTTTAGGTGGAATAAATACTCAAATGATTGCCAAAAATACCACTATTCCCACTGCCAAAACTCAGATTTTCTCTACAGCGGCTGATAGCCAACCATCAGTGGAAATTAATGTTTTACAGGGAGAACGGCCGATGGCGGCTGACAACCGGTCAATTGGCAGATTCATTTTAGATGGCATTCCGCCAGCGCCCCGGGGCATTCCCCAAATTGAAGTGACTTTTGATATTGACGCTAACGGAATTTTGACTGTCACGGCCAAAGACAAAGCCACCGGAAAAAACCAGTCAATTAAAATTGAGGGCTCAGTTGGCCTTTCTAAAGAAGAAATAGAGAGAATGAAAAAAGAAGCCGAACTGCACGCTCAAGAGGACGCAAAAAAAAGAGAGTTAATTGAAGCTAAAAATTTGGCTGACAATCTGATTTATACCACCGAAAAAACTTTAAGAGAAGCCGGAGATAAAATCTCTGCCCAGACCAAAAAAGAAATTGAGGAAAAAATTTCAGAATTGAAAAAAGTTAAAGATGGTGATAATATAGAAGAGATTAAGCAGAAAACTCAAGAATTATCGCAAACGATTCAGAAAGTGGGAGCAGAAATGTATAAAGCAGCCCAGGAAAAGAAACCGCCAGAAGAAGGACCGAAAGCCGACGAAGGCGAATATAAAGAGAAATAATTTTCAATTTTCAACATGAAGAATTATTACCAAATTTTAGGTGTTTCCAAAAGCGCTTCTCCCGATGAAATCAAGAAGGCTTACTATAAGTTGGCGCATAAATATCATCCTGACAAAGGAAGCGGCGATGAGAAGAAATTCAAAGAGATAAATGAGGCCTACCAGATTCTTTCTAATAAAGAAAAGAGGGCCCAGTATGACCGATTTGGCCGGGTCTTTGAAGGTGGAGCGCCAGGCGCTGAGCCAGGCTTTGATTTTCAATGGGCCTGGGGTAGACCGGGCATGGATTTTGATTTTGACATTGGAGATTTGGGAGAAATGATGGAAGAAATGTTTGGCTTTGGACCGCCGAGAAGAAGAAAAAATTTTAAACGAGGCAGGGATATTGAAGTTGACATTGAAATTCCTTTAGAAAACACCCTGAAAGGGAAAGAGGAGCTAGTTACCTTGTATAAATATATCATCTGTTCGAGATGCCAGGGAACAGGGGCTGAGCCCGGCACCAAAATCAGCGAGTGTTTTTCCTGCCGGGGTTCAGGCGAGGTTCAACAGATTAAGAAGACCTTTTTTGGCTCTTTTACTAAATATGCTGTTTGTCCTGAGTGCGGCGGCGAAGGACATCGGCCGGAAAAACCCTGCAATGTTTGCCGGGGTGAAGGAAGAATAAAAAATGAAGAAGATATCAGAATTTGGCTGCCGGCCGGAGTTGATACCAATCAGGTGATAAAGGTTGAAGGAAGGGGCGAGGCCGGAAAGCGAGGCGGAAAGCCGGGCGATTTGTATGTTAGAATCTTTGTTAAATCGCATCCGGTTTTTGCCAGAAAAGGAGACGATTTATATGTTTCAGTCCCTGTTTCGTTTTCCCGGGCAGTTTTGGGTGATGAGATTGAAGTGCCAACCTTAGATGATAAGAAGATTTTATTAACCGTTCCGGTCGGCACCGAGTCAGGAAAAATTCTGCGAATCTCCGGTAAGGGCATTCCCCATTTTTCCGGCTACGGCAAGGGAGATTTATATGTTGAATTAATTATCAAAACGCCAAAAAAGTTAACCAAAAAACAAAAAGAACTATTAGAACAATTAAGAAAAGAAAATTTATAATTTTAAATTTTTAACTTTGAATTTGAGCCTCGCGAAACGAGACAAACGCCCCCATAACTCAACGGAAGAGTAACTGCCTTTTAAGCAGTAAGTCTAGGTTCGATTCCTAGTGGGGGCACAGAAGAACCGCAGAAAGCGGCTTTTTGAATTTAAAATTAAAAACGGAAAATTCAAAATTTTATATGCGTTGATTTGTTGCCTTGTTTTTGGTATAAAATAATAATATGCGACTTTGGAAAAGCATTTGTTTAGTAATAATTATTTTTGTTGTTTTTGGCACCGGATTTTGGCTTGGGAAAAATTCGGTTGTTTGTCAGTTTTGCGCCCCGGAGGATATTGATTTTTCGCTTTTCTGGGAAGCCTATCATACGCTCCAGGATAAATTTGTTAATAAAGAAAAACTTGATGTCCAAAAAATGATTTACGGAGCCATTTCCGGAATGGTAAAATCTTTAGAAGACCCTTATACTGTTTTTTTTCCACCGCAAGAAGCAAAAAGGTTTGAAGAAGACGTTAAAGGAACTTTTGAAGGAGTGGGAATGGAAATTGGAATAAGAAAGGGTCAACTCCAGGTGATAGCGCCCTTAGAAGGTACGCCGGCTCAAAAAGCCGGCCTGAGGGCTGGTGACAAAATTTTGAAAATAGACGAGGAATCCACGGTTGACATAGCTATTGAAAAGGCGGTAAATTTAATCAGAGGACCAAAGGAACACAGGTTTCCCTGACTATTTTTCGGGAAGGATGGGAGGAAGTTAAAGAATTTAAAATTACCCGGGCAGTCATTGAAATTCCTTCTCTGAAATGGGAAATAAAACAGGATGACGTTGCCTACTTGAAACTTTATCATTTTACCGAGAAAGCCGGCTCCGATTTTAGAATAGCCGCCTTTGAAATTTTAAATTCTCCAGCTAAAAAAATAATTTTAGATTTAAGAAATAATCCCGGCGGTTATTTAGAAGTAGCCCAAGATATTGCTGGCTGGTTTTTAGAAAAAGGACAAATTGTGGCTATTGAAGATTTTGGCGAGGGCAAAGAACAAAACGAATATTTTGCCGAAGGCCCCAGCCGACTTTTAGAATATCCTTTAGTGATTTTGATTAATGAGGGTTCAGCTTCCGGCTCAGAAATTTTGGCTGGCGCCTTGCGAGATAACCGCGGCACAATATTGGTCGGTGAAAAAACTTTTGGCAAAGGCTCAATTCAGGAATTGGAAAAATTGAGAGGGGGCTCGTCTTTAAAGATTACTATTGCCAAGTGGTTGACTCCAAAAGGAGAATTAATTTCAGATATTGGATTGGAACCTGACCTCAAAGTAGAAATGACCGAAGAGGATTACGAGCAAGAGAGAGACCCCCAATTGGACAAAGCTATTGAAGTAATAAGGGAAACGAGATAGAATAAACTAAAATTTACAATTTTCAATTTAACAATTTTCAATCAATGCTTAAATTTTCAAATTTTGAAATTTAGAAATTGAAAATTCATTAGTAAATTGAAAATTCGTAAATTGTAAATTATTAAAACTTTTATTATGCGCGTGATTCTCTTACAAGATATAGAAAATGTTGGCAAGAAATACGATATTAAGGATGTAAAAAATGGTTATGCCAGGAATTTTTTACTTCCCAAAGGGCTGGCAAAGCTCGCAACCAGGAAGACCTTAAAATGGTTGGAGTTACAGAAAGAAATTGAAGCAAAAAAAGCTGAAGAGGAATTAAAGCGCTTTCAGGAAATAGCTTCGGCCATTGACGGCCAGGAAATTATTATTCCGGTTAAAATTGGTGAGGAAAACCAGTTTTTTGAATCAATTACCAGTCAAAAAATTGCCGAAAAATTAAAAGAATTAGGTTTTGATATTAAGAAGAATCAAATTGATTTGCCCGAACCCATCAAAGAAGTAGGGGAATTTCCTATAAAAATTCACTTAGAGCATAATTTAGAAGCCGAAATTAAAGTAATTATAATAGAAGAGAAGTAAATGCCAAAATTTATTTTTGTGGCTGGCGGCGTGATGTCGGGCATCGGCAAAGGAGTGGCCACTGCCTCAATTGGCCGGATTTTAAAGTCAAAAGGATTTAAAGTCACGGCTATTAAAATTGACCCTTATATCAATGTTGATGCCGGAACTATGAACCCCGTTGAACACGGGGAAATTTTTGTGACTGATGACGGAACTGAATGCGACCAGGATGTGGGAAATTACGAAAGATTTTTAGACGAAAACTTAACCACTGACAATTATATAACCACCGGACGAGTTTATCAGGCGGTAATTCGTAAAGAACGAAACTTAGAATACCAAGGCCGCTGCGTTGAGGTGGTGCCGGATATTCCCAATGAAGTGATTTTTAGAATAAAAAAAGCGGCTAAAGCTTCGGCAGCCGATTTTGTTTTAATTGAAATTGGCGGGACAGTAGGGGAATATCAAAATATGTTATTTTTAGAGGCAGCTCGAATGATGCGATTGAAAGAACCCGAGGATGTTCTTTTTATTTTAATTTCTTATCTGCCGATTCCGGAAATGATTGGCGAAATGAAGACAAAGCCAACCCAGACAGCTGTCCGACTCTTAAATGAAGCCGGAATTCAACCGGACATTATCTTGGGCCGCTCCTCAGTCCCCCTGGATGAACCAAGAAAAAGGAAAATTTCTATTTTTTGCAACGTTGCTCCTGAAGATGTTATCTCCGCCCCGGATATTAAGTCCATTTACGAAATCCCAATTAATTTTGAAAAAGAAAATTTAGGAAATAGAATTTTAAAAAAATTTGGTTTGAGACCAAAAAAACAAAATTTAAGAGATTGGCAAAGACTGATAAAGACGATTAAAACTGCCGAGATGCCCGTTAAAATCGGCATAGTGGGAAAATATTTTGAAACCGGAAAGTTTACTTTAATGGATTCTTATATTTCAGTTATTGAAGCGGTCAAACAGGCCAATTTTTTTCACAAAAGAAAACCGGAAATTCACTGGTTATCTGCTGAAAAATATGAGAAAAACCCTCAATCAGTAAAAGAATTAAAAAAATATGATGGGATAATTATACCGGGAGGTTTTGGCAGCAGGGGAGTGGAAGGAAAGATAAAAGCAATCGAATTTTGCCGAAAAGAAAAAATCCCTTATCTGGGACTTTGCTTAGGAATGCAGTTGGCAGTGGTGGAATTTGCCAGAAATGTCTGCGGTTTGAAGCGTGCCCATTCCGCCGAGTTCGCGCCAAATTGTCCTCAACCAGTAATAGATATCCTTCCCGAACAAAAGGCACTTTTAAAAGAGAAAAAATACGGCGGGACAATGAGATTAGGCGCTTATTTATGCGAGATTAAGCCAAAGACCCTGGCTTTTAAGGCCTATTTTGGTTCTCAAAAGCGAGGAACAGCAGAAAGGTCATTTTATACGTCCGAGCGCCATCGCCACCGCTACGAGCTAAACCCCGCACCTTTTTTGCGCTGGGCGAAGGTGCAAAAAAACGGAATGAAAAAGAAAAGGTGCGGGGTAAATAATGAGCTTAGAGAGGTTTTAGAGCGAAAAGGAATGGTAATAGCTGGAATTAACCCAGATAGGGATTTAGTTGAAATTATTGAGCTCAAAAATCATCCTTTTTTTGTAGGCACCCAGTTTCATCCCGAATATAAATCGCGGCCGTTACGACCGCATCCTTTATTTAAAGAATTCATTCGAGCCTCTTTAAAAACTATTAAATAGTACCATGTACTAGTACGTGGTACTATTCGATATTGACTATTTTTACGATACGTTGCGAGTTGTCAAATTGTCTTTTTCTTTTTGTACTGAAATGAACTCTACCGGCTTTTAAGGCATAAAGAGTGTCGTCGCTGCCGCACTTAACATTTTTCCCCGGGAGAAACTTGGTTCCTCTTTGGCGAACCAAAATCTGGCCAACTTTGGCTCTTTGGCCTTCAAATAATTTTATACCTAAATATTTAGGTAGAGAATCTCGTCCTAATTTTGTGGCGCCAGCGGCTTTAGTTTTTGCCATAAGAAGACATAATGCGAAAAATGCGAATACTGATGCGAAATATGCGAATTCGCAAGTTTCGCATAAAAAATTCGTAATTTCGCATTATATTAAATATGTTAGCAAGAATCAAAAACTTTGTCAAAACCTATCAATCTGATATAATTTTAGTAATCGGCGTTATTTTAATTTCTCTGCTGTCTTTTGCTATGGGTTATATTATTGCTAAAACTTATGACAAACCACCTCTTGAATTTCAAAAAAGTAGCTATTATAGGGGCGGGGATAGTAGGATTGTATTTGGCTTGGAAATTAGCTGAAAAAGGACATAAGGTTACGGTTTTTGAGAAAAAAGAGAAAATTGGCAAGGAGGCCTGTTCCGGGTTATTCAGCGAAAGAATTTTAGAATTTATCCCGCACCTTTCCCAAGACAAAAAAGGCAATAATTTATGTTGCCGGAAACAAATTCTCAATGACGGGAAAGGTGCGGGATTTATACCGGAAAGCCAAAAATTAATCCAAAATGAAATAGAATCGGTTTTAATCCACTTCCCAAAAAGAACCTTAAAAATCAAGTTTTCGGGAAAATTCTTGGTAATGAGCCATTTTGAACTTGATAACCTCGCAGCTGATTTAGCTCGCAAAGCCGGCGCCCAAATTAAACTAAGAAGTGTCGGGTACTTCATAGATTTAGATAAAGAGTTTGATAGAATTATCGGATGTGATGGAGCAAGCTCTATTATCAGAAAAAGTTTGCGACTAAAAGAACCGCAATTTCGGTTAGGAATTCAGGGATTTGTTCAGGAAAATAATCCGTCTGACTCTGTTGAGACCTGGCCAACCAAGAACGGATTTATCTGGAAAATACCTCGCGGTGGGGAAACAGAATGCGGAATTATTGAAAAACCGGCCAGGGCGAGAGAACTTTTTGAAGAATTCCTGAAAAATCTCAAATTGCCAGAGGTCCGGCCCCGGCTAAATAGAATAAGTTCAGCCTTGATTCCTCAAGGTTTAATAATACCAAAGAATCCTAAAATTACCCTTTGTGGAGATTCCGCAGGCCTGACCAAGCCTTGGAGCGGGGGAGGGGTAATCTGGGGGTTAACAGCGGCTAATATTCTCTTGAAAAATTTCCCAGATTTTATAAAATATAAGAAGGCAGTGGAAAAGTTTTTTTTACCCAAAATTATTTTTTCTAAAATAGCCACTCAATTAGTTTATTTTGCCGGATTTAAACTGCCCTGGCTATTGCCTGAAAATTGGCAAATTAAAAACGATTTTTTGATATAAATAATATGAAGATACCAAATCATTTAGGCATAATTTTAGACGGTAATCGGAGATGGGCTGAAGAAAGAGGCTTGCCTTATTTTGAAGGCCACAAAAAAGGTCTGGAAACGCTGAAGAAAGTAATAAATTATTGTAAAGAAAAAGGAATAAAAATTTTAACCCTCTTTGTTTTTTCAACGGAAAATTGGAAAAGGAAACAGCAAGAGGTGAATTATTTAATGAGATTAGCCAAAAGAGCCATCAGCAACCACTTTCAGCATCTGCACAAAAATAATATTAAAGTGCGGGTAATCGGCCAGAAAGAGAAATTGCCAAAATCGCTTCAAAAAGAAATAACCCGGATTGAAGAACAAACTAAAGATAATAAAGAAATGACCGTAAATTTTGCCATAAGTTATGGCGGTCGGGCCGAAATTGTGACAGCCGTCAAAAAAATCATTGAAAAGAAAATTCCTCCCCAGAGAATTACTGAAAAAACCCTTGGAGAAAATCTCTGGACTTCTGACGTTGATTTAATTATTAGAACTGGCAAAGAACAGCGCATCTCCAACTTTCTAATCTGGCAGGCAGCCTATTCTGAGCTTTATTTTTATAAAAAATACTGGCCTGATTTCACTGAAAAAGATTTAGATCTGGCTCTCTTAGATTACGGCCGTCGCCAGCGAAGATTCGGCCAGTAAATTATTTAAAAAAAAGCCGCTAAGAAAATGCCCACGGCTTTTTTATTTTAACTTGACAAGTTGTGAAAATATGTGGTATAATTTAATAATAGAACATTAAGTATTAAAAATGGAAAGGGAACCAAATGATACTCAGAGGAAAGACACGAAAAGGAAAGAAATTTATTTTAAGACCATTGAGGTGTGAAGAAAGTAGTATTTATCACCGCTGGTTCAGTGACCCAGAAGTAAATCAAAATT
>Ga0172364_10002664_pt1 | contig 14212 bp, 9 predicted proteins | sample LakKivSesite10cm_FD_114545 | JGI IMG/M metagenome (GOLD analysis project Ga0172364, IMG submission 114545) | Sediment microbial communities from Lake Kivu, Rwanda - Sediment site 10cm | ecosystem: Environmental > Aquatic > Freshwater > Lake > Sediment | place: Rwanda: Western Province, Lake Kivu... | reverse complement strand
GTCCCAGGGGATCCATGTCAGTTTCCATGTTTCCGGATTATTGTAGAGATAATAATTGTGGTTCATCTTGCCATAAGTGTCCCAGTTCTGAATAACCGTGTTTGCAGCAAGCCACTTCAGAAAATGAGGCACATCGAATACTCCCTCAAGATCCGTCTTCCACTCTTCCGGGGATGTTGTCCTCAATCCGCTGTTAATAATATCATACAATGCCCGGACATCCGAATAATCGCCGGCATCGGTATTTGTCTTTTTATCAAGCTGAAATGTATTGTAAGAACCTGCCGCAAACGTCGCAGCCTTGCCTTCCGGTTTGTATAAATTACCTCCGTCAGTGAACTGGGTCTCGATGACAGTATCATCAACTTCTTCAACAAGTGTGTAAAGACCGAAATATTTTGAACCCTGCCCGTAATCGATCCATACCTGGCAGAATGTTGTCCTGGCCGATGGCATTCCGAACTCCCGGAACAGGTCTGCCGCGGTCTTTTCCCTCAGCAGCGATCTGTCGTCAAATCCATTGGCAAGATTAAGCTGTTTGAATCCGTAAAACCTCTGATCGTCTATCTGCGGGAATTCATCCTCAAACTGATCAAAATCAAGCTTGAAAGAGTATTTCCTGATATTCCTTCTCACACATTCTTTAAGACTGGAGTTACCCTTGTATCTTATTCCGACTTTGTACCATTCTGTTCCGTTGAACATAAAGGAGCATGGCGACCACATTGGTGTCCACTCGATTTCTGACGGTGGCTGTGGACCAATATTTATATGCGAGGTCAGATCAGTCTGCATTTTTGTCCAGTCTGCTGTGCTGATCACAATATCAAATCTCAGAACCTTATCCTCCGGAAAAACAACAGCATAATCAGGCTCAGTTATATTCCCGTGAGTATAATCTGTCCAGTCGGGAGTATTAAGTTCTGCTATATCTTCCGGATCCTTGTTGCAGGCCGGGAAAATAGCAACGACTAATATGGCAGGGATTAATTTCCTGATCATTGTGTTGCCTTCGGCTGCATCACAAATTCGAAATAATTATCCTTGAAGACCTTGTTGGCCAGTTCCTGGATTTTTTTACCATTAAGATCCTCATATATCTTAGTGGAATATTCAGGGAGCGGAGTATAGACGCCATTATTAATAAAATTCTTAACACGGTCCATAATGAAGGAATTGTTTTTTAACCTTACTTCATCATCGGTCAGGAAAAACTCACGTGTTTTAAGGACTTCATCCTCAGTCACACCTTTTGTCTTGAGATTGTTTATCTCTTCAATTAAAAGGCCTCTCAGGTAATCTGCCCTGTCCGGTGCGCAGGTGAAACTCATTGTGACCCTGAAATTATTTACAGGTCTGCTTACAAGCGAAGCAGATACTCCTACACCATAAGTACCTCCCTCTTTTTCGCGTATCGATTCAACATACCGCATATTCAGAATATATCTTATAGCATTCAGATACTCAACATTTTCCGGTGTACAGGGGAATTCTCCAAAATAGTAAACATAATTCATTGCTTTGGGATCCTTCATCACCACGTCTATTTTTTTCACAAAATGCTCCTTTTTAGGGCCGACCTTGTGGTCGATCCAGAACTCTTCCCTGCTGTCATCAGGAATTGACCCGATATACTTCTCAATAAGCGGCTTCATTTTTGGTATATCGATATTCCCTATGAAGACAAATTTGAAATCTCCGGCATCCTTAAACCTGTCGTTTGCAATTGAATATGTTTTTTCAAAGTTTATTGCATCATAGTATTCATTGGATGGAAGGAAAGTACGTGGGCTGTAATTTGTAAGCAGCATCTGCAGAGTATCAGAATAAACTGAATTGGGATTTGAACTGCGGTTTTCCAGCGCAGCTTTACTTCTCTGTATCATCGATCTTAACACCTCATCGTCTTTTCTTGCAGGTTTGAACTGAAGATAAGTGAGCTGCATCATAGTCTCAAAATCCTTCATAGTCGACATTCCCGTGAGCATCTCTTCAAGCTCCGACAAGGATGCCGAGACACTGGCAATTTTCCCGGTAAGATATTTGCGGAGATCCTGGTATGAAAAATCTCCCAGTCCGCACATCGTCTTGGCTGTGGAGGATAGTTGTGCCGACGGCAAATCTTCCACCGGTATTAGGGAATACCCCCCATAACTGTAGGCGCTCATATTTATCTCATCAGCTTTGTTATTTGTATATTTCAGCCAGATGGTAGCACCATTCGCAAGCGTAAGCTTCGTGCCATCGATATCTTTTATATATTCCTCCTTTATTACAGGAGATCCTTTTAGTTCATCTTTGATGAGAGTGGAAGGCAGGGCTGCTTCGGTATAAGGTTCTATCGCAGACTTTAAAACTTCTTCCCTGGCAAGCTTCAGTTCATCAACAGTCGGTATTTTAACACCTTCCTTCTCCGGTCCGGTCACGACAAAAACCTGGTTTTCGTCAGTCATCCATTTTCCGGCAAGGCTGTTTACCTGTTGAAGGGTTACTGTAGGCAGGAAAGATTTTGCCAGTTCAAATGAATAGGCTATTCCGGGGGCAGGATAACCCGAAGTAAAATGACTCAGATAACCTCCGACAAATGAACCGGAAAGCTGCTTTTCCCTTTCATTGTACTGTCGCTCAGAGGAAACCAGCATCCTTGTTTTTGCACGTTCAAGTTCAGTTGCCGTGAATCCATGACGTTTTACCCTTTCGTTCTCCGTCATTGCAGCCTTGAAAGACCTTATCGGATCGCCCGGAAGAGCATATATATATGTTGAATATGAATCCTGGTATTTTGTAAATCCTCCATAACCTGATGATGATGAGAGCATTGGCGGATTTTCCTTTTGAAGGATCTGGCTGATCCTGTCGGAAAGCATTGAATTGTACAGGCTGTAAACAAGACGCGACTTAAGGTACTCAAGATCCTTGTTTTCAAGTCCGGGGTGTTTAATGATCATCATTATTGTCAGACCTGTCGCTTCTTTATCTGTTGCAATTGTATACAAGGGATCTTTGTTGCCTGAAACAATTGTCCTTGGATCTTCCGGTTTTGCTGATCTTTTCGGAATGTCGGAAAAGAGCTTTTCAATTTTCCCCCTGATAGCCTCTTTATCAATATCCCCAACAACAATAATGGCCTGCAGATCAGGTCTGTACCATTTTTTATAATAATCCCGGAGGAATTCAGGTGATGAATTATCAATTACATTTATATCTCCAATAGTATTGTGATTGGCATATTTTGAATTCTGGTAAAGTACCTTATTTGTTATTTCGCTCATGCGGCGGCCCGCACCACCGCTTGTTCTCCATTCTTCGTGGATAACCCCTCTCTCTTTGTTGATCTCCTCGTCTGAATAGGTAACATTGGCAGCCCATTCACGAAGTATCAGCAGCGACGAATCGATATACCCTTCTCTTACAGTAGGAATGTCGTTAAGTGTATAGACAGTCTGTGTACTTGAGGTATAAGCATTAAGACCGCCGCCGAAAGACACACCTATTGACTGGAGATAATTCAGAATACCCTTATCAGGGAATGCTTTTGTCCCATTGAAGGCCATGTGCTCGCAAAAGTGGGCAAGCCCGTTCTGGTCCTCATTTTCATTGATAGCGCCTGCATTGACTACCATGTAGAACATAGCCCTTTCTTTGGGCAAACTGTTCTTGTGAATATAGTATGTCAGACCATTTTCAAGTCTGCCATATAAAACATCCGGATTCAGCGGTACAGGCTGCCCTGAGACAGCAACACCGGCAAGGAGAAGAAGAATGGATAAAAGATTTTTCATGTGAATTTAATTAAGTGTTTATTTTTAATATTTGAAAGAGCAAAGACCCAAGACCCAAGATCAAAGACCCAAGACCCAAGATCAAAGACCCAAGACCCAAGACCCAAGATCAAAGACCCAAGACCCAAGATCAAAGATTAGAGATCAGGGAAACATTGAGTTAACTATATTAACTGAATTTCTGTGATATGGATCCAAGAATGTTGAGAAGCTCTCCGGGTTCGTTTATCAGATAGATATTTTTGGAGGTATTGATCTCCTGGGCTGTCCTTTTCAAAATTCTCAACCAATAATTTGATTCACGCATCTCCCGGGCAGCAATTCGGATTTTGTTTCCAAATTCTGATTTAGAGCATCCCCCCTGCGACTCTTCGTAATTGGCTCCGGATGAAGTAGAACTTTTTGCAAGCTGCGTTCTGATTACTTTATTTTCCGGTGAATAAGGTATTGTTTTTAAAAACTCAATTACCCTTACCGCAAACTCAAATAGCCTTTCAGCTAAATCATTTTTCTTTGTTTCCATAATATTCCACACTTTTAAGTTAATAGCACTGATATAATTATTGTTTTCTTCTTCTTTGGTCTTTTATCTTTTGTCTTTGGTCTTGAGACGCTTCCGCCCCGTCAGTCCCATTAGTAAATCTCAACATCACCACCTGCTCTTAACAAATAATTTGCCGATGTCTGACTATCCCTTTCACACAGATAATAAAATTACGCAAAAAATATCATGGAAGCCGGCATTTTCACGAAAATAATAGGCAGCATAACCAGCTTATTTAAATATTTCTTTTCTTGACCGGAATTCATAACTTTATTTTATGAAAGACACAGTAATTCTCTTCTCTGCCATATTATTCTTTTTTGTAACAGGTTGTAAATCCGGAGGCAATCGCCCTCAGGTTTCCGGAGATCCCGGATTAAATGTCGTTTCTCTTGTAGTTCGGAACAGGCCGCTGCTGAACGGTAAAGCTGTGAACATTATTTCAGAAATCATTGTAAATTGCTCTGATTCAGTTACCAAGCGTTCACTGAAAAAGGTTATCCTCTCTTTTACTAAGGGAAGCGATCTTACAGATCTTGAAGGTGTAAGTATTTTATGCGGTTCTTCAGGATCATCGTCTGAATTCACCCTGAGCCCGGCAGGATTCCGGATACACAGCAATAAGGTCACTGTTACTGGTCACTATGATTTTATCCGGGGAACGAACCATTTACGGGTTTCCCTGGCTGTCAGGTCAGATGCCAACCTGATGAATACATTAACTCCCATTGATATAAAAATTATTATTGATGATGGTTCAGCATTGCCGGTGCCTGCTGTCACTTTCCCGGTATATCGCTATGCCAGAATTGTCCGAGCTGCAGGTCAGGATAACTGCGATACTTATCGTATACCAGGACTAATAACTACAAACCAGGGTACTTTGATAGCTGTTTATGACAACAGGTACAACAGCAGTAAAGATCTCCAGGAAAATATCGATATCGGGATGAGCCGGAGTATAGATGGCGGCCAGTCATGGGAACCAATGAAAGTGATAATGGATATGGATGAATATGGCGGCCGGCCTCAAAACCAGAACGGAACAGGTGATCCGTGCATCCTGTACGATCATCATACCGGCACTATCCTTGTAGCAGCCCTGTGGATGTGCGGATCGGCACCGGATAAGATGCTCTGGAATGCTTCTCAGCCGGGAATGGATCCTGAAGTCACAGGCCAGCTTATTATAGTTAAGAGTATTGATGATGGCCTTTCATGGTCTCAGCCAGAGAATATTACAAACCAGATAAAGGATCCTTCATGGCAGCTTCTCCTCCAGGGACCCGGCAGAGGTATAACTATGAAGGATGGCACCCTCGTTTTTCCTGCCCAGTTCAAGGCAGATATCGGTGAAAAAGCTCTCGACGGCGGACAGTTTGTCTGTCATTCAACAATTGTTTATAGCAGGGATGGAGGCACAACATGGCATATAGGAACCGGAGCAAAAACAAATACAACTGAGTCCCAGGTGGTTGAACTGTCCGACGGTTCGCTAATGCTTAACATGCGAGACGACAGGAACAGGAAAGATAAGGGCGAAACCAATGGAAGGGCAGTGGCAATAACAAAAGATCTTGGAAAGACATGGATCACACACCCTTCATCAAATTCAGCCCTGCCCGAACCAAACTGCATGGCAAGCCTGATATCGGCGGAAATATCAGTTACGGGCGTAAAGAAAAATGTTCTCTTCTTTTCAAATCCGGCAAACAGGAACAGGAGATCTAACATGACAATAAAGGCAAGCCTTGATGAGGGAATGACATGGCCGGAAGAATATCAGATTGAAATAAACGGCGATGAAGGATTCGGCTATTCATGCCTTTCCATAGTTGACGAAAATACTATTGGAATTCTTTATGAAGGAGTCAGGGAACTCTACTTCCAGAAGATACCTGTCAGAGATATTATTAAAGAAGCCAGGTGAAGATTTGTAAGGTCGGAAGACCGAAGACGGAAGACCGAAGACGGAAGACCGACTTTGTCCTCCATAGCAAATCCTGAGCATGCCGAAGGATTGCGAAGGAGGTAGCCGGTAGCCGTTTGCCGGTCGCCGGTCGCCGGTCGCCTTTGTCATTCAAATAATATTCTATAAATTTAAAACCAGTTAGAAATAGTTCCATGTTTAAAATAGAAAAATATAACGGCCTTGTTGCAGCTCCCTTCACCCCTATGGATAAAAACGGGAAGGTGAATTTTGAGATGATCCCTGATTATTATGATTTTCTTGAAAAAAACGGTGTTGCCGGGGCATTTATCAATGGTTCCACAGGCGAGGGAGCTTCTCTTACAAACAAAGAAAGAGAGGCCCAGGCACTGAAATGGTCAGAATGCCTTAATAACGGCGGAAAGATGAGGGTAATAAATATGGTTGGCGGAACATCATACGATGAATGCATTGAACATGCTCTTTTATCAAGACAGCTGGGTCTATCTGCAATTGCCATGGTGGCTCCTTATTATTTTAAACCTGCTGACGATTCGTATCTTGCTGAATTCGTTGCCCGCATAGGTGAATCAGTACCCGACATGCCGGTCTATTTTTACCATATTCCTGTGCTTACCGGCGTTTACCACCAGATGTATGGTTTTCTGAAAAAGATTTCTGAAATGCTTCCGAATTTCGCAGGTATAAAATATACTGATGAGAATATCATGGATTTCCATCTTTGTCTTAATTTTAAAAACAGTAAATACGACCTTCTTTGGGGAAGAGACGAATGCCTGCTGTCTGTATTCACGATAGGATGCAGGGGCGTTATCGGAAGCACTTATAATTACGCCGCACCCTTGTATCATAAGCTGATAAAAGCATTCGATGACGGAGATCTGGAAGAGGCAAGAAGGCTACAAAGGATTTCTGTGGGAATTGTCCAGTTACTGGGTAAATACGGAGGAATGGGCACCGGTAAAGCTTTCATGAAATATATAGGTATGGATTGCGGTAAATACAGATTGCCGGTCAGGAACCTGACAGACATAATGTATGAAGATTTTGTTAAGGATGTTGAACAGCTGAATATGCAGGATTTGTTTTCAAAAAAATAATTAACAATCATTTGATATATGACTAAAGAGCTTAAGCTTCTTGCAGAAAAATGCAGGGAAACGCTCCTGTATGATATCATTCCTTTCTGGGAGAAAAATTCACCCGACGAGGAACACGGCGGTTTTTTCAGCTGCCTCGACCGCACCGGAAATGTCTATGATACTGATAAGTTTATGTGGATGCAGGGCAGGGAGACATGGATGTTCTCTTCACTTTACAACAACCTGGGCAAAAGAGAAGACTGGCTCAGAATGGCAGAACTGGGAGCTTCCTTTATGGAAAAACATGGCAGGGACAAGGATGGTAACTGGTATTTCTCACTGACACGCGAAGGTAAACCGCTTGTAGCTCCTTATAATATCTCTTCGGATATTTATGCGACAATGGCATTCGGTCAGATATCAAAGGCAACAGGTAGTGACCATTACGCAAAAATCGCCGTTGACACATTTAATAATATCATAAAAAGATCAGACAATCCCAAGGGTATATACTCAAAGTCGATTCCGGGAACAAGACCTCTTGTAAGTTATTCGATGCCTTTTGATATCTGTTATCTTGCTTTGGAAATTGAACACTTGCTTGATAAGGAATATGTCAACAATCTGACAGAGACCTTCATACGTGATATGATGAATCTCTATTACGATGAGGAATCAGGATTAATACCCGAAAATAATAATCCTGACGGGAGCATATCAGATACTTTCGACGGACGGCTTTTAATTCCTGGAAATACGATCCAGGCAATGTGGTTCATTATGGATCTTGCGGAAAGGAGAAAAGATCCGGAACTTGCGGTAAAGGCTGCCGGAATAACACTTAATATCCTGAAACACAGCTGGGATAATGAATTCGGAGGAATATTCTATCTCCTTGATATCAAGGGATATCCTGTGCAACAGCTTGAGTGGGACCAGAAGCTCTGGTGGGTTCATATTGAAACGCTGATAACCCTTCTCAAAGGATATTATCATACTAAAAATCCTGAATGTCTTGAATGGTTCTGGAAAATCAATGAATATACATGGTCTCACTTCCCTGATCCGGAATACGGCGAATGGTTCGGCTACCTGAACCGGAGAGGAGAAGTGCTTCTGCCTCTCAAGGGTGGTAAATGGAAAGGCTGCTTCCATGTCCCGAGAGGATTGTACCAAATGTGGAAGATAATTGAGAAAATATCATAAATCCTGGTACCCGTGGCTTGTGGTTGGCCTCCTGTGGATGGTGGCCCTCCTGAACTATATGGACAGGCAGATGCTCTCGACCATGAGATCTGCCATGATGGCCGATATCCGTGAACTGAATTCTGCTGAAAACTTCGGCAGACTGATGGCTGTCTTCCTCTGGATATATGGACTGATGTCACCGGCAGCAGGACTGATCGCCGACAGGATCAACCGCAAGTGGCTCATAGTTACGAGCCTGTTCGTGTGGTCAGGTGTAACACTTACAATGGGAATGGCGACAAATTTCGGGCAGCTATACGCCCTGCGTGCGTTAATGGGGCTGAGCGAAGCATTGTATATACCTGCCGGGTTGTCTCTTATAGCTGAATACCACCCCGGCAATACCCGCTCCCTCGCAGTCGGTATACATATGACAGGAATATATGTCGGGCAGGCTCTGGGGGGCTTCGGTGCAACCGTGGCACATTCATGGTCTTGGCAGACAACATTCCTGAGCTTCGGGCTTGCAGGAATTTTATACAGCATAGTGTTAATGGCATTGCTTCACGAAAAGAGGGATGATGTTGATCAGGTAAAGAAAACATTCAAACTCTCAGAAAGTGTCAATTCTGTTAAACTGAGCCTGGGTTTGCTTCTTGGCACAATCAGCTTCTGGGTCATCCTGTTTTATTTTGCTGTGTCAAGCTTCCCGGGCTGGGCAGTAAAAAACTGGCTTCCGACTCTCTTCTCAGATACTCTTGGCACAGATATGTCAAAAGCAGGCCCTCTAAGTACCATCATTGTTGCAATATCATCTTTTGCAGGAGTCATTTCAGGAGGAATAATTGCAGACAGATGGATTATGCGAAATGTCAGGGGCAGGATATACACAGGAGCCATTGGTCTGGCACTTACAATACCTGCATTGCTGCTTATTGGTTTTGGCAACAGCCTTGCAAGTGTTATCGGAGGAGGAATTTTCTTCGGCATCGGATTCGGGATGCTTGATGCCAACAATATGCCGATCCTGTGCCAGTTCGTGTCGCCGCGCCACCGGGCTGCGGGTTACGGCCTTATGAACATGACAGGTGTATTTGCAGGAGCGCTGATAACAAGTTGGCTCGGGAAATCAACCGATGCAGGCAACCTGGGCAGGGATATGGCTCTGCTTGCAATTCCGGTTTCCGTAGCAGTCATACTTTTTATTTCAACTCTCAGACCAAAAGTTGACGATAAGATTGAAGATTAATTATATCCCGCTGATTTCGCAGATTTGCGCAGACCTTACTCAATCTGTGATAATCAGCGTAATCTGCGGGAAATATGTAACAAAAAATACAAAATAATCTGTACCTTTCTTCCTGTACGTGAAAAAGATTGCCGCTATAATATTCGAAAATGATAAAGGTGAGATATTACTCTACAGGAGAGATAATAAACCCGGCATTCCATTTCCGCAGCATTGGGATCTTTTCGGCGGACACGTTGAGGATAGTGAAACCCGGGAGGCAGCACTGGTGAGAGAGGTAAAGGAAGAGATGAATTATGATCTGAAGGATTTTAAGTTTTTCAGGAGATATGACTGCCTTGAAGGTGATGCATATCCGAACATTAAATATATTTATCACGGCAGGTTCAACCTGCCTGCAGAAAGGATCACCCTACTGGAAGGTGAATGTGTAAGATATTTCACCAGAGATGAGATCCCCAATGTGAAATTCGCCAATATCCTGACGAGTATTGTGATGGATTTTATTACTGAGATAAAATAGTCTCCCGCAGATTGTACAGATTTTCGCAGAAGATATTCAAATCTGCGTTTATCTGCGATATCTGCGGGAAAAAACCTTTACCTTTTCAAAAAATGAGAAACTATTACATTACCGGATTGTTTATTGTGACACCTGTTCTTTTTACGAGATGTGGTGCAGATAATAGAAATCAGGAAGGTTCCCGACCCAATATCCTGATTGCCATCGGCGATGATATTTCCTGGCCGCACATGAGCGGTTACGGGTGCAGGTTTGTCAATACTCCCGGCTTTGACGGAGTGGCAAAGAACGGGATACTCTTCAATAATGCCTATACTCCGAATGCCAAGTCGGCTCCTTCACGGGCCTGCCTGCTTACAGGCCGCAATACATGGCAGCTAGAGGAAGCCTGCAATCATGTCCCTTTCTTTCCGCCGAAATTCACTTCATTCTTTGAGTCACTGGCTTCACATGGCTATTTTACCGGTTATACAGCCAAGGGATGGGCCCCCGGTGTTGCCCTCGATTCATCAGGGAAAGCAAGGGAACTGACAGGCAAAGTGTTCAATAAAAGAAAAACTACTCCTCCTGCGTCAGGTATTTCGAATAATGATTATGCTTCCAATTTTCAGGATTTCCTTGATGCCCGTGAACCCGGAAAACCATTCTGCTTCTGGTATGGATCATCAGAACCGCACCGAAGATACGAATACGGGTCAGGTGTCAGCAAGGGCGGAAAGGACCTTGCAGACACAGATCCTGTTTTTAAGTTCTGGCCCGATAATGATACTGTCCGCAATGATGTACTCGACTATGCTTTTGAAGTCGAGTATTTCGATTCTCACCTGATCAGGATGCTTGACCTGCTCGAAAATCGCGGGGAACTTGTTAATACTATTGTTATAGTTACCGGCGACAACGGGATGCCTTTTCCGAGGGTAAAAGGCAATTCATATGAATATTCAAATCATATGCCCCTGGCAATAATGTGGGGAAAGGGAATTAAAAATCCCGGAAGAGTGGTTGATGATCTTGTAAGCTTTATCGACTTTGCACCAACGATCCTTGATGTTGCCGGCATAGATGAATCTGAAAGCGGCATGCAGAAGATTGAAGGAACGAGTCTGACAAATATTTTCAGATCAGGTAGAAGCGGCCTGGTTGACAAATCGCGGGATCACCTTCTGATAGGGCAGGAGAGACATGATGTTGGACGACCGGGTGACCAGGGTTACCCGGTGAGAGGAATTATTAAAGACGGTTTTCTTTACCTCAGGAATTTCGAACCTGACCGGTGGCCTGTCGGCAATCCGGAAACAGGTTATCTTAATACTGACGGCGGTCCTACTAAAACACTGATACTGAAAATGAACAGACGTAACATGGCAAGAAACCTGTGGGAACTTAATTTCGGTAAAAGGGTGGAGGAAGAACTCTACAATATCGCTGAGGACCGCGAATGTATCGTAAATCTTGCCGGACAGCCTAAGTATGAAAAGTTGAAGAATGCACTCAACGATCAGATGGTCAGGGAATTAACGGAACAGGGGGATCCGAGGATCCTCGGAAATGGAGACATATTTGATAATTATGTTTATGCCGAGGAACGGGTTCGGAACTTTTACACAAAATATCTGAACGGTAATTTGCCGAAAAGCGCTGCCGGCTGGGTTGACTCGACGGATTTTGAACCATTTATTAATGAATAATTCACTAAATATGAATAAGATACTGATCATTACAGCTCTGGCTTGGATTTCATTTGTCGTCCAGGGACAGGATAATCAGGTGAAATCACCTGACGGCAAAATTGCAGTAAATGTAAATTGTGGTGAAAATCTCGACTATTCCGTCTCATTTAAGGAAGAGACAGTTATCAACCAGTCGCCTCTGGGTTTTGAGTTTAAAGGAGAGGAGCCGATGTCCGGTAATTTTACAATAGCTGAAAATGAAGTTAAATCTGTTGACGAGAAATGGATACCTGTAGTAAAATCAAAACATGCAGAGGTTCGCAATAATTACAATGAATTGTATTTGTCATTGGTTGAAAAATCAGGTCAGAGACGTCAGATGGAACTCTTTGTGCGGGCATATAATGACGGAGTGGCGTTCAGGATAAAGCTATTCAGAGCTGCCAGGATTGGCGACAGACAGATAACTAAAGAGCTTACCGGATTTACAATACCGGGTGATCCTAAAGCCTGGATAGTTGAATATTCCAAAGGTTATTCTTCCTCTAATGAATCAGAGTTCTTCGAGCATCCGCTGAGCTATCTCACTGAAAAATCAATAGCGGGTATGCCACTCCTGATGGAATACCCTGGTAAATTCTGGGTAGCCATCACCGAAGCAGATATTGAGAACTATGCTGCTTTCTACATCGGCACAAAAGATACTTCAAATCATCTGACGACTAAACTGGTACCGCTGCCAGGTGAGCAGGAAGACGGAGTTAAAGTCCGCTTCAGCGATGAAGTCTTAACGCCCTGGCGCGTAATAATGATTGGAGATAATCCCGGTACACTGATAGAATCGGAGATAATCCAGAACCTTAATGATCCATGTGCACTTGCTGATGCAAGCTGGATTAAACCCGGTATGTGTGCCTGGGATCACTGGTGGAGTGGCGAGGTTAAGATGGAAATGCCTGTGATAAAACAATATATCGACCTGGCTTCAGCAATGGGATGGCCCTATATGCTAGTCGACTGGCAGTGGTATGGCAGGTTCAACAATCCTGAAGCTGACATTACAAAATGGGCTCCTCAGATAAACATTCCTGAAATAATAGAGTATGCTGCATCGAAAAATGTGAGAATTATTGTCTGGCTCTATTCGACCGATGTGAATCGTAATGGTGCCTATAAAACTGCATTTCCCCTCTATCGCAAATGGGGAGTGGCCGGAGTAAAGATAGATTTCATGGATCGCGACGACCAGTATATGGTCAACTGGTATCATGATATCATAAAATGTGCTGCAGAAAACAAACTGCTGGTCGATTTTCACGGAGCTTACAAGCCTGATGGCATAATCAGGACTTACCCAAATATGATTACCAGGGAAGGAGTTATGGGCAATGAATATTATAAATTTTCAAACAGAATGAGTCCGGAACACAATGTGAAGCTGGCCTTTACACGTATGCTGGCCGGACAGATGGATTACACTCCCGGCGGTTTTCTGAATGTCACGAAAGAGCAATTTAAACAGCAGACACCCGCACTGGTCTGGAATACGCGTTCTGCCGAGCTTTCAAAGTTTGTTATATATGAGAGTCCTCTTACAGTTGTATGCGACCATCCTGATAATATCCTGAATCAACCTGGAGCTGATTTCCTGAAGATAGTACCAACAGTTTGGGATGACATCAAGTTTTTGGGCGGATATCCGGGCGACTGGGTGGCAATTGCTAAGAGGAGTGGTGATAAGTGGTTTATTGGAGTCATGAATAACAGTGTTGGAAAGACAGTTGAGCTGAAGCTTGATTTTCTGCCTGATGGGAGGTATAATGTGGAAGTATGGGCAGATGCGAAGAATTCGGATCTGATGCCGGCTGAAATAAAAAAAGCAACTCAGTCAATACAAGGTGGAGATATTCTGAAGGTTACTCTGGCTAAAAACGGGGGATGGGTTGGAGTGATAAGGAAGAAATGATCTCACGGAATAAGAATTTAACCATTTCCACAGCATACTACCAAGATTGGACAGGCTCTTCACCTGGGCAATACAGGGAGGGGATAGCCGATGTTTTGGCAGAAGTTTTTAAAGAATTTATTTTGCGCAAAAAAAAAATCGCTTATTTTTGCATCGCGATAAATAATGGCGCGATAGTTTCCCGAGGTTTCGGGATTAGAATATCGGCCTGTCATCCCGAGTACTCGGGACGGGTTCGAGTAACACAATAAAGTTCT
>Ga0172364_10002660_pt1 | contig 14222 bp, 18 predicted proteins | sample LakKivSesite10cm_FD_114545 | JGI IMG/M metagenome (GOLD analysis project Ga0172364, IMG submission 114545) | Sediment microbial communities from Lake Kivu, Rwanda - Sediment site 10cm | ecosystem: Environmental > Aquatic > Freshwater > Lake > Sediment | place: Rwanda: Western Province, Lake... | reverse complement strand
CTTGCCGGATTCAGCCTGCTGAATTGCGCGGACTATCTCCTCCTCTCTAAATCTACTCTTCTTCATTACCATTACCCCCCTTTCTTTACCAGGACTAACATTTTACCTGGTATCTTTTTCGGGGGAAAGGTCACCCGGCTTTTCGGAGGCCCCAACTTTTTCATAATATCAGTCTCTTAATATCCATAAAGTTTATATGCTTTGGAATCTTATATACTTTATTATTCAAAAAATTAGCAAAATGACTATTTACAACTTGAAAGATGGTATAAAAATTATAGGTGTGGAACTAAAATCAAGCTTTATAAGGCATATACCCAAAGATAAAGCCAAATTTCGTATGTTATGTGCAATGCCTCGCGCAAATATTCGACAAAATTCAGAGGATTAAATGGATATTTCTATTATTATTCCCGCTCATAATGAAGAACAATATATTAGGAAATGTCTTTCATCTATTATAAATGCAAAGAAAACGATCAATGCAGAAATAGAAATAATTGTCGTTTTAAATAGATGTACGGATTTAACCGAGAAAATAGCGATTGATCATGGCGCACTAACAGTGCGTGAAGATTCAAAAAATTTATCTAAAATACGAAATGCCGGGGCCAAAATTGCCAAAGGAGACATAATTGTTACTTTAGATGCTGATAGCCAATGTTCGGAAAATATGCTATTTGAAATTAAAAAGAAAATAAATACTGGTAAATATATAGGAGGGGGAGTATTCGTTAAACCAGATAAAATGACATTTGGTATATTTGCAACCGCAATATTTGTTATTTTACCAGCATTGATTAAAAATGGAATTTCAGCGGGATCAATTTGGTGTTTGAAAAAGGATTTTAATTCGATTGGAGGTTTTAATGAAAATTATGTTTCCGCTGAAGATGTGGAATTTGCAAAAAGATTAAAAGAATACGGAAAGAAACAAGGTAAAAAATTTACAACTTTAAAAAAGGCATATATTATTACATCTACTCGAAAATTCGATTTGTTCGGACATTGGTATTTAATAAAAAATAGAAAATTAGTTAAAGAAATATTTTCAGGTAAAAATCAAGAAGCAGCCAATCATTTTTATTACGATGCACGAAAATGATAGAATGTGCGATGCACTGCACATAACACGGGTTAGGCGAAAACTCTGGCTAATTTATTGGTATTGAAAAGGAGGTATTAATATGTTAAAGAAAAAAAGTGAAATAAAATTCGTTCAAAATAATAAATATCTTTTCGTTAATGAATATTTTGTAAAAAAGGATATAGTTTATTCACAAAATCGCCCTCGCCGCCGAAAGCAAATTCTGTTTTGCTAGAAAGGTTCGGTTATAAATCTAAGCGTGGCAATAATAGAAAGGAATTACACACGACTGTATCTGCAAGAAAATTTAACAAGCTTAAGGGAAGTCACGGGTTCAGAATTGTTATTAAAAGAGAAAAAGTAAATCTCATAACAAAAGAAAATGAAGTTGTTGGGTACTGGGATAAAAAAACCCCTTAAGAAATCATTTGAAAGAAAAATGCCTGCATTACTGTATGTTAAAGCAGATTCTCTGGGGAGAGGTTCCAATGAAAAATTTCGGTTTAATGAAGCATGGTTATTAAAAGGTTTTGATTTTAAAAATTTTGTTCGTTTGTTACAGAAAGGGACAATTTTGGTAGATATAAGAATTGGGCAATATCCCGACGGTAGAGTTCATGATCACGGAACAGCTTTTAGAGTTTTGCCAGCCAAATTAGATTTATGTTTTAAGCATAGAAAAAAAATATCATAACTAATTAGTTGTTCACACCCAGCTTGGAAGAGCCGAGCAATCCGTCAAAGGTGGATTAGAAAAACTTGAAGCTGGAAGCAGGTTTGCTCATAATTGACATAGAGCAATGATGAGTATAACTTAGAAGCAAAGGAGGGAATTATGCCATTATCAAGCTATTCCAAGATAGGCGCATCATCGGCTTTGCGTGCGGGTAGAGAGAGTTTGTTTGGCAAGGCACGGCTCTGGGAGGATGCGAGGTTCATCATTGCTGAGGTTTTGTTGGACGAGGAGGAGGTGAAGCGGATTTTGCCTTTTGGGTTATGCTCCCAAGAGCCTGCCAGTGGATTTCTGTTCATTTCCAATTACACCAAGACCAATTTTACGGTTCCGTATAAAGAGACTGCGCTTTTGGTCAAGGTTCGGACTTTATTGGGAAAAGGGGTTCATTGTTGCTGGATGCTGGTGGATGATGACACCGCGTTGATTTATGGTCGGGAGCTACTGGGCTATCCTAAGAAGATGGCAGAGATTAGTTTTGAGGAAAGGGATAATTATGTTAGCGCCAGTGTGGTTCGTCGGGGGATAAAGGTGTTAAGTATGGAGGGAGAGAAAGGTGAGAAGCAGAATCCTGCTCCGCCGGTATTTGGATATAAGACCTTTAATGTGGGTGGACCTGGACAGCTTTTTATTATCAATCCCATCTGGCTGATTCGTCCACGGGAGATAATCAAGGAGTCTTATTCTGCAAAGGTTTCCATTAAAATTTCCCCCTCGGATTATGACCCGATTTTTAAATTAGTTAAAGGCGATGTGGTCCGGGGAAGGTTTGTGGTTCTGGACATACCTGGCACTTATTATAATTTTCCAGTAGGAATAGCCGGTCTTTGGCATTTTGCCAGAACCTTTTTTATGCGGTTCAGGTAAAAAAACAAAGCGCTGTTTAGAGCTTGCGAAATTGAAATTTCACCCCCAAACTCTTTCCAGTATTATCAAGCTGGGAATTTATCATTGATTTTTATTTTATGCCCTGCTAAGAATGCCTCTGCGCTCATCCGCTTTTTCCCAGCGGGCTGAAGCTCCTTAATCCGCAGAGAGCCTTTTCCGCAAGCGACCTCTATCCATCTCCGATGCGCCTCCAGAACCTGCCCCGGCTCAGCTTGAGCTTGCGCAGGCTCTACCTCCCAGATTTTTATCTGGCTCTCCCCCTCTCCAATAAAAGCTCCGGGCCAGGGATTAAAGGCTCTCACCTGCCTCCAGATTTGCTCTGCGGATTTTTGCCAATCAATTTTTCCATCATCCTTTTTGAGCAGAGGCGCAAAACTCGCTTGAGATTCATCCTGAGGCTTGGGCTCAATTTTTCCAGCCTTGAGCAATTTAATAGCTTCTATCAAAAGCTCTGCGCCCAACCCAGAAAGCTTCTGGCTCAAGCTCCCGGCAGTGTCAAAAGGCTCAATCGGAATTGCCTTTTGAAGAAGAATCGGTCCCGCGTCCATCTTTTCCACCATCTGCATAATGCTTATCCCGGTTTCAGTTTCTCCGCTCAAAATTGCATATTGAATTGGACCCGCGCCTCGGTATTTGGGAAGCAAAGAAGCGTGAACATTGATTGCGCCCAGTTTAGGAATGGCTAAAAGCTCTTTTGGCAAAATCTGACCAAAGGCAGAGACCACAATCAGCTCCGGATTTAGCTCCTGAACCTTCTTGATAAATTCTGGCTCCCGGACCTTTTCTGGCTGAAGCACTAAAAGCTTATGCTCAAGCGCGAGGGTTTTTACTGGTGGGGGCTTGAGTTGTTGTCCCCTTCCTTTTGGCCGGTCTGGCTGAGAGACCACTACAATCACTTTATCTTCACTTTCCACTAATTTTTTTAAAATCGGCTGAGCAAACTCTGGCGTGCCCATAAAAATCAGGGAAAGAGGATTGGACATTTTATCCTCTCCTTCAGCTTATTTAGCCGGAAACTTCTTTTTCTGGCGATAAACCTGTCCGGTTTGCTTAGGGGATTTACTATGCGCGCTGACCATAATCCCGGTAAAAAACTCGCGATACTCTGGGAATTTCTCAATACTAAATGCAAGCAGTTTATCTGAAAGCTCCTTTAATTTTGGCTCATCATCCAGATTATCTATTAGCCAGGATATTTTCACCCAGACCTCTTGTCCTTCCACTGAGACATCCACATCATAAACCTCAAAATGGGTGTTATCTGATGTGCTCCAGATTTGAGGAATGCCTTGGGGTAAATAATCGGTTTTTATCTGAAGCGTCTCCTGGAGAACTCTCCGGGCAACAAATTCATCCAGATTCGGGCTTAAGTCCGCTAAGATATACGCTAACCGATAATACAAAACCGCTAAGCGAAATTTTCCCTGCTCCCTTGCCTTTCTGGCTAATTCCACATAACTATCCACGGTCATGCTTCTAATGGTCTTTGCGCCCACTACCAATGAGACCAGCTTCCAGCCTTCAGCTTGCTTAATCATCTCCACTAAAATCTGCACGCTCTCGCTCCTGGCAACCCCACTGTAAATAAGTGAAGCCACCTCACTATTAGGAGGCACCTGATAAATATCATTAGCGCCCGCGGTAAGCTCGCAGGGAACCGAGACAATCTGGTATTTGCGACTGGCTTTATTCTTCAGATAATAGGCTTCCTGAAGCTGGGTCCATTCTATGTCTCCAAAATGCTCTATGGTCAAATTTAAAATCATTTTGAATTGCTCCCGGGTTTGCCCCTTTTTCATAAGCTCGCTTCCCTGGTCATAAATACCATCCACCTTTTTCTCTTCCAGCGCGTTGATTATCTCCTCACCAACCTCCAGCGCTTGCTCAAGAACATCCACGGGAATATCATCTCCATAAACGCAGGAGGTCTTGGGCTTACGAGAACAGTTAGGAAAAGAAATAATCAACCCTAACAAAATCACCATCCCAATTTTTGGCTTCATCCATTCCCCCGATTTAAAATCGTTTCTAAACCGCTTTGGCTAACCTATCACGCGGTTTATTCGCTGTCAAACCAGATTGGGCAGAGCAAACGCCCAGCGCCTAAATCAAATCTCCCGGAAGGGCAATAATTTATCAAGGTTAGCAATTCCTAAAATTGCCATCGCTAATCTTTCCAAGCCCAAAGAGACCCCAGCGCACTCTGGAAAACCGGATTTTATACTTTCTAAAAATCTCCCTGGCAAAGGCAAAACAACTTTGCCCGCCTTTCTTCTCCTGGCTTGTTCTCGCTTAAATTTTTTTTCTAAGCCCCGAGCATCGCTTAATTCAGTGTATCCATTAGCGACTTCTATTCCTTTAAGATAAAGCTCAAATCGCTCACAAAGCCCGGACTCCTGGGATTTTAATTTTGCCTGGGTAGATAGTTCTTGGGGCCAATCATAAATCAACACCGCTCTTCTTTTCTCAAGCTCTGGGATTAGCCATTGGCTAAAGGCAAATTCAAAAAGCTCCTCCCAGCTAAAGCCTTTGCTCTTAAAATAAGGGATTTTCTTTTTTATCGCGGAGGCGAGACTCGCCCTGTTCTTCAACTTTAAAATATCCAGTCCAGAAAATTCTAAAAATGCCTCCCTTAAACTAATTTTCTCCACCTGCCCAATTAAGTCCGGAGATAATTCTTTGAGCAGACTAATCAGCTCTACCATCAAATCCTGATAATCCGCCAAACGATGATACCATTCTATCATAGTAAATTCCGGGTTATGCGCCTCTCCTAACTCGCCCTGACGATAAGCAGAGCCTAAATAAAAAATCTTCTCAAAACCGCTAACTATAAGCCTCTTCATCAATAACTCCGGCGAGGGCTGGAGATAAACATTTCTTTTATAAGCCGGATTAAAAACCGATTGAAAAATAACTGGCATTGATTCCAGGTTCAAATCTGGCGCGGTCTCTGGTGAAATAGTCGGCACCAGCACCTCTAAATAACCCCGGAGTTTGAGCCAGTCCCGAATCCGGTCCCGCAAATCCAATAGAAAAAGATAATTGTCCCGATCTTCTGAATCGGTCAAAAATCGCTCCGGACCAATGCCGGGCTTTAAATCCGATTTATAGCCAGTCCGCCTCATCGCATCTCCGAAACAACTTCAAATCCCTTAGCCGGCTCTTCATCGTGATAGTATTGATTCCAAAAATCCGAGCTAACTCCCGAGCTAAATTATTAAACTGCTCCGGGCTAATACTCTCTAACCCCGGCGAGAGCCGACTGAGCATCGGCATTGGCGCCAAAAGCTCTAAAGCAAAAAAATCCGCCTCTAATTCCTTAGCGCTCAGCTCCGGAGGCTCGTAAATCCGAAACCGCCTTGAAACCTGACAGCGATGATTCTCAGAGCGGTGAAGGAAGGAATGGGCTATCTCGTGAGCAATCGTGAACCGGACCGAGGGTTCTCTACTATCCAGACGGTATCTGATGATTTTATTATTACCCTGAGCCAGTAATTCACCATCATACCCTTTAGGTAACCTCGCCCCAATCACCTGATACCCATAAAATTCATCAAAAAAAAGTTTCAGAGAAAAAGGCGGCTCATAAAAACCGACCCGGTGATGAATATAGCTCACCGTGGCAATAATTTTGTTCTCCTGACCCACCCCCAATTCCGGCATCCGCCCACTCCTTTAGTTCGGATTTTAATGAAAAAAATTCTTTATCCCGGAAAGAATATATTGAACCGCAAGCACTATCAGAACCAATCCCATTATCCGAGTGAGAAAATTTAATCCAGTCCTTCCTATCAACCGAAATATCCGCTCCGCCTGCCAGAATAAAAGATAAGTGACCACCAACACTGAAAATATATTCGCCATCAGCATCAGCCGACCAGAAAAAGACTGATAATAATCCGCTAAAACTAATACCGTGGTAATCGCGCCCGGACCCGCCAGCATCGGCACCCCAAGCGGAACTAAAGATATATCCCCTTCCATTTGCTCCTTGTCTAACTCTGCGCCTGCCCGCTTTAAGCCCAATGGATAGGCAAAAAGCATCGGTAGCCCGGTCAAAAAAATTATGCTCCCGCCCCCGACCTGAAAAGCTGGAATAGATACCCCAAAAAAATCCAGAATTATTCTTCCGCCAAATAAAAATATCACCAGCACCAAAAAGGCAAACAAACAGGACTTTAAGGCAATTTTCGCGATATCTTTTCTCCCTTGAGCCAGGCTCAAAAACACCGGGATACCGCCAAACGGGTCTATAATCGCAAACAGCGGAACCCAGACCGCGACCATCTCTTTCCAGCTAATCTCCACCCTTGCTACCCTTTCCTACCAACCATTATATTTGAATCTAACTTATTCTCATATAATTTTAGCTATTTGTAAAAAGCCATCCTTTTTCCAGTCGGTTTTCCTGAAAATACTCGGTAGATAAAAACCCAGAGAATTGGATTTGATTTGGTTCATAGATTCTTGACCTGGTGATTTGTTGGGATTAGGATATTACTATGGCTAAGAAAAAAATTATTTTAGCGGTTGATTTTTCAGGGTTCACTGAGGGGTTGATTGGCTATGCCGGGGAGATGGCTAATTGTTTGGGCGCTAAAGTTTTTCTGCTGCATATCATTCAATCTGCGCAGTTGGTAGAGATTTTAGGGGATGTGCCCAGCGCGGTTCCGAGTTTAGCTGAGCCAGCTTTACTTAACCAGATAAAACAATCCGCGCAGTCCCGATTAGAGAGATACCAGGAGCGGTTGGAGGAGTTGGGGATAGAGAGTGAGGTTTATGTTTTAGCAGGTGCGCCTTTTTTAGAGATTGTGGAATTTGCGGAGAAGCAGAGCGCGGATTTAATTATTATTGGCAGTGCGGGCAAAAGTGGTTTTAAGCATCTGCTTTTAGGGAGCGTGGCGGAGAAGGTTGCGAGAAAATCATCTATCCCGGTTTTGATTTATAAGCCCGGTGCGAGAAAAGCTTAAAACCGATAAGTGGGAACTGGTTGGCTCGGTTTTGGGAGGCGGATTTTAAAATTGACTTGAGCGGGGGAAAAGGTAAAATAAATTATATGAGGGGGAAGTGGTTATATTTTTTGTTATTGATTCCATTAGCGCAGGTTTGGGCTGGGTCGCTTTATTATTATGTAGATGAGAATGGGGTATGGCATTTCAGTGATACCCGGAGGGATGAGCGGTTCAACAAGATGATTATCTGGCCGGAGCAGAGTAATAGCAGTATTAAATTAAATCTGGACATCAATTTTGATTATTATATAAAAGATGCTTGTCGGCTTTATGGGGTGGAAGAGAATCTGGTTCGGGCAATGATAAAGGTGGAGTCCAATTTTGACCCGAATGCGGTTTCCAAGAAGGGCGCGCAGGGCTTGATGCAATTGATGCCCAAGACCGCGGAGATGTTCCGCCTGATAGACCCGTTTCATCCTCGGGAGAATATCTATGCTGGGGTCGCATATTTTAAGTCTTTACTGGTCAAGTATCAATGGAATGAGCGGTTGGCTTTAGCGGGTTATAATGCGGGTCCGGGCGCGGTGGATAAATATAATGGGATTCCTCCTTATCCCGAGACCCAGAATTATGTTAAGAAGGTGCTGGAATATAGGGACCAATATCAAGGTAAGTATGTCCCGAAGAGCAAGGTAATAATTTTATCTGAGCGAACCGCGCCCAAGCAATAAATCAGGTGATTAGAAAAAAATGACTAAAATCTCTCCTTCCCCAAGGCTTTTTAATATCGCGAATGTGATGAGCGCCAGTAGGATTATCCTGGTGCCATTGGTTCTGGTTTTATTGGCTCTGGTCAAGCCGGAGAGAAATGATTTTAGCTGGCTGAAAATAGAGAGCCCAAGAGCAGATGGATTGAACTTAGTCTGGTGCGTGTTAGCGACCATATCCTTCACCATTGCTTGTTTTACTGATTTTTTTGATGGGTGGCTTGCCAGAAAGTATCAGCTGGTGACCAATTTAGGAAAATTATTAGACCCGCTGGCGGATAAAATTTTGATTTTAGGCACGCTGGTAATGTTAGTGGAGCTAAATCGGATACCGAGCTGGATGGTGGTGATAGTTTTGATTCGGGAGCTCAGCGTGACCACCTTGCGGAGCTTAGCAGGCTCAGAAGGGGTGGTGATTTCTGCGAGCTGGCTTGGCAAATACAAGACCGTTTTTCAGGATTTTAGTGTGGGCTTTTTAGTGCTTTATTATCCGATTGGAGGGGCGAATTTACATATAGTTGGAATGGTGCTTTTTATCATTGCCTTGATTCTTACTATCTGGAGCGGGATTGATTATTTCATCGCGCATTTGCCATTGATTAGTGGGAAAAAGAAATAGACTTTTCACCCAGAAATCTAATGCTTGATAAATAGAATAACAAAAGGGTAAATATAAAATATGGCAAACGAAAGAAAACCACTTTCGGATTTTGAAAATTGGGAAAAACAAGACCTTGAACAATTCTTAGATTCTGAACGAGCTCAGGAAGGATTTGATATTGAATTCAAAGGTGCTGAGGCTATAAAAGATAAAGATATTTTGAGTAAGACTATTTCTGCTTTTGCTAATACCCAAGGCGGATATTTATTTTTGGGAATTGAGGAAGAGAAAAAAGAAGGAAAGACAAATTATTCTGTCAAAACCGGCATTCCAAGAAGTGAATATCACAAAGGCACAGTTGTGGATATTCTGAATTCCTGCACTAATCCTAATTACCTTGACATTAAGGTAAAAGAAATTAATTGGGATGAGAAGAATTCTGTATTTATAGTTTATATTCCAGAATTTACCGTTACCCCAATTCAAGCAAGGGATTGGAAATATTATCGCAGATTTGAGGGTGGCAGTAAGCCAATCCCAGAAGATTTGGTTAGGGCTCTTTATTTTAAAATGCAACACCCGAATATCATTATTGAATTTGAAAAAATTAATCTTAAGTGGAAACTTATTGAACATACTGAATATTTGGTTTTTAATATTCGAGCAATACTTGAAAACAAATCCCATATCAAAGCGCAAGATATAGAGGTAAAATTTAATATTAATAACGCCCAAATCTTTAAGGATAATCATAAAGTTCAATGGCTTAAAAAAAATTATGAACCAAAGTTATCCGGTTTAAGAGGCCCTTTTTTTGGTGGTGAAAAAAGAATACATACATTAATATTAACAAGTAGACACTACCCTACTGTTCCTAATTATTTTGCTGTGGAATTAGGACAAAGTCATGGCAGTGATTGTCGCCCTATTTTAGGCAGAGGCTTTGAACTTGAATATATTATTTACGCAGATAGTGCTCCACCCAACAAGGGAAAAATAGATATTTCTGAACTTTTCCCCGGGAGAAGTATCAGTTGGGAAGAATTACAACCTTTGCAAGAATTTGAATAAAAAATAAAGCGTTTGTGGTTTCACTCTTTTCTCTTTTTCTCCCTCCACTCCACCATTGCATAGGCGTTATGGTTATGGATGCTCTCAAAGTTTTCCGCTTCCACCTTGAACCAGGGGAAGTTTCCATTTTTTTTTAGCTTGCGGGACACCTCCCGAACCAGGTCTTCCACAAATCTGGGATTTTTATAAGCTAACTCGGTGATGAATTTTTCATCTTCCCGCTTGAGGAGCGCATAAACCGGAGCGCTGGCAGAGCTTTCCACCAGCTCAATCACATCTTCAATCCAGAAGAACTCTTTGAACTTGAGCATTACTCGGACCAATCCTCTCTGATTATGAGCGCCAAATTGGCTCATCTCTTTGGAGCAGGGGCAAAGGGTGCTGAGCGGGACCTCCACCCCGACCATAAATTCCTCCTTATCGCCTTTTCTATCTCCGATATAATGGCAGATATACTCCATCAGGCTCTGCTCCTGGCTTACTGGCGCCTGTTTTTTGAGGAAATAGGGGAAGGATAGCTCAATATGCGCGGAGCGGGCGTTCAGGCTTTTCATCAGGTCTTTAAGAATCTGGTGAAGATTCTGGAGGCTGATTCTTCCGTGATGCTGGTTAAGGACTTCAATGAACCTGCTCATATGGGTTCCTTTGAAGTTATGAGGGAGGTTCACGAACATATTTATTCTGGCAACTGTTGCCTGATAGCGATTAGCCCGGTCTAAAACAATGACAGGATAATGAACCTCTTTGACCCCGACCCGCTCAATGGGAATCTGGCGGTGGTCTTTTTGGCTCTGGACATCTTTTTTCATTGTTATTCAACTCCCTGCCTTTCTAAATGACTGCTTTATGGCTGATAGCCTGCGCCGGCCTTTTCTGATTCCCAGACCCAGACCTGGGAAAGCTTTATGCCCTCTGGCAATTTATTTTTCAAGTTTTCAAAGATATATTTTGCCAGATTTTCCGAGCTGGGATTATTTTTAGAAAAAAAGGGATGGTCATTTAACATACAATGGTCAAGCTCGGAAAGGGTATTTTTCAGAGCTTGTTTTAGCTCTTTAAAATCTATCAGCAAGCCAATGGAATCCAACTTTTGCCCTTCCACCAGCATCTCCACCTTAAAATTATGGCCGTGGATTTTCTCGCATTCCCCGTGATAGCCCCGGAGGCAGTGCCCTGCGCTGAACCAATCTATGATTTTGACCTGGAACATCAGCTTGCGACCAGTTTAGCTTTAGTTTTAGCCCGGAGCTCAAGATAGTCCGGGTCAAAAGAATAATGAACAATCTGATATTTTCGTCGGAACTCATGAGCCTCATCCCCGATGAACTCTCCATTAAAAAGGGCGCGCTTGAAAAACTCCGCGATGATTTCCATCTCCTTCTCCTTCATTCCGAATCGGGTCATCTCCTGGACCCCGATTCTGATTCCACTGGGATTGCTCACCCGCTCCAGCGGGTCATACGGAAGAAGGTTCATATTCAGGATTATGTTATTATCTTTAAGGATTCTTGCGACCTCATCTCCACCGCCCAGTTCCTGAACATTGACCGCAATCTGATGGGTCTGGGTCCAGCCGAATTCTTTGGCTTCCACATTAAATCCCTTCTGGTCAAGCGCCTTGGCCAAGGCTTTTGCGTTTTTTACCACCTGGTCTGCGTATTCTTCACCATATTCTAAAAACTCATAGGTGGTGACCGCAAGCGAGGCCAGGGTGTCAAGATGATGATTGCTGGAGCTACCCGGGAACGCGCCTTTATCAATCATTGCCCATTCTGAATCCTTCATATTGCTATAAATCAGTCCGCGCTGGGAGCCGAAGAAGGTCTTATGGGTGCTGGCGGTTATGAGATGAGCGCCTTCCTTGAGGGGGTCCTGAAAGCGCTTTCCAGCAATCAGTCCCAAGACATGGGCGGCGTCATAAATCAGGCTCACCCCGCGCTCTTTACAAATCGGCGCAATCTCTGAGATTGGCTCCGGAAATAAAAAAAGGCTCTTGCCAATAATCATCACCTTAACCGGCACCTCTTCCAGAATTTTTATGGTCTCCTTGACATCAATATGATAGCCGTCTGGGGTAAGAGGAAAGCTGATGATATTTTCGGTATATTTTCCGACTGAGCCCTGGCGATGATGGCTGATATGCCCTCCCCCGGCAGTGGAATTGACCATCACTATATCCCCGTGTTTGATATAGCGAGAAAATACCGCATCATTAGCCACGGTGCCAGAAATCGGGCGAACCTCAATATGCCTGCATCCTAAAAGCGCTTTCAGGTGTTGCTTGACCCGAGTCTCAATCTCGTCAATCTTTTCAGTCCCCTGATAATACCTCTCGCCGGGATGACCCTCTGCGTAGCGATGACAGAAATCCGAGCCCATCAAGGCGCGAGCTCTTTTGCTCATCACATTCTCGCTGGCAATCAGGTTAAGGGTATTCAAGCGCCACTGGTTCTGCTCTTTGACCAATTGCTCAATCCGCTCTACATTTTTCTCATACATAATCTCTCCCTCCTACCAACCTACTCCTGAACAGGTATGGATATTAAAATACTCTCCAGTCATCCGATACATCTTGGGTGGAGTCCAGTTATCAATTTCTGGGTCATCTAATTCCTTTAAAATCCCATCATGAATCGCCCAGCTCCTTCCCCGAACCGAATTATAAAAAGAGCGCCTTCTAAAAGGACTATCATCTAAAAGCTTATAAATCCTCCCGCCGGGCTGAAACTCTTTATCTATCATCTTCATTATCTTTTCTCCCTGAAAATAGCGAAAGCCATTCCTTTCATAAGCTATGGCATTATGATAAAAAAGCGCTTCCATAAAAATACTCTTTAAGCCCAAAGTCAAGCAAAATTGGTCCAGGCATTGGTTTAACTCATCAATCAATCTCAGTCCGGGTCTGGTTTGTCCCGGAGCCAATCCTGCTTCAACTGCCCGGATTTCCTCCGGGAGGTTTCTGGTGTCCCAGTAGAACCATCGGTCTTTGCCTTCTTGGGTCACATCCGTGTTAAACCTGGGAGCCCTGATGTCATTGATTAAAATAAAATCCCATTGAAGTTGAATCAAGTCCCGAGAATCGCTGACCTCAATGTAAAAAATTGGGTCCTGGTCCGAAGGGCGAGCCTTTATCTCAATACCCGCCTCCGCGCTCCCCTCCGGGCATTCATAACAGACCACCTGCTCCTTCTGCTTATTTTTCCCAGATTCCGGGTCTATCTCAAAGAGCTTTAATATCTTATTCGGAATCAGCAATCTATAAACACCCTGCTTCTCTCTCTCATTTAAACAATTTAGTCGTGATATCCTTGCCATCTTTAAAGGTGTCCTCTTCAGCTGAACCTGAAATTTATTTAACCACCGATTTGAAGCAGTGTCAAACTTAAGTGAGACAAAATCATTGGTCAGAGAAAAATATCCCTATAATTTCAAGAAGAAAATCTCGTTCCAGATGAGCTCAAAACCATCTTTGATTTTTTCTACATTTTTATATTGACAAAGCTGGAATGGTTATATAACCTAAAATTCAAGAAACGATAAGCAGGGCGGAACCTCCTTGCAGAGTGGCGCATCTAAAATAAAAAGGGCAGAAAGCGCGAGAAGAACCAGGGTTGAAATATCAACCACAAAGCCAGGAGGGGAAAAATGGCGTGTATCTTTTTAAAAGGAGAGATTTACCGGGTATGCCTGGCTTATAATGATACAGTGATATTGAGTTTGGATGAGCTAAAGAAGTTTTGTGATACTCCCCATTATCATTTATGTCCGGTATATCAGCGTTTTCAGCAGGAGGGGATAAAAGTTCCGATTCAGGAGCATGCTCGGTATAAGGTTTTTACTGGAGCTTAATAAAATTACTCTATTTCTTGCTCACTAATTACTTTTATCCCTTGTTTGATTAAGAGAGCGGTAAAGATGCCAACGCCCCGGACCGGCTTTCCTTGATTGTAAATATAATTCACTCCGCAGGTCGGGCTCCGCTCCTTGAGCAATGCCAAGTCAACCGAATAAAAGTTAGCGAGCTTGAGCGCTTCCTTGGACGCTTGGATAAATTCCCGGGTGACCTCTTTGCCATTTTTTAAAACCACTCTGGTCTTTCCAGCCAGCACGGTAAAACCAT
>Ga0172364_10002658_pt1 | contig 14225 bp, 14 predicted proteins | sample LakKivSesite10cm_FD_114545 | JGI IMG/M metagenome (GOLD analysis project Ga0172364, IMG submission 114545) | Sediment microbial communities from Lake Kivu, Rwanda - Sediment site 10cm | ecosystem: Environmental > Aquatic > Freshwater > Lake > Sediment | place: Rwanda: Western Province, Lake... | reverse complement strand
GACCCTATACCTTGTGATACCCCGTGGCAGCTGTCACCATTTCATGCGAAAGAAAGAATTTTCTCCTGGTTGGTCAATTCATCGTCATATCTAATTTCAATCGCACTGGTATTCAGGTTAATATATAACCTGGCAGCGGTATTTTCAACACGCCACATCAATGATATTTCGTGATCAGAGCAATGATCCAAATAAAAAGCCCCATTGAAGGCTGGATGTGAATTCCTAAACCGAATTAGTTTGAGTATATTTCTGACGATTGGACGCTGTACCTCACGATCGATTTCCTGGATGGAATAGTTATGGCGGTTGATGTCCCTGCCATCCGAGGTTCTGGCTGCCTCAGCCTGGTCATTCATCCCTGCCAGCAAGCCCACATAATAGACCTGGGGAATACCGGGCACAAAGAATTGGAGCGCTCTTGCTGCTAGATATACAACATCGTCACACCCTAACATCGAATAATAAGTGCCCCTGATCTGGTGCACATCGAAGCCATCCGAGCCTTTAAAATGCGGAGAAAATATGCGACTCAGGTTCCCGCCTCGCTCGAGGCAGGTTTGCACCAGGTTTTTAGCGCTTTCGACCTCGAAGAGACCATCGAGATCCGGCTTGACCGGGATGCCATCGTGGCAATCGAGCATGGTGAATTGTCGATGCGGCCGTATGCGCAGATATTCCTTCAATTTCTTGCTATTCTTAGATATGAAAGTCTCAAGGACCAGATAAGGGAGAATAAAATCATAGATCCAATACCCATTTTCAGATAACCTGAGCTGGGTTGAAAAATCTGCATGCAGTTCGGGCAGCAGTTCAATATTCAATGGATCGGCAATGCCCTTCAGCCAATCTAGGAATTGATAAATTTGTGGCTCTAGGAAAAAACAAGACGTACCGACCTTCTTGGTCACATAGCCCACCGCATCCAGGCGCACGATCTTTACGTTGTTCTGGCTGAAATTGGAGAGGCATTGTGTGATCAGCTCTCGTGCAACCCTGGAGTGCACATCAATATCCACCTGTTCTGAAGGGGTAGTTTTCCCAAAGGTGGTCCAGATGGTTTTTATCTCCCCGGTGGATTGAATTGGGTAATCAGAGAATGGATTTTGCCGGCGCAGGAAGATCTTCTCTATTTCTTCTCGAGGTGGATTCCCGTCCGGCCAGTATTTTTCGATAGGGATGAATAAATCTGCATAATCAGATTTGTTTCCATTGCGGAGATAATCCTGAAAGTATGACGATTTTGAAGATATGTGATTGATCATCAGGTCCAGTAGGATGGGGGATTTTTCGCCAATTTTCTTGATCTCTTCCCATGAACCGAACTTCGGCTCGATTTCCATGTAGGTCAAAGGAGCAAAGCCGCGATCTCCGGAAGAAGGAAAAGGAGGCAGAATATGGATCCCACCTTCGAATGTGTTGGGAAAGTATTGATCAAGCACCAGGCCCAGTTTTTTTAGATCGCCCCCCAATGAATCAGGGTAGGTAATCAGCTGGACCTTGTTCTTCACTGTCATCATCGACTCACCCCGGTTGAATTTTATGGTAAGTTCTTGATATCAAAGACCACGGTTAATGGTAGCGAAAAAGACCCGCATATATGCAACTGTTTACATGAAAGCACTTTCAGTAATATCATAACACTATAGGCCTCAATCTGCAATATCGGATGATTGCTTTTTTGCCCAGTCAATCGTAGCTAATCCGATGCATATTGATTTACTGAACTAGAAGGGCGGATTCGGCATTTTCCCACTTATTGCTGCGTAATCTTGGATAGATCGTATTTAAATGGGCAGCCATCGCGTCGTAAATACCTTTAACAATTAAAACGCCCCCGATATTATTAATGAATTCTGGTGTTAGACGCTGGATGTCTGGATGAAATTGGCGGGATTCGAAGCGGAATTTCCTACAGTATTGCCTGTAAGGCAAGTGCTGGATAGGCTTAGATCTACCACCTCACCGGTCGGTGCGCCTGACCATCCACCATGTCACCAGATAGAGCATGATTGCTGCACCGGCTACCAGGCTGGCATTCAGTGTTACCTCGCCAGAAGGGATTTCAGCCACCATCGCCAGGTGAAACAATTTTAATATGGCGGTGCTCGGCCAGTAGGTCAGGATGGCCTCGATCCAGGGCATCCGCTCCAGGCTGACCATGCCGGATAAGAGCGCCGGGATGACCAGAATGAACATGATCACAGCAGACCACATGCTAAGCGTGGTGGGGTTATTCGAGAGCATCCCCACCAGCAAGCCAAGCGCGACCACGAATGCGGTACCCAGCAGCAACCCCAACAGCGCTAGGTGCCAGTGCAGGACTAGGGAGTGATATGCGGCCAGGATGACCAATCCCCCGCTCAGGCAATACACTGACCCGGCCAGGGCTTTGCCCGCCAATACCTGTATATAGCGTGCAGGCGAGACCAGCAACGTCTCCAGGGTGTGAGCTTCCTTCTCCTCCAGCATCAAGAGCGGCACCAGGGCCACGCCCAGCACCATCAGGCTGAGGCTGATCATGCTTGCCAGCACCGGCAGGCTGGAGGCCACCAGATTGGCTGGTGAGCTGGCATGGGCGCTCAAGGCTCGCAGCAGCAGGGCATTGCCCGCCACCAGCAGCGTGGTGCCCAACAGGATGGAAAGGATCAGCTTGTTACGCATCGACTGGCGAATATCTTTAGTGGCAATGGTACCGACAATGCGAAGCGCCTGTCCTTGGAGGGCCAATTGGCCCTGGCTGATGGTATAGATGCGGCTGCAGGCCGCAAACAGGTGCGTGCTAGCTTCAGCCAGGATCAACACCGCCGCGGGTGTATCCTGCCCTTTTCCTGCCTGCGCTTGCTCACGGATCAGGTTGACGATCAGGTCGATGGTGGGCTGGTCACAGCGCCGGAATGGATCGTACAGCAGCAGGACCTGCGGCGCATGCAAGATGGCACGCCCAAAGGCCAGCCTGCGCTGCAAACCAGGGGGCAATTTCTCGGGGCAGGTATGGGCCTGGCCAACCATACAGCTGGCAGGTGAAGATCAGGTTGGCCAGCAGCGATTGGTGCTTGTACAGCCCATCTTCCTGGAAGAGCACCCCCACTTTACGGCTGAATTGATCACTTTCCCTCTCAGGATCCAGCCCTGCCAGGCGCACCGTCCCCGTAGAGGGACGGGTGCGGCCGATGAGCAGGTCAAACAGGATTTCACGGCCGCTATCGGCTGGCCCGATGACTGCCACTACCTCACCCTTATCCACGATGAGGGAATCCACCTCCAAGGCCACCCTTCCTGCGCTGTGGACCCGTAATTTGCTGATCTCGATCATAGCCACCCCTTCCTGCGATCATCGGTCTGGATATGGCAGCTACCATCATATTTACCAGGTTTTCGTTAGGACCAAGCGCTTGAACCAGGCAATTCCCAGTTCCCTCTGGTGCATTATCTACTCGATCGAGAAATGGCGATGTATCAATCGAACCCGACGCTGACCCTTACAGGCAACCCGCACACAACCTGAGCTATTCTCCAGGGTTGCTGAGGCGGCCGGTGAAAAGGATGGTTTGGGTCGGCTGATCGTAGATGGCGAAGATAAAGGGGCGGTCGATGGTCAGGTTGATCGGCTCGCCTGGCATGATGGCCGTGAGGCTCATAATCGCAACCGTAGCCGCGGCTGCCTCGGTGCCCGCTTCGTCGATGCTGGCATACGCCTTGTGCATCACCGAGCTGATATACAGGTCCTGCTGGCCGTCCATGCCCGAGAAGTCGGCCTGGCCGGCATTGAAGGCATCCGACATGCCCATCTGCGCCAGGGTATCAGCCAGGGAGAAGGACGATTCGACGCTGAAGCGCGGCATCTTTAAAATGACCTCGGCGCTTTGCAACCCTTGCAGGATGGATTGCAGCCTAGCCGCATCGAATGAATCCTCAAACTGGCTGAATTTACCGGCATCAGGCACAAGCAGCAGCATGGCCACATTCCCATCCACGTAGGGTAAGGTCACTGCCTGGAATCCAGCTCCCTTCAAGTAAGTCAGCGTATCCTGCTTCAGCGACATCATCGGGACGCTGACCTGGCTGCCATCCAGCAATGTAAAGGGGGCATCCTGGGTGGTGGATTTATCGAAGGGCTTCATCCAGGAAGCCTTGAAATAGATGGCATTGGCCAGCACCAGGCGGGTGAAGGCGTCGATGGCGTCCTGTGGGACGATATCCTTGATCTTGTCCTGGGTCTGCTGCGCCACCCAGTCGTTGATCTCCTGGCGGGCACCCTGGGGGTCGTTGGCGAAGTCGACGGTCTGCAACCCCGCGCCGTAGTTGAGCGCCAGCAGGTCCAGGTAGGAGGCCAGGAAGGGGAAGCCGCTCTGACCCCAGGTGGCGTTGGCGATGTTGAGCTGGAAGCCCTGGGCTTCATCCTTCACGGCCTCGGCGCGGCTGGCCAGCTGCTGGTCCAGGGCGTTGAAAGCCGGGTGCAGCAAATCCTGGGGCAGGCTGAAGTGCAGGACCTGCGCCATCTGCTGCTCGGTGAGCCCTCGCGCCCCGCCATACACCATGGCTAATGCCTGGGAGATGCTGTAAGGAGAGAAGAACAAATTACCGGGCTTGGATGCCAGCTGCCGGTACAGGTCGATGGCAAATGCCAGGTTACCCGAGGCCAGCCTGGCCTGGTCATCTGGCGGAACCAGCGGAGAGACAGCACGGGCCAGCTTGGATTGGATCAATTCGGCCTCCGCAGGCTTGGGAGTCGGCAGCTGAGTGGGGGGAGCTGTGGGAGAGCCATCGCCAGGTGAGGATGGTTGCGTGGGGGGTCGGGTAGTATTTTGTGGGGGTTGGACTGCAGGTGCACCACAGGCTGATAAGGCCAGCAGGGCAGCCAGGGTAAAAATGAATGCACGGGATAAAGCATGGGTTGGGGACATGGGCTATTCTCCTGGGCTACAGACGAATCCGAGAACCAAAAGGTTCCTTTACTTATCATTAAATCAACCCTTCTTTCGTTGATGCTCGACTATACAAATCATAACGAATTTTAGCTCAACTTCGGCATATGCTGATAATATATACGTAGTTGCACTGGGCGTTCACCTCCAAGTTGGAGCTTATCCGGATCTGCAGGAGCGACCATGGACCGTAACTATCTACTGGGTGTGAGCACAGCTATCCTGGCAGGCATGGCTTTCTATTCAGGCATCGTGCTCCAGAAAGCCGCGGTGAGCAAGCTCCAGGATCACAGCCAGCTGATGGCCCGGCTAATCCGTACGCCGCTGTGGCTGGAGGGTTTCGCCATCCAGTTCGTCATCGGGGTGCCGCTAAACCTGGTTGCTGCAGCATTGATCGGGCCTGCCATCCTCCCCGGTTTAATGGCAACCGGCCTCATCGCATTGGTGATCGGCTCAATCAGGTTCAGTCACGAGGCCTTCGGCTGGGCGGACGGGGTAGGCATCCTGTTCGTGATGGCTGCCGCCGCTTTGCTGGGTCTTGCCGGGCTGGGCATCGACATGAAAAACGTCGACTTTTATGATCGGGCTTTTCAATCGCGGCTGGCGGCTTTTTCGATGGTGGTGGCCAGCTTCTCAGTGGCCTGCTATCTATTGCAGAGAAAAGATGGACCACTGCGCGGTATCTTTCGCACCCTGGATGCGGGCTTTTTGTTCGTCCAATCCAACCTGTGGCTGAGCGTGATGATGGGCTTCGTTTATCGCTGGGGAGCAGGGTTATTTTCACCTGGGGATGTCGTCCTGGCGATCACCGCCACCGCCATCGCCGCTACGGCTAGCATCCTGGGCGTCACTGAAACCCAGCGCGCCTTCCAGGTGGGCGATGCTACCCGCCTGGTGCCCATCCAGGCTGTGCCCCAGCAAATCCTTCCGGTGATCACCTTTTTTATCGTTTTCCAGCTCACCCCTTCCAACCAGGATGCAATGATCCTGGCCGGGGCCGGTGTGACCCTGGTGCTATTGGGCTCCACACTGCTGGCACGCCGGCAGGTGCATCTGCAGTGAGCAGGGGCCCTGGAGGGCTCTTGCCTTGCCGAGATGGTGGTGAGGTCTTAACTCTCCAGATGCGGGGACAAGCGTGCATGCCAAAATCTGGAAATCCGGGCTGTTTTATTCCCAGCCATTACCTTGATCGGGCCGGTCCAAGGGTGCAGGGATAGCGTGCTGACCGCGAGGTCAAAAGGCCGGTTGGGAATGGGGATCTGCTCAAGCAGGGACGAGCGCCATGATTTGCCCGGACAAGCCGAAAGTTATACTATAATTAGAGCGGTTATGATCAATTTTACCTCTAAACCATAAAGGCTCTTACCGGCGGCCAATAGGAGGTGCGGGTAATGCTCCTTGGGACCGCGGGTAGAAGGTTCTGGTTTATTGATGTAAATCAATCGGGCTGTTAAGCAAAGCGGTCGTATCAACCGTTGGACGTCTTGACCCCGATCAACCCAATTGTGCTGCCAGCTTACCCGGGAGTTAAGTGCATGTTTGATCTACTCAAGATTGATGCCTTCCTGCATGTGGCCGATACACTGAGCTTCTCGAAAGCCGGGCGGCAGATGCACCTCAGCCAGTCTACCATCAGCCACCACGTGAAAATGCTGGAGCAAGAATTTGGGGTGGAGCTGTTTGAGCGCTCGGGTCGTGCCCTGCGCATGACCGAGGCCGGGCGGCTGCTCTTACCCTGGGCGCGCAAGCTGATGCGTGTCTCGATCGAAACGCGCGAGATCATGGCCTCCATGCAGGAAAAAATTGTCGGTCATTTGCGTATAGCCTGCAGCACGACTTCAGGTAAGTACATCCTCCCCCAGCTAGCAGCGCGTTTCCATGACCGATTTCACGGGATTAATGTGACCATCCTGACCTGCACCCAGGAAAATGTGGTGCCCCGTTTATTGGAGGAAGAGGCCAATCTCGGCGTGCTGAGTCGCGAGGCATTTGAGGATGGCCTCGAGTCGCAGGAATTTTTCACCGACCATATCATCTTAATCGTTCCGGCGGACCATGCATGGGCATCGAAACCGTCCATCGAGCCGGCTGATCTGCTGACTCAGCCCATGATCCTGCGTGAGCCTACCTCGGGCACCCGGCGGGTGATGCTCACCGAACTGGGTGAACATGATATTCACCTGGAAAACTTGAACATTTTTCTCGAGGTGGGCAATACGGAGGCCATTGTCGAGACGGTGGCAGCCGGCTTCGGGATCGCCTTCGTGTCGCGATTATCATCGGCCTATGCGCTTCAGACAAAGCGCGTGATCGAGCTCCCGGTGACCGGGCTGGACCTGAAGCGCAAGATCTACATGGTGCGTCGTGCCAGGGACCTGCCCAACCGTGCCCAGGAGGTATTCTGGAGCTTCGTGCATGATCCATCGAATATAGACCTGCTCCATCTCCCTGCGGCCTGATGAACGGAAATCAATGCCGGCGCAACCCACACAAAGGTTGAGCCGGCGATCCTTTCTTGCGGTAGACTTTATTCCAGCGGCGTGTCTAAAAACAGAAGGTCATTTCTGCCCCTTCAGCTGCCATGAGGAATGGAGGGGCTTTTTCTATGATGATGCGTGAGTCGCGCAGGTCTTGTGGGGTGACACCTTTATTCTCCAACGCCAGCTCGCATAACACCACCCTGCCTCCCAGATCGAGGATATCATTGAACAGCTTGAGCGGGTCGGGAAGTCCTTTGGGCGTGCCGAGTTTTTCCAATTCCTCCTTGAGCACCCACTTCGTTCCCGCAGGGCAGAAGAAGACGTGAACTTCATAATCGAGCGCCAACCCCGAAGAGGCGAAGATCAGCGTGGGCATGATATTTTTTGATTCATCGCCATTGCAAACGACCACCATTTTTTGTGCCATTGATTTTCTCCTTGTGATATGTGAATTCAGTCCAATGTGCCAGATGCCCTGGATTGGATCAGCTTACCAACCTGTGTCGTGAATCGTGCGCTTTATTGCGTAATGCTCATAATCTGCACACACTTGCTGATTAGCCGGTCGCCAATCACCTCCGCAATTTTGTGCATGAAGTAATAACCAAAAATCGGGTTGTTATCAAACAAGGCCAGCAGCTTCTCGCCGTTGAAAACGATCAAGCGGCTGTCCTGATTGGCATAGGCGCCCATCCGATAAATATGCGGTTTTACGATGGATGACCATCCGATCACCTCGCCTTTGCCGAGCGGTTCCAACTCTTCCAGCTTTTGATCCCCCTTTTCTCCCATATTAACGGTCAATACCACGGATCCATCCAGAACCAGATACAGGATTTTAGCCACCTCGCCTTCAAAGAACATCTGGTATCCGGCTTTGACTGTCTTTTCTTCAGCCAGCAGAGCTATTTGTTTCAGCATTTCTGCGTCCTGCATGCTAAATAGCGGGTAAAACCGAAGGGTTTCGATGGATATCATGTCTCTCTCCTTGTTACTTTCAAATGCGGGTGAACATCCGTCGAGCCTGCCCTTTAGTCAGGGCCAGCTGGAACAAGCGCTTCGGCAGCCGTCTGGCGTTGCACGGCAGCCTCTTTCACCGCCTGGAAATAGATCGCGAATGGGCGGTAGGCCAGGTGCGACCACTTGCCGAAGGGGACTTCAAGGACCAGCATGGGAGTCAGGATGACCAGGTGAACCACGTACATGTAATAGGTCGGCAATGGCATCTCCAGGTAGCGGAATGTGTGCACCAGGATACCGGTCATGGTGGTGAGCAGCAGCAATATGGGGAATACCCAATCACTGAGGTGCGAAAAATGGTGCATCTCGTGCTCTTTCTTGATCCTCCCCCACAGGATATCCGCCCCACCATACAGCAGCACGATGGTGGCATAATAACCCAGCCAGCGCTGTGGGTGATAGATGGGGTAGAGGTTATCGGTCTGGAACCAGGGCAGGAAGCCCACCACCATGGCGAACATCAATACATAACCGGTCACCAGGAAGAAATGGTTACGCCAATGCTTCTTCTGAAAAAAGCCTTTTTGCTGCTCATCACATTTTTCAAAGCTGATTTGGGTGGCAAAATGATAAACTAATTTCCAGGCCTGGGTGATGTAAACCGAGAGGGGGATGTTGACCTCAGTGCCCTTCCTCAAAGTGAACACATACATCCGGTAGAGATTCGATAGCAGGAAGAAGGAAAGAAAAGCTGCCAGCACCCAGTCGCCATAGTGAATGCGCTCGACCGGTGCAAAGGTATTCAAAGCCACGCGCTCGGTTATCATCGGGCCGGAGAAGAGGACGAACATCAACACGACCAGCAGCCCGACGACAATGATCGAGCCAATTTCCCACACCGGAGAAGTGTAAAATTTCCTTGCCAGGCCGGTCCAATCATACTTTGCGGTCAGCCAGCGCCTCATGGCCATCATGGTCTCACCTGGTTCTGCACCGCGCGGGCAGGTTTCGGAACAGTTACCGCAGTAGTAACACAACCAGGGATCCAGGTGCTGCTTCAAGCGTTCGGTCTGCCCCAATTGCACGCGCCTGATCATATTGCGCGGGAAGGGATATTCATCCGTAGCCAGCGGGCAGCTGGCGGTGCAGTTGCCACAATTCCAGCATTTCTCGATGCCCACCGCCCCGTAAGATTTCAGCTCAAGAGCCAGCCTGGGATCAACGCGTTCCGCCATATTCAAGCCTCCTTTACCAGCTTATATTGAACGTAATCATCGCACATACCATCTTCCACAACGATGCCGTATTTCTTGTAAACTGCCAGGTACCATAGCACTTCGTGAGCAGGCTGGTTAATGGCAGCAGCAATTTCCGGCACTGTCCTCTTATTTTCTCGAATCGCCTGGCAAATTTGTTGCTGGAACTGCTTCTGATCACGCAGGAGGGCCTGTGTGCGCTTGACAGTCTCTGAATGTTCTTCCCGCAACTTTTTTAGATATTCACCGCGGCTGCGGGGATTAGCTGCATCGGTCATCGTCATACCCCTTCAAGTTCTGGAATATCCATGGCAATTGCCTCCACCATGGCTTCATATTGAGCCAGGCTCCAGCCCAATACATCGATGGCATGGTTCGGACAGGCACTGACGCAGGCGCCACAACCACAGCAGGCTGCCGGCTCGATCACCGCGCGGGTAACCTCGCTCCCATTTTCAGCAAATGTTTTCAGGCTGATGGCGCCTTCACTGAGGCATACCGAGATGCATTCACCACTGCCCTGGCATTTCTCAGGATCCACGCGGGCGACGAAGGGTGGCAGCTCCACCTGCCCCTGCCCAAGCAGCGCCGTCAGCTTGGCTGCGGCTGCCGATGCAGCTGACAGGCTTTCCTGAATGTTCATCGGGCTCTGGGCAGTCCCGGCCAGGAAGATGCCGTTCACCGACATCTCTACCGGCCTCAGCTTGGGATGGACCTCCACCAGGAAGCGGTCATTGCCTCTCGATATCTTGAGCATCTGCACCAGGTCGTCAATGGGGTGTGGCATCATGCCCACCGCCAGCACCACCAGATCCACGGGGACCTCGATCTCCTCGTTGTAAGTGAGCGTGTCCTTGACCCACACCAGTATCGGGTGGTGATCGTTCGGGGTTGCGCGCCGCACAACCGGCGGCTCTTCACCTGTATAGCGGATGAAACGCACCATGGCTTCCTGGGCATGACGGTAATAATCCTCGTGCCCCCGCCCGTAGGTACGGATGTCCTGGTAGAGCTCATACACATTTACATCCGGGAAGCGGGTACGCAGGTCAAGGGCGGTATGCAGTGATGCCGTACAGCACACTCGTGAACAGTATGGGTTGACCTGTCCATCCGGTTGAGGCTCATGGATCCCTTCGATCTGGCGGCTGCCGACGCAGTGGATGATGGCGACATCACCCAGCGGTTTGCCGTTCCAGGACAGGCGGTTCTGCGCTTTGGTCAGGGACAGGTGACGGATGAATTCTGGGAGTGTCACCACCTCCGGCATCTCACCGTAACCGTACTCGCCTTGTTGGGGCTGGTATGGTTCGAAGCCGGTTGCCATGACGATCCCGCCGATGTTGAGCTCGAATTCCTTCGGTTCATCCGAGAGCGAGACCGATTTCCCGTTCAACTGGATGGGTTCCCCGTGATAATGCTCCCAATCCACGGCAGGCAACGCAGGATAGCAGCCCGGGTAGCTGTGGTAGATCACTTTGCGCATGGTCAGGCCATAGTTGAACTCGTCCGGCACACTTTGGGTCTCGGCCGCCAGGAAATCGCTGGCATTGGTTTCATTCACACCCCGCGAGTGCTGGCGCACCTGTACGCTGAAATTTCCGACATGACCCGTCACACCGATCACCTGCGCCTGGGTAAAAATGGTGATGTGGGGGTGGGCGGTTACCCTGGCGATCAGCTCCTGGAGCAGGGGCCGGGCTTGTTCGTCACTGGGGAAGAGCTCTTCCAGCTGTGCCATGTGCCCGCCCAGGAAAGGAGATTTTTCGACCAGGCTGACGTGTAATCCCTGGCGGGCGATATCCAGGGCTGCCCGCAGGCCGGCAACCCCTCCCCCAATCACCAGTGCATGGCGTTCGGCCTTCAGACGGGCGGGCTCGAGCGGCGCGAGCAGGCGCGCCTTGGCGATCCCCGCCATCATCAAGGTGATGGCTTTGGAAGTAGCCCCTTGTGGGTCATCGGAATGGACCCAGCTGTCCTGCTCGCGCAGGCCCACGTGATGGTACAGGTAGGGGTTCATGCCGGCACGCATGACCGTGCCTCGGAAGGTCTGCTCGTGCAGCGAAGGTGCGCAAGCACCGATGACCACCCGATTGATCCCCAGCTCGTGGATATCTTTCTCGATCATCGCCTGCCCGGCATCCGAGCACATCGACATGTCGGTGCGAGCCACGACCACATTCGGTAATTTGGCGATATTTTTAGCTACTTTTTCACAATCAACCACATGGCTGATGTTGCCGCCGCAGTAACAAACATAGGCAGCGATGCGCGCATCCTCAGGTGCGCTGGCAGGTTGTTCTGGTTGAGAATTCGGTTTTTCAGGCATACACCAGCTCTCTTTCCCGTTGATCCTCCTGTGGCTCACCAGCCCGGGATTTGGTATCCCGGATGTAAGCAGAGGCGGCGGAAGCCGCAGCTCCGGCGGTGATGATGCTGTCCACGATATCCATCGGCCCGATCGCCGTACCCGCGGCAAAGATTCCGGGGCGGTCAGTCAGGCAGGGCTCGCTGTTGACATTGGGGATGTTGATAAACTCATCGTTCCCCAGTGCCACATGGTAAACACCATCAGGCTTGTAAGCCGGGAGCATGCCCAGGGAAAGCACGACCAGGTCGTGGGTGCGCTCGATGCTGCGCCCCTCTTCGGTCAGCTCCACCTTTACCACCGGATTGTGCTGCTCATCTTCATGAATGGACGCCACCTTGCCGCGGATAAACTCCACCCCCATGGCTTTGGCATTCTGGTAAAACTGCTCGTAACCCTTACCGAAAGTGCGGATGTCCATGTAATAAATGGTAATCTCAGCCATGGGCAGAGCACCCGAGATCAGCATAGCCTGCTTGATGGCATACATGCAGCACACCCGCGAGCAATACTCAATTCCCAGGGTTTCATCGCGTGAGCCTGCACACTGTACATATGCGATGGAGGTTGGCTCTTTGCCATCCCCGGGGCGAAGCACCCGCCCATATGGGCCCGTGGGAGCCAGGAAGCGTTCCATCATCAGCGGGTCAATCACGTTTTGGTATTGACCTCCCCCATATTCTTTCTTGGCGTCAAGCGGTGTCAGCTCGAAACCGGTGGCCAGCAGGATGCTGGTGGTCTTAATTTCGGCCATTTCCGCTTGCTGTGAAAAATCAACTGCATTGACCGGGCATATTTTTTCGCATTTACCGCACAGCAGGCAGTTATCGATGTCTAGCACGGCTTTCTGAGGCACGGCGGTCGAGAAGGGCACCCGGATGGCACGATAGGCACCCAGGTTGCGGTCAAAAAGGCTCGGCACGGTGATCGGGCACTCATATTCACACTGCCTGCAACCCGTGCACAGGCTTTCATTCACATAGCGTGGTTTTTTCTCCACAATGACGGTAAACCCGTCCTGCTCTTGACTGACATTCCGCACCTCGCTATAGGTCAGCAAGTGGATGTTGGCATGGTGCGCAACGGCAGACATCTTAGGCGTGGTGATGCAGCTGCAGCAGTCCAGGGTGGGGAATACCTTGCTCAGGGTGATCATTTTTCCACCAATGCTCGGTTCCTTTTCCACCAGGGCCACCTTGTACCCCTGGTCTCCCAGGTCGAGCGCAGCCTGCATCCCGGTGATGCCACCCCCAACGACCAGGGCGTCCATGTGCAATTCATTCATAGGCTGCCTTCCATTTCCGCCTGCGCGACTTGGGGCGCATTGCTTGCATGGAGGGCTATTTCGTTTTTAACGTGGCCGATTCCCTTGAGTAGCTCGTTCATCTGGTTGATTTCCTTCAGGAATGGTTTTACGCACACCGTGCAGATGGCGGCCAGGCGCAGGCGGCGGATGTCAATACCCCGATTCTTCATCAGCTCGTAGGTGGTTTGAATCAGCTTGGCAGTGCCCTCAGCTTCGACTTTATAGGGGCTGTCGGTGCCGCTGTACAATACCAGGATGCCGTCAATGCCGTGCTCGAAGGCGTGCAGGTAAAATTCGGGCGGGAAGAGGCAGGGACACATGACCGGAAGAATGTATGTGTTGGACGGGTAGTCAATATGACTCTGCCCGGTGGCATCTGCGCCGGCATACCCGCCAGCCAGGGTGGCGAGGACCAGGATTTTCGGGGGGTGATCAGCTGCAATATTTGTCATGATTCGTTATCCATTTTCCTGCAGCACTTGTGAGGTCCTGCTTATTTCTTTCGCCTGATGAACAGTCGCTCGTAACCATCGCCAGGCAGGGAACCCAGGAATTCATGCCCGACTTTCTCGCACCAGCGCGGCATATCGTTCTTGGTATTGGCATCCCCCGATAATATTTCCAGCACTTCGCCGATTTTTACCTGGCCGATGGATTTCTTGGCTTCCAGCAGGGGGCCGGGGCATGACATTGCCCGGGCGTCCACAACCTTTGCAGCCTGAATCATGGAAAGATCAACAGTCGTCATTTCGTTCTCCTTTCGATTTGTCCTCTATTTATTAATTTTTGGAGGTTGTGATTAATCTTAGGTTCGGACACAAGTTCGGACAAAGGTGTAAAAAATGCAATGGAAACCTCTGACTTGAGTGGGCAAGATGTCACAAGCTACTCAAGGGGAGGTTTCCATGGACAAGTGTATCAACTTTT
>Ga0172364_10002654_pt1 | contig 14250 bp, 12 predicted proteins | sample LakKivSesite10cm_FD_114545 | JGI IMG/M metagenome (GOLD analysis project Ga0172364, IMG submission 114545) | Sediment microbial communities from Lake Kivu, Rwanda - Sediment site 10cm | ecosystem: Environmental > Aquatic > Freshwater > Lake > Sediment | place: Rwanda: Western Province, Lake... | reverse complement strand
GTGTGTTAATTTGAAGAAGGTTTATGCTATCGTCGGTTTGATCATCACTGCTGGCATAACGGTTGGTGTCGCCATTGAGTTTTATATGAAGCCAACCTTGCAAACAATGATTGAAGATTTTGAACGAGGCCTCGGGGACTGGACTGCAGATGCGGATGTTCCTCTGGATCCTAATAGTCCAAGCCAGCCTGTAGAATGGCATGTGATGCGCGTGTCAAATATTTCCCATTCTGGACTGTCTTCTGCTGAGCTTTTCATCGATGGAAGGCAGGATGATGGGACCGTCTGGATAGAGAGGAAAATAGCTGTAGAAAAGAACTTGCCCGTGAATGTGAGAATTTCCTTTTGGTTCTACAGTGAACAGGAGAGTTTCAACACCATAGCTTCAGTGTGCGCTTATGCCGGTGTCGATAATCCCGAGGTTGAGGAAGACTTCGCCTTGGTCGGACCCGCTAATGAGGTAGCGGGCTGGAAGAATTACGCCCATACGATGGATTTCAACACGGGCTCCAGCGGAGAATTCTGGGTTGCCGTGGGAATTTCGGTGCGCTGGGAAGCCTACATGACGTATTACATAGACGACGTTAGAATAGACATTACGTGATTTGCTTCAAACCCTTTTTTCATCAGTTATGACTAGGGGTTTACGCTCGTTATGATTAAAATCACACCGGTGCAAGATAATGATGCTTTCCACAACCTAAAATATAGACGAGTTCGCACGTGCTATTCTATCCTGCAATTCCGTCAGTCTTGAGAGCTAGTTTTTTATATTCGAATAAATCAGTGTATAGAAATGTTTAAAGATATAAAAAGCGCAGCAACAGGTTAACACCAAGCACGCGAATTGTCAGATGGAGGCACTTGTGTACGCTCACTGAAGCCATTATTGCTTTCGTTGGAATATTTCTAGTTTCTTCTCTAATCTACATTGTCGGCCGTTGGCTAGCGCCCAAGCCAGCCAAAAACGAAAACGAGCAAGCCACGTATGCTTGTGGAGAAAAACCTCCTCTGCGAGCACTAAAGATTAATGTCTCTTCGTATAGATATCTCATCTACTTCGTGATTTTCGATTCCTCAGTATTACTAGTGGCCTTCGCCGCTCTCGCCCAGGGTGCGGCAAACATGTTGCTGTTCATGTTCTACCTGCTGATAATGCTTGTATCAGTTTTCCTTCTTACTGGAGGAAGTGACCAGTAACGTGCTGTGCTAGTCTTTCAAAATGGGCAAAAACCAAGTCTCCATGGGTTCTTCATTTTAATTCTGGAGCTTGCAACGGATGTGATATCGAAATCGTTGCGCTATTAACACCCAGATATGATGTTGAACGATTCGGAATTCTGCTTGAACCCTCACCAAGACATGCTGACGTTCTGCTAGTCACAGGCGCAGTTACCAGACAATGCGCAGATAGGCTGAAGCGCATTTATGAACAGATGCCTGAACCAAAGTTTGTTGTGGCGATAGGTGCATGTGCCTGTTCAGGCGGCGTGTTTGAGGGAAACTACAATGTACTTGGAGGAGCAGACAAGGTTATTCCTGTTAACATCTATGTTCCCGGCTGTCCTCCGAGACCAGAAGCAGTGATCGACGGAATTGTAAAACTGCTTAAGACAGCAAAGGAAGGGAAGTTCAATGGCGAACGCTGAAAACAAGATCATGGAAGCACTTGACTACCAGCTGGAAGACAAAATTCTTGAAGCCCAAAAGGTGCGCCCTGAGAGAATCTTCATCAAAGTCAACCCCGACGTTCACAAAGACGCCCTTAAAATCTTACTCCAAGAGGATGAGAACGCAGGTATTTCGGCAATCACGGGTGTGGACTTGAAAGATAACATAGAGTTGATGTATCATGTCCGTACACGAGGCACAATAGTGACTGTCAGAACTGAAGTCTGCAAAGAAAATGCGACCATCGAGAGCATAACTGATCTAATTCCGGGCGCGGATTTTCACGAAAGAGAAACTGCTGACCTGTTTGGCGTGACTTTCAGGGGACATCCAAATCCTGCAAGACTGATACTGCCGGAAAACTGGCCAGGCAACCTTTTCCCTCTTAGAAAAGACGCTGAAATTGAGAACATTCACAGTAAATTGGAGAATGCCGCTGTTTCATGTGAAAACAGGTCTTCAGATGACGGAAAACTCGTGAACATAATTGTGGGTCCGCAGCACCCGGCTTTGATAGAACCGGAGAAGTTTTCCTTGAGGGTAGATGGGGAAATCGTGAAGGAGGTTATACCTCGAATAGGTTACGTTCATAGAGGAGTTGAAAAAGCCACAGAGAAGCGTACGTACCTGCAGAACATCTACTTGGTTGAGAGGATATGCGGAATCTGCAACGCTTGCCATGCCACATGTTTCTGTCAGACAGTGGAAAGCATTATGGGAACAGAATCTCCGGCCAGAGCGAAGTATTTGCGTACAATAGTTCTGGAGCTGAACAGGATTCAAAGTCACATGTTATTGTTAGGCCACGCTGGCTTGGAAATCGGATTTGAATCGCTCTTTCAGTACTTGTGGCGCGATCGAGAATCTGCAATGGACATGATGGAGCTACTCACGGGCAACAGGGTAATCGCTTCTTTCATCACAATTGGGGGCGTAAGGCGAGACCTAAAAGAAGGGGACATACCGAAAATAAAAACTGGACTGACCGCATTGAAGGAAAGATTGGATTTCTACAAAGAACTCCTTGAAACGGACTCTACTTTGAAGATGCGAATGCGAAACGTTGGAATACTCAGAAAAGACGATGCACTAAAACTATGTGTTGTGGGTCCAGTAGCTCGCGCTTCAGGCGTAGAAATAGACGTTAGAAAAGATGATCCCTATGCAGCCTACGGGGAGATTCCCTTCAAAATAGTAACCCGTAATGAAGGTGATTCTTGGGCGAGGTTGATGGTTCGTTTGGATGAGATCAGTGAAAGCATTGGCATAATGAACTTTGCATTGGAAAACTTGCCGAAGGGGCCTTACAGAGTTCGAGTTCCAAGAATTGTGCCGGCGGGCGAAGCGCTTGGTCGTGCCGAGGCGCCGAGGGGCGAACTGTTCTACTACGTGAAAAGCAATGGCACAGCGTATCCCGAACGTGTTAAGGTGCGCACGCCGACGTTCTCTAATATTCTATCTTTTGTAAAAATCGCAAAAGGCGGCAACATAGCAGATGTGCCTGCAAGTTTTGTAAGTTTGGATCCGTGCTTTTCATGCACTGACAGGTAAGGCGATGGAAAATGAGTTTAGATTTAACCTTAATTTTCCGTGCGTTGATCTTTCCAGGTTTCGCCTTCATCCTTTTGCTTACGTTCTTTTGCGACTGGGCTGAAAGAAAAATAGAGGCAAGAATGCAAAACAGAATGGGGCCAACTTACACTGGTCCTGCGGGTATTTTGCAACCTCTGGCTGATTTCATCAAGTTGTTGACTAAGGAAGACATAGTTCCGAATAACACAAAAGGCATGATTTTCAGGTTTACGCCTATCCTTGCGTTTTCCACGTTTGTCTTCGCCTTGTTCTTCCTACCTATCGATGGCGCCAACGTCATCCTTGGTTCAAATTTTGAAGGCGACCTAATCTTCATTCTAGCACTAGTTTCGGTTGGCAACTTTTTCCTCTTTCTTTCTGGATGGTCATCAACTAACGCTTATAGTGCGATAGGCGCCACTAGAGTTCTAACACAATTCCTTGGCTATGACATTCCTCTTTTTATGCTGGCGTTAACTCCGGCCTTCCTTGCAAAGGACCTAAGCATATCAACGATAGCGGCTAGTCAAGACGTTCCTTTTGCCCTCTTCATCCCGTGGGCTTTTGTCTTATTCATTATTACTCTTCAGGCAGAGTTGGAGAAAGACCCGTTCGATGTGCCCCACGCCGAAACCGAGATAGTAGGCGGTTACGAAACGGAATACAGCGGACGGCGTTTGGCTTTTCTTAAACTTGCCAAGGATGTGCAGATTGTTCTAGGCGCGGTTTTGGTGGCCGAACTGTTTCTAGGGGGTCCTTTTGGCCCGGTGCTTTTCGGTTTATCAGCCTTTTCATACACGTTGTGGTTCACAATTAAAGTCTTATTCGTTGTTATGATCACGGAGTACTTAACCTGCATATTTGCTAGACTACGCATCGACCAAGTCTTGAATGTAAACTGGAAAATGCTCATGCCACTCTCAATTCTGGCGCTTGCTGCATCAGTTGCAGTGATGCTTTGGCTCAGTCTGGTGGGATGAAAATGTCCAAGAAAATTAAGCCTTCACCGATATTGAAAGAGGTTCTTTCTCAAATTTTCAGAAAACCCGCCACTCGGAAATACCCGAAGGTCAGACCGGAAATCCCAGAGGGATTCCGCGGCAAGCAGATTTTTGACATAGACCTTTGCATCAGCTGCGGCTTGTGCGCTAGAGATTGTCCCTCAAAGGCTATTGAAATGGTGGATGTTGAAGGAAAGAAAAAACCGTCCTTTCACCTAGACCTTTGCATTTTCTGTTTTCAATGTGCTGAGAGTTGTCCCAGAAACGCCATAAAAGCCTCCGGAGTTTTTGAGCTTGCCTCAAATAATAAGTATGACTTAGTGGTAAAACCTCAGAAGAAAACTCAAGACAGAGGCGAAGAAGCGTAGCATGATTCTGGAATTTCTCACAGTCGGCGTAATTCTTTCAGCCTTTTTGGCAGTTTATCTTGACGATGCAGTTTACTCAGTCGCTGCTCTATCGGGCACTCTCATACTGATGGCGGTTCTATACTCTCTAAACGATGCTATTTTTGTGGCTGTTTTTCAGTTAGCCATAGGCGTAGGTACGTTGGCGGTTCTTTTCCTGTCGGGCGAGATGCTTAGCGAAAAACCAGAAAAGAAAATATCTTTGAAGGGCTTAGCCGTAGCCGTAGGGGCAGCTCTGCTGTTGTCAGTTCCGTCTATTTTTCCATCAATAGAAATTGCAAAAGCTGGTCTGTCTTCTGACGTTTCATTTCCGAAGGCACTGTGGAATCTGAGGGCAATAGATGTTGTCTTACAAGGTTTGGTCATAATGACCGTTGCTGTGGGCATCGCCATAGTTCTTCATGAAAAGAAGGGGGAAGAATGATGGACTACTTGATTCTGTCGATTATTTTGCTGGCCATAGGGTTCTATGGTCTGTTAACCAAGCACGATTTACTAAAAATAATAATTTCGATCGAATTAATCGCAACTGGAGCATCAATGAATTTTGTGTTACTTGCCCCTTTGTTAAACAAACCATTAGGCGAAGCATTTCTGATACTTGCCTTTTCCACAGACACGTGCGTAACTGGTATTGTCTTGGCCTTGCTCGTAATGGCGTCCAAAAAATATGGCACATCCGACATGAGAAAGTTAGCGAAGTTGAAGCATAGCCAATCGATCGAAAAAGAAGAAGGACGCAGCAGCCAAATAAGCGGAGATGATGCCTAGTTGCTTCCCTATGCACCGTGGCTTGTTTGGATAATTCCCTCACTTTCTAGCCCCTTTGTTCTTCTCGCAGGAAGATTAAGCGAAAAAGCAAGAGATTACTTTGCGGTAGCAGCATGTCTAGTCAGCACCGTATTCGCGCTTTCTATAGTCCCTGATGTTTATTCTGGCGCCTTGGCTAACTCGACGTTTTCTGTACCGTGGATTCCGTCCTTGGGCATTAATGCCGAGGTGTCCGTTGATCCTTTAAGCGTTCTTTTTGCGAACTTGGTTGCCTTTTTCGGCCTCATAATTACCATATATTCTTTCGGCTATATGGCTGGCGAAGAAGGCTTGACCCGATACTACGCTTTCATGCTTCTTTTCGTTGGCTCGATGATTGGGCTCGTTATGTCTGACAATTTTCTTCAAATGTTTATTTTTTGGGAGATGGTTGGGTTATGTTCCTATTCGCTGGTTTCTTTCTGGTATAAACGTCCAGAAGCGGTTCGCGCTGGAACCAAAGTCTTCCTCATGACTCGACTGGGTGACGTTTGTCTTTTGGCAGCGATTGCTCTTCTGTATGCGAGCTTGGGCTCGTTCTCCTTCTCTTATACCATTGCCCACGTAGGTAACTTGCCATTGCCGAATCTCGCCGCTGTCGCGTTCCTAATACTTGGTGCCGCAGTGGCGAAGTCTGCTCAGTTTCCGTTGCATACTTGGCTATACAGTGCCATGGAAGCGCCAACTTCAGTGAGTGCTATCTTGCATGGGGCAACCATGGTGAAAGCAGGAATCTATCTAGTTGCGAGGTTATTCATACTTTTGGGGCCACTGACAATATCAATTCCCATGTTCTTACCCTCTGTGGCTTGGATTGGCGCGCTCACCGCGTTGTTCGGAGCAACGCTGGCGCTTTATTCGTCGGACATAAAGGGAGTGCCTGCTTACTCAACGATTAGCCAAATAGGACTGATGATGTTGGCGTTAGGCGTGACTTCGTCTGCTTATTCCCAAGGCTGGTTTGCCAGTCTTTTTCTTCTAACGAACCATGCCTTTTTCCAAGGACTTGACTTTCTCTTGATCGGCGGCATAATTCATATGGTTGGAACCCGAGACATGCGATTGATGGGAGGACTGCGCAAAGCAATGCCACTCACCTTTGGGCTCAGCATAATCGTTTTGTTGGCGCGCACGGGATTGCCTCCGTTCGGCAGTTTTTTCAGCAAAGGCCTCATCATAAGTGACGTGTGGTCGACTGGAGATGTTCTTCTGTTACTCACAGTCTATGCTTCCATGGCGGTTACATTTGCCTATACTTTGCGGTTTATCACACTAACCTTCATGCATAGACAATCAAATTATTTGGAGAAAATTCATCTGCATGAGGCTCCGAAAATAATGCTCGCCTCATCAATCATACTCGCCATTCTGTGCGCCGCTTGGGGTTTTCTTGCAAATATAGTCGCCAAATTCATGCAGGTCAGTTTGGAAATGGGACTTGGCGAGATTTTCACTCCATCAACTCTGATCTTCCTAGTCGTCCTATTCTTAGGAGGTTTTCCAATTTATCTTGCTTATTATCGGAGGTCACCGTTGATGGAAAGGGCTAGGCAGGCTCTGTTATCCCCCGTGGTTACAATATTGGGACATGGCTATTTCTTCGATGATTTCTACGAAAAAGTCGTACCTAGGGGTATCCTCGGAATGTCTAATAGTGTTTACGTTCATTTCGAAAAATCCATCTTTAGCCGATTGCCTCAGCTCACTGCAAGCGCAATAGTAAGCATGGCCTATGGCACCCGCAAGTATCTTGATATATTAGTCGATGAGGTACTGTACATCGTAGCAAATAGGGCTGTGCTGTCAACTTCGAAACTGGAGAAAAAGCCGTCTGGATCTTTGCAGCATTTCATAGCAGCGGTTTTGCTCGGGTTCCTAATACTCTTCGTATTAATAATAATTACCATGTTAGGGTGAATATGAAATGCAAAACGCACTCTTGATAACATTGCTCTTGCCCACATTGGCAGTGCCGCTGGTCTATCTGATAGGCAAGAAATCCGCAAAACACGCGGCAATATTGGTTGCGTTAATTGCCATAGCTGACATCGTACTGCTCTTCACAACCGTACCTGCCGTCATGGACTCCATGCCAGAGCACAGATATTTCGAATCGTACTATTGGATTCCTGCTCTCGGCTCTTCCTTCACGCTTTTCGTTGATGGCGTCAGTCTATCTATGGCGATCATAACTTTAATACTTATTCTCACGGCGGCTCTCTTCTCTGTTAATTACATGCGTGAAAAAAAAGGACTTGCTGAGTACTATGCCCTCTTAACATTGCTGTCCATAGGTCTCGTTGGCGTTTTCATCACGTCGAATCTCATGCTCTTCTATTTCTGTTGGGAATTAATGCTTGTTCCCGCCTACTTCATAATCGGCGGCTGGGGCTATAAGGAACCATATAGAGCCGCATTCAAGTTTTTCATATTTACCCATGCAGGCGCCGTCTTTGTCCTTCTAGGCATCGGTGCCATTTTCATGGTTACAGGCAACTTGGACATGTTTCAAGCGCAAACAATTTTGATGACTGCACAACCAGAACTTGTCAGGTGGATTCTGTTATCGCTTACCATAGGTTTTGCCGTCAAGATGGCCGTGGTTCCAGTCCACATGTGGCTGCCAGATGCGCATTCTGAGGCTCCTGCGCCGATGTCTGCCCTCCTAAGTGGAGTTATCATCGGAGCTGGGGCATATGCGATAATTCGCGTGTCTTTAGGGACTGTTTTCCCCGCGGTTACGGCTGTTTTTGGAAACCAATTCCTGCACGGCTTAGCATTATTCGGAGTTATATCTGCCTTTTTCGGTTCTTTCATAGCGCTGGTAGAAACCGACATAAAAAGAATAATAGCCTATTCAAGCATCGCCCACATGGGTTACGTTCTTTTCGGTATCTCTCTCTTTCCGTTCCAGGAAGCCATGACTGGAACTGTGTTGCACTTAGTGAATCACGCTGCGAGCAAGGGCCTGTTCTTCTTGTCCGCTGGAGCAGTTATGAGCCAGCTTCAAATTCGTGACATACGTGAAATGGGTGGACTTGCTGGCCAAATGCCTGTCACAGCAACCGCTTCAACCGCGGCAGCGTTGAGCATTGCCGGTGTCCCTCCGTTCGCTTGCTTCATAAGTGAATTCCTCATATTCGTCGGAGCTTTCCAAACAATCAACAGTGACGGTTTTTATCTATTGCCAACAGTGCTGATGCTAGTTGCTACCGTTTTATCCCTTGCATACGCTCTGAGATATACTAGTCACGTTTTTCTGGGATCTTCGAAATCTGAAAAAGCCAAAGAAGTGCCGTTTTTTATGAAATTAGCGATGGGCATCTTGACGGTGTTTGTAATCCTTGTCGGTGTATGGCCCACATTTTTCATCGATCTGATTTCGACGGTGAGTTTTGTTTAATGGTGCAGATCTATGATAGACATTTTAGAAGTCTCGTTGCCAATAATTGTTTTTGTCTTGTTTTCGCTTTTGACAATTCCAGTGGTCAAAGCTATTCGTAAAAGAAAAAATGGAAAAACAAGTCTTTTTCTAGGCTGGTTTTCAATAGTTTTCGTCATCGCAACCATAGTTGTAGCAAATTTAGCAGTCAAATATTACGAACAACCAGTGCCTCAGGCATTTCTCAACATAACGTTGGCAAGTGAACAGTTCGCAATATTCTCGAGCAGTTTTCTGATCGACGCAATGTCGGTTTACATGGCGATAATCTTCACAATTGTTGGGGCAGTGGTTTTCTTGTACAGCATATTCTATGTGGGTCCCAAAGAAAAAACTTCAGAAAGATACTACTCAATCATGCTTATCATGATAGGCTGCGTAATCGGCGCAGCCTTCTCAGGCGATCTTCTGACACTATTTATTTTCTGGGAAGCATCGGCCGCCGCTTCCAGTTTTCTAATGTTCTATAAGAAAACTCCGGAGTCTCTCAACGCCACGCTAAAATATTTGGTCATGATAATCATAGCTTCGGCCTTCATAATCTATGGACTTTCAATAGTCTACGGTATTGCCGGCACCCTCAATTTCTGGGCGGTAAAGCAGACGCTAATAGCCTTGGAAAACAAGCATCTGCTCGTAGTCGCTTTCATCTTCATTGCCGCTGGCTATGCTATCGAAGCCGCTGTCGTACCGTTTCACATGTGGCTTCCAGACGCTTACACGGAGGCGCCAGCATCCTCTTCAGCTTTTCTTTCGGCGCTCATTGATCAAGGAAGCTACTATATCCTGCTTAGAGTTCTTATATACATTTTGACGCCTACCTTCGTCCTGAACTGGATACCAATGCTCGCTGTTTTCTCAGCCTTAACAATGATCGTGGGCAATTTGCTCGCATTGGCTCAGAAAAACGTAAAACGACTAATAGCAAACGTCTGTATCGCAGATGTGGGTTACAACCTTGTAGCGATCACTAGCGTGGCACCGCTCGGAATTATGGGCAACCTCTTCTTCTTCCTAACTGGAGGAATAACCACCGCGCTTGCCTTCATGACTGTTGGAATTTTGAATACTATGGGAATTGAATCCTTGGAGGATTTTTCAGGGATAGGTAGAAAAGCGCCGCTTACAAGTTTGGCTCTACTTTTCGGCGCCTTTTCTTTTGCAGGCGTTCCACCCCTCGCCGGTTTCATCGCAAAATACTTGGTTTTCACCGCTGCGATAGAGGCAAATCTAGGTTGGTTGGCAATTATCGGCGTATTGACCAGCATCATTCAGGCCGCCTACTTTCTGAGGTTAATCAACCAAATGTACGCGAAAACACCAGAAAAAGAAGTTAAAATGAAAGAGCCAAAAAAGCTGCTTATTCCAGTCTTCATTCTCGTCGGTGTAATAATAGTTCTGGGCATTTATCCCACTTTGGTTCTGGATCTAATTGAACCTGTCATACAGCAATTTCCATTTATACCTTAGATTTCTTTGAATTTCGGGCATGTATTTAAGCATAAATTCCTTTTATTATAAGTGGAAGGCTCAGTGATGACAGGGAAAAAAGACGAGTTAATAGCGTTCAATGAGCTGCAACAGATGATAATAGAGCCGGGGTTCTGCACCTTGTGTGGTGCGTGTGAAGCTGCATGTCCCGTTCACGCGATAAAGATAGAGCAACATAATCCTCAGAGACTTCATGATTGTTCTGAGCACATAGATTCGTGTCCAATATGTTACGACATATGTCCACATACTGACGCACTCTTGTATGAGACATTAAGATTCGTTGCCGATGCACCCCATAGGAGAGAAAATCTGGGGCATTACAGAAAGATTCTGCTTGCCCAATCCATAAATCGCACTTTTAGAGATGTTGGTAAGAGCGGAGGCGTCGTGAACGCGCTCCTCAATTTTGCCATACAGGAAAACATTATCGATAGTGCCGTGGTGTCTGAGGCTTCGTCCAGACTGCCAATAAAAGTCACGCCGTCGATAAGTCTCGTGCCTGACGATATGCTCTCTGCCGTAGATGCAAAAATGGTGCCGTCTGCCGTGGCTGAGGCTTTCGGTCGCGCGGTCTTTGAACATGGTAAGGCCCGCATTGCCTTTGTGGGGACTCCCTGCCACATTCTTGCCATCCGAAAACTTGAGGCTTGGCAGCACAAGCTTATGGAAAATCTGCGAATCACTATAGGTCTCCTTTGCCTTTGGGCTTTCTCGTTAGATCGGCTATTGGAGTATTTGTTGCACGAACATAGCATTGCGGCTAATGAAATTCAGAATGTTGATTTGGCACTGAATGAATATGTTGTAACCACAGAGAACCGTGTTGTTCGGATACCCCTTTCAGAAGTCAAGTCTCACATCATGAACCGTTGCAAGACGTGCGCAGACTTCACTTCTGAATTCGCTGACTTAAGCATTGGCGGTGCGTCTCCGCTTGAGGGTTGGTCTATAGTTATAATCAGAAGTAAAGCAGGTGAAGCCTTTTTCAATGAAGCTGTGAAAAAAGGCGTAATCAGAACTAGGCACATTAAAGCTGAACCAGAAGCCTTAGCTCATTTGATTCAACTGTCTTCTCATAAAAGAAACGCTGCTCTGCAAGAAATCGAAGCCATGAAGAAAATTGGTGTTTCTGTCCCAACTGGAGCTGAATTTTCAGTAAGGCCAAGGGCTGCTGAACTGAGTTTACTAGAGGAAATGAAAGTTGCAGAAATCATGACACAAAAAGTGATTGGTGTGGAACCGACAACGACTGTCAGTGAATTTCTTGACAGAATAGCCGCATATCATCATATTGGCTTCCCCATAATGGACGCCTCAAAGAAAATCTTCGGGATTGTCACCCTGCAGGACGCTATGAAAGTTGCAAAAGAAAAACGAAACGGTGTTTCTGTTAGTGAAATTGCGACAAAGGACTTGATTACAGTTTTCCCTGAAAATTCTGTTGCTGAGGCTTTTGACAAGATGAGCCAACGCAATGTTGGAAGAGTTCTCGTTGTAGACGAAAAAGATCCAGGTGTGCTCGTGGGAATTATCACAAGGAGCGACGTTATGCACGCGCTAAGAAAAAAGATCTAGAACCAAAAAAGGTTAAGACGTGTAACAGCTGGCAGTGTATCGATCATTTTTTACTGTTCAGATCCTTAAAGTGCGTGGACTATTGTGTGGCAGAGTGATACCAGCTAATTATGTACTCTGGCAATTTCAGTCCTCTTTTACCCAACCTGTCGGCCAACTTAACTGGCAGGGGACTCAAGACGTATGCTGCCCGCGTGTAGAATCTTCTAGGCTGCCCTGGTTTGGCATCTTCCTCCAAAACTATCTGGAGATCCGACTTTTGGGCCAAAGTTGAGTTTTTTGTTCCGGTTATCGCCAAGACTGTTCCATTGAGTTTTTTTACAACATCACACCAGATGATGACTGGTTTGGTTTCTCCAGAAAAGGACAATAGAATCTCGAGGTCTCCGGCTCTCGGGCGCGGAGTGTTGACGCCTCTTGTTACGTATACATTGTCGCCTAAGAAGCCTTTGATGTGGAAAAGGCGTACGCCTGTCATCTTGGCAATTTCGTTTGCTGTTCCTTTTCCGCCTACGAACACGTTGGTTCTTCTTTCCAGTAGGTCCACTAGGCGGGAGTATGTTTCTGATTTCACGTTTGCGTCTACTATGGCTCCTATCTTTGCGAGTTCTTCCTCGCAGAGTTGAAACACGTCTTCCACTTCCAAGTTTCGGAAGATAGCCTCGATCATCATGCACAGAACGAGGAGGCTGCCCAACTCAAAGATGTCGCCCATCATACCAGTCTCGCTGTACTCGAACGATGGCTTCGATCTTCCTCGCCCTTTAAGCTGGACCACGTGTCCGTGTTCACCAACTATTTGAGCGAGCGGAGAACTCAAATTGGATGTTATCAGTCCCATCGAAAACTTCGATGTCTTCTTTTCTTCAATGTATTTCGCCAGATCTTGCGCCATCACCAGCGGGTCATCAGAGAAACCGCTGCCAGAGTTCATCAACAGCAAGGTCTTCTTATACCGTCTTTCAAGGTCAGCCGCCGCGTCGTACATGTTTTTGCCTGGAAAACCCGGATCATCCGGAGTCAGCACCACTTTGTTCCGCCAGCCTATCTGGCTGATTGCAATCTGGCTCAAGGCGGCGTTCAAGGAATACAGCGATCTGCCCGATCCTCCACATACGATGCAATTGGCTGATTTCAGATCTTCGTACAGTGGCAACAGGTTTTTTCTTCTAATGTTGAAAATGTTATCTCTAATCTTGTTTACGTATCCCATACAGCTGACCCTGCTTTTGATTCCGGCCACGCCCCATTTAACAACGAAACGCCAATAGTCTATATTATACTTATGCCACACTATGCTTCGGCTGAGATATTTTACTTTTCGCAATCTTGTGAACTCAGATAGTGCAGTCAGTTTACATGTCAGGTGAAAAACTCGTCTACTAATATGTATTCTGAATTCGTTAGGGATAAAAAATGAATCCGATATTACTATTACTGTACAGGGGAACTTATTATGACAAAAAAGGCAGAGGCAAGAACAGAAGAACAAGGCTTCGCATTGATTTCAAGTTGCCCTTACCATTTCGGATATTTGAGTCAACGTCCAAAGGGGCAAGAAATACCTAGTGATTGCATTACCTGCGAGAAGCTAACGGAATGCATGCTCTCCACCCTTAAAAGCAGTCCGTCTAAACATGGCACAAAGTCTGAGGCTCAGAAGGCTGAGCAAGTCAAAGAACCCGACGAAGAGCCCGCTGAAGAAGCCCCGAGAAAAGACTATGAACAAATGCACTTGCAAGAAAGCAAGGCTGAACCACTGATTGCAGAGCCTTCAGAAGACCAATTCACAGTGGAAGACCTTGGCATGCTATACGCATCATGGTCTAGCACTGTCCGCGTACACAAAGAAAAGCTGGAGGCTTGGGGCAAAAAAATAAAAGAGGTTGAAGTTGAAAACGCTGACGGAAAAAGAGTGCGATGCAAAGTCCAGCCAATGCAGGATTCAGACAAGAGAAGCGTACAGGTTCCGGACAAGGTTAAGCGAGAGCTTAAACTCGTGAAAGGCGGACGTGTAAGGGTCAAGCCAGTGACCAAATCCTAGGAAAAACCAGTTCGTAGAGGCTCATTGACTTAACGCACACTTTGAAATTACACGCGGGTCTTAGACCATCCAATTGAACGAAACGATAGCACGCACTGATATACAAAGGAACCTTTTGGAATTACGGGTTCTCCATGGGACTTTCCACCTTTCAATACTACAAATCCTGCTTTCTGCTCAGCAATTACCTCTACTTTCTTGCCCATTGTGAGCAGAGCGGCTTCACTCTTGTTT
>Ga0172364_10002652_pt1 | contig 14253 bp, 13 predicted proteins | sample LakKivSesite10cm_FD_114545 | JGI IMG/M metagenome (GOLD analysis project Ga0172364, IMG submission 114545) | Sediment microbial communities from Lake Kivu, Rwanda - Sediment site 10cm | ecosystem: Environmental > Aquatic > Freshwater > Lake > Sediment | place: Rwanda: Western Province, Lake... | reverse complement strand
TCATGGCTGTCCTCAAGAATGTCGCTGGCGATGCTTAAGGCTAGTGATTTTACCCAACCATAATAGTCTACGTTGATTAGAAAGGCTGTTTTTGAAAGTTGGTCGTAGAATACGCGTTGTATCCCGCTGTTTTCTTCTGTCACCATCATTCTTCCGTGAGAACGAACATGTGCAGACATGGGGTAGAAGTTTTCTTCCCAGCGTTCCTTAATATACTCTATGTCGGTTAAGAGTTTGATGCAGCATCCATATACATCGGCTCTTTCTTCATAGAGAACACGTTCGCCGTATTTCTTCATTAACTCGTTCTTTTCATTGATGGAAATAAGTTCAACTTCATATTTCGATGTTATAGCAATCACCTCTTTGTCATGCTTCCCACGCGTGCACCTTTCGCTCGTCTCAAGTGATTGAATGCCCCTTTAATCTTATAAGTATGCCAAGCATTTCCTTTAGCCGAGTCTTTCATCCATGAAAAAGCCATAAACGGATATAGATTAATCCAGCATATACTGAATATGCTCTCTACTTAACTCTCAGCTTTAGTCTCGTCTTGTTCGGTGTCTATCAAGCAGAAATTCTACCCACTTTCTGACTTCAACTATGCCAAATGCGAAGAGCGAGATATATGCAACATAAATCCATTGTTCTATTGAAAGCGGAACAACGTTGAACCAGTCGGGCATTAGGTACAAGGCTGAAAGCTGCAGGGCAATGCCTGCCCCCACACCAATGAAGATGTATGGATTTATCGTTAAGCTTCTCCTGATATCTTTGAAGAAGGGTTGCCTCTCTTTTTGAGCTTGGATACCATTAAACCACTGAGCTACCACAACCGATGTAAATGTTACTGACACCGCGAGTTCATACGGGAACCTTTCCAGCAGATTTCTGAAAAGTAGGATGCAAGCAATTCCCATTACGAGTCCGAATAGGAGAACTCTGAAAACCTGAGACCGATCAAAAAATTGCTTATCTGGCCTTTTTGGAGGTCTGTTCATGACCTCACCCTCTTCTTTGATGAAGGGGAAAGTCTTGTCCTGCACGCCGTCAGTTACCAGATTTATCCAAAGTATCTGAATAGGGTACAATGGTAAGGGCAGCCCGGCGACTATGGCAAATGAAACAAGGAAAATCTCTTGAATGGCAGTGGACAGTAGGTAGTAAACCACTTTTCGAACGTTATCAGCTATGACTCTGCCCCTGTTAATTGCATCCACTATGACTTTCAAGTTGTCGTCTAATATAACCATCTTTGAAACGCCTTTGGCTGCTTCTGTTCCGGAGCCCATTGCGATTCCTAGGTCAGCGGTCTTGAGAGCAGGCACATCGTTTACGCCATCACCCGTTACAGCCACTATTTCTCCATTCTCTTGAAGAACTTTTACTACTCTATACTTGTGTTCAGGTAAGATCCTAGCTAGAACAGCAGCCTTCCTGAGAGTCTCAAAGAGTCTCTTGTCATCCATCTCTTCTATTTCTTTTCCAGTTAGTAGCTGGTCGCCTTCTTCCCATATTCCAACTTCTCTTGCAACTGCCTTAGCCGTAAGTGGATAGTCGCCCGTAATCATCATGACTCTTATGCCGGCTTTCTTTGCAATTGAAACCGCCCCCTTAACTCCTTCCTTAGGAGGATCCAGAAAGCCAATTAGACCTACTATCTCTAGCCTCCAAGAGCTTGGTGTTTCGCTGGACCATTCGCCGAGACCGACCGCAATCACCCTCAAACCTTCTTCAGCCATGTTGGTAAGCGCTTTTTCGAGTTCATCAAATTTCTCAGTGTTCCTAGCCATTTTCTTGAGCTCTTCATAAGCTCCCTTTGCGAAAAGTTTTCGAGGCCCATTGAGATCGTTTGCTGTGGCCATCAACCTTAGCTTTGTGTCAAATGGGTAAGTCCATAGTCGTGGGTACTTTTCTCTAACTTCTTCAAAGTCCTCAACCCATCTAGCCAGCGCTACGTCTATGGGGTCGCCCCTGCCATCATGTGCGTCATTGCAGAGCGCTGCACCAATCCTCAGATAGTCTGAGTGTAACGCATAAACTTCTTTGACCGCTAGCTTTCCTTCAGTTATTGTACCTGTCTTATCGGACGCAATCACGGTGGCACTGCCTAACGTTTCAACAGACGGCAAATCCTTTGTCAGCGTTTGCTTTTTGCTCAAAGTAATGGCCCCGACCACCATAACAACGGTCACAACCAATGGCAAACCCTCGGGAACAGACGATACGAGCTGCGCGATTAAAAAGTACGCTACGTTTGGCAGTCCTCTGCCTTGCAAATATCCGACTGTGCCAACAACCGAAAGGAATATCAACAATAACACGACGTAACGTTTAGCGAAAAATCTGATTGCTTTTGTCAACGGGCTGTCTGGAGAAGCGGTCTTGGCTTTTTCAGCAATTGTCGCGAAATATGTGTTAACGCCGGTCCTTACAACAAATCCCTTGCCAGAACCTCTTACGACGGCTGTACCTGTGAGAAGTAAGTTTTTCAACTCATAGGGAAGAGCGCTTGGAGGAAGCAAAACAGAATGATCCTTCAAGACGGGGATTGACTCCCCGGTGAGAGTTGATTCATCAACAGTAAGCCCTGCGCTCTCATATAACCTTGCATCTGCTGTAACCAAGTCGCCATCAGAGACGGTTACACAGTCGCCTGGGACGAGCTCTGATGATGGAACCAAGAGCATTTGGCCTTCTCTTACAACTTTGACTTTGCTTTCTGTAAGTTTTTTCAGAGCTTTTATCGAGGTTTCAGCCTTCAGCTCTTGCCAGAAACCTATCACACCGTTAACCAGTATTATGAAATGGATTATCACGAAGTCTTTCCATTCGCCAACAAAAAGTGTCATGATGGAAGCAACCAAAAGTATATAGACCAACACATTTTTGAATTGCCGGAGAAAAATCTTTACCCTGCTTGTTTCTTCTTCCTCTAAGGCATTCCTCCCATAGATCTTAAGCCTTTTTTCAGCCTCGTCTTCTGTCAGACCCTCAAGCGAAGTGGCTAAAGCTTTCATCATTTCTTCTGTTGTTAACGATTGAGGTTTCTCTAGGACAGGCTGCACAGTTGGCCAAACTCCCTTTTCTTGATTTTCCATACCATGCCAAATCCAATTATTATCAACCCTAGTTCTGCTCGCCCTGTTTAAGAGTCGTTCGGTAATCCAAAGCGCGCTCTGACACCTTTGGAGAGAGAACTGAGATGTATCTTACCACCAGCTTCTTTGTAGAAGACTTCACGCCGTTTTCTCTCATCCTCAGTCTCGGTAGAACTCACCTGCTCAGCGTTCTTGGGCAATGAATTGTACACGTCATCAACAAAAGCAGTCAATTTCTGCAGATATTTCCGTAACTCTCCCAGAACAACTAAAGCTTCAACAGGATCTATGCCCTTGATAGCCTCTTTTAGAATGTTGATTTTGTCTATGGCTCTGATGCTATTCGATCTGAAGTATTCTAGTCTTCCTCTGTAAGTCAGGCTATAGGCAAGCTTCTTCCCTTTTCTCCAGTCCGAACGACCTTCTTCCTCCACAAGTTCTTGCTTGACTAGTTCGTCAAGTCTTTGCCGCGCTCTGTTTCGATTCCTGTTCCCATCAAGATTTGCTATTTCTTGGTAAGTCATTCCGAGTCTTTCCCACAAGGCCCGCATTATGGTAAGATCCTCTTCTCCAAGCTCATGTTTGTGTTTGCTGTGCACCAAACCGCCAAGTAGTATCTAAGAGATCGATCGATGTCGCCAAAGACTATTGCCATGATCAATAATCTGCCGAGAACAACCGAATTCGTCTTCAACACCACGCCTCATAATATACGCAACAACTTCAACAAGCAGCGACGCAGGCCAATCCGCACTCTTCAGAATCCTAAACTGCGAGAAATCCACCTACATACTTTCCGCCACTGGAAAGCAACTATGGAATACCACAGAACAAAGAACATCAAATTCGTCCAGAACCTTCTAGGCCACAAAAAGCTTGAAAACACTGATTTATACACTCAGCTCCTAAACTTTGAAAGTGACGAATGGCACGTAGCCCATGCCAGAAATCTGGAAGAGGAGAACAAATTAATAGAGGCAGGCTTTGAATATGTGCGCTACAGCGAGAAAGACGAAGTAGCTATATATCGCAAACGAAAGTAGTCAATCCGGGCTATTTTCAACCTCGGTAGTATTACTCAGGGCTCCGGTAGTATAGCCCGGTTAAGTATTCCGGCCTTTCGAGCCGAAGACCCGGGTCCGAATCCCGGCCGGAGCACCACTGAAATCAGGCTTGTTTCTGTCTCATTTTTATTAGAAAAGCTTGATTTGAGCACATCTGAAAGCATGGTTACAATCGGAGCACGCGTTTACTAGTAAAAACACCAAGAATGATGGCAAAGGCTTCAAACTCTCGTTAATACCACACATCAAGAATAAAAAACATATTTGGCTCCTAATAGAGGGGGCCTAACACCGTTGCACGCACACAAACAATAGTAGCCCGGGAGAGTTTCGAACTCTCGCCAAGCATAACGCAAGCATATTTTTACCAGCAAAAACGTGTTCCAATCCCGGCCGGAGCACTCAATTTCCAGCTCATATTGGGTTTATCTCAGTCAAAAAGGCTCGATTTGGGCAGGTTTGTAATCAACCAAAATTGGAGCACGCATTTACTGGCAAAAATGACCATAGGTTTCTAGGCGTCTTGCACATGCTTCCAAGATGGCTGAATTCAAATTTTCGAATTTGCTAAGCCACTCAAGTCTTTCCTTTTTCAATTTGTTGACATAGGCATTGATTTGTTCTTGAGAGTAAAAAGCAGACAATTCAAATCTAGTCATCTGCGTTCCATTAGCCCTTCTTAACATCAATGTGCCAAAATAGGGATCTCGCTCCCATTCTACTGAACCCCTTATTATACCTCTTATAATTGTTGCCATTTCTGGTATCTCCACCCTGAGAGCCATTTGCTTGAGGATTTTTTCCCCGTCTTTCCCGTGTTCTATTATCTCTCCTACACCACCAGTGTTAAGCAGGTAACATTGAACCTTGTCGCTACACCTTTTCAGAAAATTGTAGAACCAATTTCCTTCATAAGCTTCGTCCCCCACGATGAACGGGTTAATCCCAACCTCCCTCACCGACTCACCTGCACGGCGAGGATCACCAGCCGATGTCTCTATCGACTCGCCCAGCATAAATGCTGCTGCAGCTTGTTCAAGAGTTAACTTTGATGCGATAGGCACAATCGTATTTCGTCTGGTAATGAAAATAATAATCATACCGTCCAATTCATCCAAAGGTGGGAGATTTACGCTTTCAGACTTATCTGCCCCCAAATCATCTCTTTGGATTATAGCTCTTCCATTTTCAGTCAAAGTCGTATCGTCAAAATGCACGTTACCGAGATAGTCAACCATCACATTCTCGAAAATCGTGTTATGGCTTATGGCTGCCCTGAAGATTATGGGTTGCACTTTTGGATCTAGGTATCCCGTTTTAAGATAGAACCCTCTCTCAGATCCAAGCACCGAACCATCAGCTCTTATGAAGACTACATCGTCTTGGGCAATCTCTTGGCCTTCTCCATCCTCTAATAAGCCATGATTGTGGCAAGCATGCGTAGTTTTCCCAGTAGCGCTGAGCCCAAAAAGAATCATACTGTATCTTCTAATTTTTCCAGCATTGTCCTTAGCCTTGACAATCTTCGCCCCCGCATGAACACCTAGCATTCCCTCTTGTTTCGCTGCCCACATAGCCATTCTTAGAAAACCCTTCTTGGCTTCTCCATAGTAATCCGAACCGAAAACATAAGTGACCCCGATCTCAGGGAACACAAGAACCTGCCTGTCTTTCTCCTGCCACTCTGGCACGTAAAGGAGACGTAGCGCTGGCCCAAGCGCTCCTTTCCTACTAGGGAAGAGAGTCTGGCCAACCATGTAGGCAATACGTATCATTTCTTTTCTCTGAACAGAAACATAAAGCGTGCAACAAGGATTAAAGTAGCAGTTGTCGCCCATTGTCCTTTCAACGCAGACTAACGGAACTCTTTTTACGTATTGATGCACGAACTCCACAGTTCGTGCGGCATCTCGAAGGATTTCTTTTTGTCTTTGGTTCAATTGACTTTGAAGTACCTTTTGGCTACCGATGTATACCGTTAAACCAGCGCTTCGATTCTTGACCGAGGATACAAAGTTACAGTTGCCAAAGACCGTTCTAACGCCATACCGTTCCGCTGTCCACCTGAGTTCCTGTGGGTCCGGACAGGTCACGTTTTCGGCACCGGGGAGATTTCTCACAAAATCTAAAACTTTAATGAGAAGATTTTTCGCGGCATTTTCGCTATTTTCTTGGTCTTGGATTTGCATAAAATGCTCCCTTACAGATCGTATACTAATCCAGGAATCTTAGGGAACAGTTGTGTTTCCCCTATATGCTTAGCTCCCACTATCCAGCCCACTAGCCTCTCTATTCCGATTCCAGCGCCAGCCGAAGGCTTCAGTCTTCTCTCCTTTGCTAGATTCAGCAGTGATTCAAAGTCACTTTGCCTAACATTGTCTCTTTCCATTTTTGTAACTAGTTTGTCGTGTTCCCATTCTCTTCTGCCGCCGGACAATACTTCGCCATATTTTGGCAGCAACAAATCATAGTTATCCCAAGTGCCTTTTTCGAAGTCTTCGAAATCATAGAATTCTCTAGGAATATTCGTGACCCATACAGGGTTGCTTGTTTCAAGCACAAGCCGAGCTTCCCAGTCTCTCCCGTATCTGTTTTCAAGTCCTTTTCTATCATAAACTCTAAATGGGATTTCAGGAACCTTCAAACTATCGCTTCTTTCAAGGTAAGTCAACTCTTCAATCATATCGCTTTTTACACTACGTACTAACCCCAATACTAGCTTCTCAACAAGGGTTCTGATTTCCCTCGGAGCGGCATCTCTGATTTCAAAATCTAGTTGTGTAAATTCGTAAACATGCACTCCGCTACTTGCCCTTTCTCTCCTTTCAATTCTCACGTTGGGCGATAATATGAACAACTTAGGTTGAGCCAAAGAGCAAGCGACCATCTTATGAACTATCATGCTTTGTGTGGTTCTAACGGTTTCTCCATAGATCTCGACTTCAACGCGTTTCTCGATAGATGCGCCTAAGTCTGGCCATAAGGGATCAGTCGACTTGGAAAATATCACCGGTAGCAACCATTCAAAATCTTCATTTACAAACTCGCAAGTAAGATACTTCAGGATGTAGGTCATTATTCTACTGATGCATCGCTTTCTTTCGATTTCACTTTCACTAAGTTGCTCCAATGGCTTCGGTGTCTCAGTTTGCCTGTCTTCGGCCATCGCCAGACTTTGGAGGACTTTGGCTCTTTTCATGCAACCGCCTTCGAATTAACCACTGCATACTTAGAGCACAATCTTGATTATAAATTTTTTATAACAATTGTTGAAAATTTTCCAAAAACGTAAAGTTTTTATATGCAAAAATTGTAATAATTACAACATGGAACCCAAACTTGATGAGAAAGACTTGGCAATTTTAACGTTAGTACAAAGAGATTGCAAACTTGGAGCTAGGGAGATTGCCAGAAAAATTCGTTCACCAATAACAACGGTTTTTGCGAAAACAAAGCGGATGGAAAGACTAGGTATCATAAAAGAGTATAAAGCAATTCTAGATCCACAGAAACTTCATAACACTATAACAGCTTTCATTCTGGCTTCAGTTTCTTATAGAGCAAAGAATAATGAGATATCGATTTCACAGCGAGACGTAGCGAAAGAAATAGCTGGATTTCTAGGAGTCCAGGAAGTCCACATAATCACTGGAGATTGGGACCTACTAATAAAGCTCAAGGCTGAAAATGTTGATACAATAGGAGAATTTATTATCGATAAGCTAAGGCTTGTTAAGGGAATAGAGAAGACCCTTACATGCATGGTTTTTGAAACCTGCAAGGAAACGACAGAAATACCTATTGGCATACGGAAAAAACCAGACGAAAACTGCAAGCATAGCTGAGAGAGAACTGAAAGCCTAGCGCATCGATGGGAAGCGTAACATGTTAAATGTATCCTTTTTTGGTTGCAAGCTCTGCGCTTAATAAAGCTGCTTCTGCTGCTCCTCTTATAGTGTTGTGGCTGAGACAGACGTACTTAACCCCTAAAACAGGATCACGCCGAATCCTTCCGTTAACGATGCTCATTCCTGCCCCAGCATTTCTGTCGAATCGGGGTTGAGGTCTGTTTGGTATGTTTTTGCTAGTGAATTCCTCCCCGGATTCTAGCCAGAATACCACTTTTCCGGTAAATTTCTCTTACCCTCCTTTTGTTAACTTAGGCTCAAGATTCATATACAAGCTCCGTGTATCGAATAATCTTCACAACCGAAGGCGATCATAAGTGACTGAAGCGCTGTCATCAGACTATAGGAAACTGAAGGCGAAAGTTAAGGACCTGACCATTCTGCAGTCTGTCCAATCCATTATCAGCTGGGACATGGAAACAATGATGCCGCCGAAAGGCATCAACCTGCGAAGTCAGCAACTCGCCATTCTCAGCATAGTCGAGCATAAAATGAGCACCGACCCAGAAATAGGGACTTTGTTAGAAAAGATTGCGCGGAGTTCAGAGTATGACAAGCTGGATGATGTGCAGAAAAGGAACATTTACTTAATAAAGAAGCGCTATGATGAACAGACAGCGCTTCCTGAAGAACTTGTTGCAGAGGTTGCAAAACAGTCAGCTTTAACCATCGACATCTGGAAGAAAGCGAAAGCTGCCAAAAACTATTCCATGTTTAGACCTGAACTTGAAAAACTCGTCGAATTGCAAAAGAAGGTTGCAGAAATCCTGATGAGCGTTAAGAAAACCTCAACACCTTACGATGCCCTGATAGACGTGTATGAGCCTAAAATGACGGCAAAGGCGATTACCAAAGTTTTTGACGAACTAAGACAAGGCTTGGTTTCAATACTGAAGAAATGCGAAACTGCCCCAAAACAGCCAGACTCAAGCATTCTGAGACGCAAAATTCCTATAGATACGCAGCGCAAGATCTCAAAAGCCCTCGCCGAATTCCTCGGATACGATGTAACATCAAAACAGTCAGGAGGCAGAATTGATGAAACTGAACATCCCTTCACCACAGGCTACTACGATGACGTGAGAATAACGACACACTATTATGAAAACAATTTTCCATCCTCATTGTTTTCAGTGCTGCATGAAGCAGGACACGCCCTTTACGAACAGGGTCTGAAACAAGAGTGGATGTACCAGCCAGTTGGCACGAACTCCTCAAACGGCTTCCACGAATCACAATCCCGCATGGTCGAAAACATAGTCGGGCGATCCCGCGAATTCTGGACCTACTTTCTACCAAAACTGAAACAAATCACAGGCAATGTCCTGTCAGATTTAGAGCTAGACAAATTCGTTCACGCCATCAATCAAGTCAAACCCTCAAAAATCCGTGTTGAAGCAGACGAAGTCACCTATGGATTGCACATAATCATAAGATTCAACATTGAACGCGACCTCCTCGCAGATAAGATTGCGGTGAAAGAACTCCCAGAAATATGGAACCAAAGCTACAAGGACTATCTTAGAGTAAAAGTTGAAAATGACTCCGAAGGCGTAATGCAGGACACACACTGGGCCGGTGGTTCATTTGGCTATTTCCCATGTTACGCATTGGGCAACATTTACAGCGGCCAAATACTTGCCGCCATGGAGAACAAATTGCCAAACTGGAAAAGGCAACTTGCAAAAGGCAACTTTGTCGACATAAAGCAGTGGCTGATCAAGAACGTTCACAACTATGGGAACCTCTACGATCCTGCAGACTTGATTAAGAAGATTAGTGGAACCGAACTGAATGTCAAACCATACTTAAACTATCTGAATGAAAAATACTCGAAACTTTACGGTTTCTAACTAATCTCCCTTTTTTGTGAAAAACTCATAAACTTTCAGAACTATGTACGCGAAAATCCCGCCAACAATAACACCCACGCCCTCCCAACCGACATTAGCATTAAAGGAGTTCGCACCATACAAAAACAAGACAGACCCTAAAACAATTATTAGCAAACACACAGGTTCCTTCCACAACATGCAGACAGCTCCGGAAAGCAGTTTTAAGCCACTTACACTATTTCAAAGTATATAGACTTACCGATCAAGAAGCCTAACACTGAATAAGGTCCGACTGTAAATGTCGAAAGCAAGAGGCTGAGCCTATGCAGGAATGTCGCTCCAACATGTTGCTTTCTTATATCTTCTGCACTCTCCGACAGAAGGGCTCGGAGAAACCCAGGAACTGGCTTGGTCTAGCAACTTTCGCCGACGATTTAATGCCTAATTGTTGAGCCCTTTCGGAACAATTGTTATCTTCCTCCGACAGTTTTATATACAAGATGTACAATGAAATTCAAACCGGGTATAAAAATGTCGGAACGTGACGTAAAGAAACCGGAAACAAAAGAAGAATTGATCAACATGCTGATGGAAGCTGCGAGAAGAAGTGCTGAAGGCCGTATCGTTTCGAGGATTAGACCGACAAAACCTACAGTCTCCGGGACAGCTGAGGTCTTGAACATACATAGAGACACTCTTCATACGTGGCTTAAAGAGTTCAATGTCGATTTTAAGGAAATCGCAGACAAGTTACCGGCAGGCGTGTTGTCGGATTCTGTCGAAGAGCTGGGAAAAATCTACTTGATCGGCGAAGCGCTTATCGGAGAAGGCAATGAAGTTGCACACATTGACCTTCTAATGGGCGACAAAAATGGACCTGTTGGAGACGCATTTGCAGCAGGTTTGTGCAATCTTTCAGCAGGGCACACGCCGCTTTTGGCGGTCATAAGACCAAATCTTCCACCGAAACCGCACACATTGCTTGTGCCAAAGGTTACTGTGAAGAACTTTCAAGACGTAAGCAAGATTTTCGGTCCAGCGCAGGCTGCGGTTGCGAAGGCTGTTGCAGACGCAGTGGAGGAGGGAATAATTCCCAAGGACAAGGTCGATGAGTGGGTAATAGTGTGCAGCGTTTTCGTTCATCCTCAAGCAAGTGATTTCCGCAAGATCTACCATTACAATTACGGAGCAACAAAGCTGGCTTTGAAACGGGCCTTGGCAAAGTATCCACCATTAGAGAAGATATTCTACGACAAAGACAGAGCCAAACATCCAATAATGGGATTCAAAGTGCCGAGGCTGTGGAGACCACCATACTTGCAGATCTCGCTTGATTCGCCGGAAATAGAAAGAACAAAGAAAGTCATAGCGCAGTTGCCTGGAAGTGACAGAATAATACTTGAAGTCGGAACACCACTGATCAAGAGATACGGAGCAAAAGTAATAAATGAACTAAGAGAAGTGGTCAAGGACATGTTCTTCGTAGCTGATCTGAAGACTCTGGACGTAGGAAAAGTCGAAGTTGACATTGCCTATGACGAAACGGCAGACGCCGTGGTCGCCGCCGGACTGGCACCTGCTGAAACACTTAACTCATTCATTCACGAAGCAAAAAGACTGGCAATATACGCAGTGGTGGACATGCTAGGCGTGGAGGATCCGCTTAAGAAACTCAAATCGCTCAAAGAATTCCCAGACATAGTGATTTTGCACAGAGGAATAGACGAGGAAACTGGAAGATCGCACGGATTAGAGATTATCCCTGAGCTACGGGAAGCCTTCAAAGACAAGAAATTCCTAATCGCAGTGGCTGGCGGAATAGTGCCAGAAACAGCGAAAGAAGCCTTGCAAAAGGGTGCCGACATAATCATCGTCGGAAGATACGTTACGCAGTCAAAAGATGTTGAACGCGCAGTAAGAGACTTCCTTGAAGCAACTCCGGAAATGCGGGAAGACATAGACCTGTTCAGAGTACACGTAGAATGAGCCACTTTCACCTTTTTTCTTTTCTAAAGCGTTTATGCGAAGATTTTGAAGGCAATGTAGGCTGAAGAGAAGATTACGCCTGCCAGAATGAACACATAGAAGAACCCGAACGTTTGAGCTATGAAGGGGCCAATGAAGGAGCCGCACGCTCCGCCTATGCCTATCAGAACGTTGAATAGGCCTGCTTTTCCAGCTGGTATGAGTTCCATAGATAGTGAAAGCGTGTAAATCAGAAACATGGCGTAAGCAAAGCTCATCAACATCAAGATCACTATGGTCAACCCCACATTGTACACAGGTATCTGCAAAGCAGCAATCAATAGGAAGGCAAGTAGACTTCGAAATATGACAATTCTGCCCAAATTAGCTTTCCCCACCGACCGCCCTGATCTCCTACCAGCCATTACGTAGCCTACAACTCCTCCGCCGGAGTTCAAAACATAAATTACAAAAACAATGCTAGTAGAAAACCCGGCAGTTCGCGTAATGTTGGAGATGAAGATCGGCATAGGCGTGAAGAGTGTGCTCGTGGCCAATGAAAAAAGAATCAGGCCGCCGCAAAAGGCGCCAACGTTTTCCCTCCTCAGCCTTTCCTTCACTGATATCCCATCCAAAAGTTTGGAGGCCAGAAAAACGCCATGGAACGTAAAGTCTATCGTCTTCTCGATGCTCACCAAACCTCTCTCAAAGATCAGAAGCGGGTCTTTGACAAGTATCGCAGACAAAGCGAAGGCCACTAGGTTTAGGCCGCTAACCATTAACAAAGTGTTTGCTGGGCTAAGTCCGTAAGTTGACATGAAGAATCCTAGAAGCAGGCCAATGAGCAATCCGACTTCCGTGAAGCCCTCGTAAGATGCAAAAGTTCTCTCCCAGTCCTCGCGAGAATACAGTTCTGCTATCAGAACGTTCTTTGGCGGTTCATGAGCCACATGAAGTATCGCCATAGCAGCGTAGAGAATTATCAGCAAACCCACGCTCGTTGTAAGGGTGAAAAGGTAAAGAAAAACAGTTGATGCTAAGAATGATAGAAGAATGTAGCGTTTATAGCGTCTTGTCTTGTCGCATAGGTATCCCCACAGGAACGAGGCGGGAATTGCCAGGAAAAGGGCGAGAGCAGAATTTATTCCTATGTAGAATAGCCCATTAGTGGGGGCGAGGGACACAATGTACAGTGGAAGAAAAATTGACAGCAGTCCAAACCCCATTTCGTGGAAGAAGAACCCTAACCGCCACATAGCAAAAAAACGTCTTCAAAGTAGAATTAAAACCTTTACTTCTCAAGCGCCAATTTTTCTCTGAAGACAAGTTTTCATAACTCCTAAAATAGAGAATGCACAATGAAACCGCTTTCTCTAGCGTTTTAGAGTTGAGGGTCGATCGATCGCTCTTCCGACTCGGTTCTCTTCTTGTCGGTCAAGTACATCCAAAAAAGATCGTGCTTCTGACGCTTATGGATCGTATGTTCAAACTGTTCAACATGAAAACACGCTAACGTCTTATTCGTCTTCTTAGATACAACACCCCGATTATCAGTAAAACACTGAAAATGACTGACCCTAGCATTGAAAGGAAAAAGAGTAAACGAAAATTTTCAGCATTAACTTGACGTTGCTCGCCACGCCAGACAGCAAGCCCGACAAGACTCAGAATGAGACCGACTGAAAATAGAATGAAGAGGAGCCAATGACGTGTCTTGATTCTGTTTGAAATCAAATCTGTGCACAATTCCAATAGTTTGATGTGGTTCAGCTATAACTTTTCCGTATTTCTCACATTTTGAAACTCATATATTTTGAAAAGTGGTTATTTAGAATGAGGAAGAATTATGAGTGAAGTTAAGAAGTGCCCAAAGTGCGGTGGAGAAATGGTTGAAGCAGAGACTTTGATTCCAAAAGTTACTATTCTTCCAAGAAAAGGTCGTTGGCTCGGTGACAGGGTCATTCCCGCTTACTGTAGAAACTGTGGATTTATAGAAATCTACAAGGAAATGAAGGAAAAGAAAGATTAAGATTTTCTTGCTTGCGAGGAACATTCGTTGATGAGGCTTCTTTCTGGTCTCCTTATTGTTAGTGGAGTTATCTTTATTACACTTGGAGTCGTTGTCCAAAAGTCTGACCCAGACAGGGTTTGGGCTTGGAATGGTTGGGCTGAGTTTCCAGACTGGTCATCTTGGATATATATAGGAGCGTTTTTTTTTCTTTGGGACAATCTTTGACTGGCTTGGGTTGTAAGCTATATAACTAATAGGCACAGCGGCGTCAATTATGTGAAGCTAATCGTTCGCTAGGATGTGTTTCTCTTGAATAGAAGAGCTATGCCAACAGATAGATTACGACGGCTACCAAAAGACCATCTGCTA
>Ga0172364_10002651_pt1 | contig 14254 bp, 11 predicted proteins | sample LakKivSesite10cm_FD_114545 | JGI IMG/M metagenome (GOLD analysis project Ga0172364, IMG submission 114545) | Sediment microbial communities from Lake Kivu, Rwanda - Sediment site 10cm | ecosystem: Environmental > Aquatic > Freshwater > Lake > Sediment | place: Rwanda: Western Province, Lake... | reverse complement strand
TGCACGGCCTGGCGGGCTTTTTCGCGGCGATTTTCGTCCACAAAGGCATAAGGCGGCTTATTCTCGGCGGTATCACGCAGCACCGTCATTGCGCCAATCGTAGCACCATCGTTAAACGTGATGAACTTAGAATAGCCGCGTAGCGAAGGGTAAGTCTGCGGCCAGCCGCCGTTGGCGTACTGGGCTTTCAACAGATAGTCGAGGCCTTTCAGAAAGGCTTCTTTGAAGCGCTCGTGCTTGGTCGCGCTGTACACCCTGGCTAGGTAGCGCAGGTGCGTGTGAGTGGCGCCGTTGTCGAGCGTAGAGTCAGCTTTGTCTTTGGCCATCCGAACTTTGCTCTTTTGCTCCTCGGTCAACTGGCGGGTCATATCGACGTTGGCCGGCCAGCCGCCGGAGCTGCGCTGATAGAGCAGGATATTATCCGCGATTCTAACAGCCTCATCACTGTCGTACCACTTAGGTTCCCGTTCGAGTCCGCCTGTGGCTGAGTCAGCCGAGTTTGCGACAAATACCGTAGCAACGGCAAACAAACAAAGTAGGGCTTTGCTCAACTCTTTTCGATTAACTTTCATTCACGTAACCGCCTTAAATTCTCAATTTTCAATTGTTAATTGTCAATTTACAATTGTTTTGTTACCACCACTTTGGCAAAAAATAAAGTTTTTCTTTTGAAGGATTTTGCCCGCCTCATTTGATTTCTTATATTTTTAACGGAGTGAAAATCGGCTGGAGGGGAACCGGATGCCGCCCCGCACCAATTGCCGGCTCTCTTGGCAAGGTTTCCTGCCTGGCGTCAGGCAATTGGTGCGGGTGTGTGGGACCGCCCATTTTTGTATCTTGTCACCAAACCTGCTTAGCATTACAATATCCTCTGAATCGGCTAATCGTAAAGCTTTAGAGCTGCGTTTGATCCAGGTGCAGCCCGAAAAGCCAGCGCAAAACGCAAAGTTTAAAACGCAAAATGGCTTGGCCATCCCTGATCGGGACTGTGGAATCCGAAATTCCACAACTTTTTAGCTTTGCACTTTGAGTTTTTAGTTTCTGTGCGGATTGGCTTATGCTACTACTGCCCATTCGGACAAGTATTCGGCCCTGGCGAACACCATACGCAAATTACGCCCTCATAATCATCAACGTTTTGATCTTCCTGCTGGAGTACCGCATAGATCCCATTACGGGTGGATTGGCCTTTCGTCCGTGGGTTGGGCAGTTGGCGCTCGTCCCCAACAAGCCACAATGGTGGCAGTTCGTAACTTACGCTTTTTTGCACCACGACCCTCTACACATTATCTTTAACATGTTCTTTTTGTATCTATTCGGCAACAACGTGAACGACAAGCTCGGCCACTTTTGGTATCTCTGCTTTTATATAGCCGGGGCAGTATTTAGCGGCGCAGGCCACACCATCCTGCATTTCCATTCACCCGCACCAACATTGGGAGCCAGCGGCGCCGTAGCAGCGATCATTGGCGCTTACCTGGCCTTGTTCCCTCAGGCCTTGATAACGGTCATATACTGGTTCATCTTCATCGGCACGATAGAAGTGCCTGCCTTGTATTTCATCGCCTTCAAGCTGATTCTAATTGATAACATACTTGCCCGCGGGACAGGCAACATCGCATACGATGCACATTTGGCAGGCTACACTTTGGGCGTTGGGGCCACGTTGATCCTTCTTGCAACCGGTTTGATTACCGGCAGCAGTTACGACTTGTTGGCAATGATACAACGATGGAATCGCCGCCGGCGGTATCGCGATGTGGTTTCTACGGGCTATGACCCATTTACAGGCCAGACAGCGAGGAAGCAGATATGGGCAAAGGAAGTGAGAAAGACGCCGGCTCAGCGCCAGCTCGAGCAAAAAATCAGCGATCTGCGGAACGAAATTTCCACGCGGATTGCCCAGCGCAACCTGCCAGCCGCAGCAGACTTGTATCTGGAGCTTACCAGGGTTGATAGTTCGCAGGTCTTGCCGCGTCAGCATCTGCTGGATATAGCCAATCAGCTTGCCAGCGAAAAAAGAGCAGCCGAGTCGGCGCAGGCCTACGAACAGTTTTTGAATCACTACGGCACATACGAGTACGCTGAGCAAGTGGAGCTAATGCTCGGCATACTGTATTCACGCTACCTCGATAAGCCGCCGCAGGCGATAAGACATCTGCAGGCCGCAGCCGAAAAACTCACTGACCCAGGACAATTAAAGTTGTGCAAGGATGAACTGGCCAAGCTGAAGCAAACGCCCTAAAATAAGCGCTACAAAATATACTGGTTAGCCCCCGGACCCGTGCCGGGGGCCGCCCCTGCCCACAAGTAGCAGGACTAATCAGGGGAGGCAACTTTCAATCGAAAAATTTACATTTGTAAATTGTCAATTGACAATTACTAAAGTCAGTGGTAATTTGAAAACATAAAAACTGTTTGGTTTTTAGGGAGGCAAAAAAATGGAGTGCCACAATCGAAACTTTCAATTTTCCCCGACAAAACGGGGCCAATTTCCGGCGAAATTTATCCTTATTATTGCCATCGTAGCAAGTTTGGCATCTATTTGCTTCAGCCAGCCCGCCCCCGCTGGACCGCCCGGTAAAGACGCTTCGGTCGGCGATGTAAATGCGCCCGGGGCGGCAGCCTTTCCTTATCTTGCTGAGATAATCGGCGACGACGTCAATATGCGCTCAGGTCCTGGCACAAATTACTACGCCTGCGGTAAACTCTACAGAAGCAATAAGGTAAAAGTGGCCGGCAGCCAGTCCGGGTGGTCGCGAATCGTTCCACCGGCCGGGAGTTTCTCGTGGATTTCAATGCGCTGCGTCGGCATCAATTTGAGCAATCCTACGGAAGGGCTAATTACCGGCGACAGTGTTTGTGTTTATGCCGGCTCTGACGAGGTATTGCCGATGCACTCTACATCCGAGCAGGTAACCCTCAAGCGTGGTGACAAAGTCAAGCTGCTCGGCGAAGAAAAGGACGATTACTATAAGATTATGCCGCCTGAGGGCGCCTGTCTTTGGATAAGCACACAATATATAAAACCTCTGGCTCCTGATGAGAAGACCACCTTAACCACTGTCACCGATAGCAACGCCGTTGCCCCGGCACAGACTTCCGTCGAGACCGAGAAGCTCAACGAGTACTATGCCATACAAAAACAAATCGAAGCCGAGCGGGCCAAGCCAATAGCCCAGCAGAACTATACGAGTATGAAAGAATCCCTCAAAGCGATTGCAGCCAACAAAGAGGCCGGCAAAGCCGCACGGTACGCCGAGTTCACGATTAAGCAGATAGAACGCTATGAACTGGCTTTGACCGTGGCTAAAGAGGTCCAACTGCAGACTGAAAAGTTGCAGCAGACCAACGACCAGATAGATAAAACGCGCGCTGCGAAATTGGCAGAAATCAAGGACCTGGGCCGATATGCCGTGATAGGACAGTTTCAAAGCTCGCCTACTTATGGTTCAGAGCCTGCTGCGCCGGGAAGGCACTACCGGATAATTGACAAATCCGGCAAAATCATGTGCTATGCGGTGCCCGCTGGTCAAGCCGCGAAAACGGACCTGAGCAAGTTCATAGGCCAGAAAGTTGGCCTGGTCGGGACAATCGAGCCGCATTCACCAACAGCACTATCTTTAGTGCGATTTACGGAAATAGTCGAACTAAAGTAAGTGCTCAAACTGACCGATTCGTCGTGTCATTCCTGCGGAAGCAGGAATCCATTAACACCTGGGTTGACTGGATTCCCGCGTGCGCGGGAATGACAAAGTAAATAGTAGGGTGCGCTCTGCCTACCATTTTCCTGCCGGTGTGCAAAGCACACCCTACTTCTGTATCCATCGTATCAGCAGAAGCGACTTTTTAGGCACGTCTTTCTCCGGCTCCTGGAACTGGCACGACATCATCCGGCGGTGCCACGACTTCGCCTTTCTCAAAGTCTGCTGCCGTTGGCTTAAGAGTAAGGTTATACCACGGCGACTCCTTATTCTCAGTCAGGTCCGACCATCTAATCAGCTTGCCGGTATAGGCGGAGATTCGGCCCATTATCGCAGTCATAGTAGACTCAGCGACGTTGCGAGCCTCGTTAAGCGGCTTTTCCGCCAGAATACTGTTGAGCAGGTCTACGTGTTCCTGCACGTACGGTCCGCCGTATTCGGGGTAATCCGGTATCTCGATGCCTTTTTCTTTGGTCGGCTTGAGGCCGCCGTCGCCCCCGGTCGTCCCTTCCGTACCCGCGAAGAATTCCCTGACTCCACCATCGGTGCCGTTGACCTGGCGGCACATGCTGTGAATGCGGCAACCATCGCCGTAATCCAGGTCGATGCTAAAGAAATCGAACTGGTCGCCGGTCTTGCGCCGTGCTCGTCCGCCGAAACCAAGGGCCGTAACCGGCGGATGACCGATGAACCAGTTAGCGACGTCAAGGTTGTGGACGTGCTGCTCAACGATGTGGTCGCCCGACATCTCTGCGAAGCTGACCCAGTTGCGAACCATATAGTCGGCATCGCTCTCGCCCTGCTCTCTGGTCCTATACCACAGCGCGCCGCCGCACCACCAGATACAGCCACCCATGATCTTGCCGATCGCTCCAGCCTTGATAGCATACGCATTGCGGAGGTAGTTTGCCTGGTGGCGGCGCTGCGTGCCGGCTACAACAGCCAAACCTTTTTGCTTTGCCAACTCGCCCGCCTCAATTATCTTACGGGCGCCCGGCGGGTCAACCGCAACAGGCTTTTCCATAAATACGTGCTTGCCGGCATTGATAGCCGCTGCAAAATGAACGGGACGGAAACTGGGCGGCGTGGCCGTCACCACAACATCTGCATTGGTCTCGAACAGCTTCTTATAGCAGTCGCCTCCACTAAAGCATCGCGATTCCGGAACGTTATGATCTTTGCCGGCTTGCACCGCTCTACTCTTGAACCAGTCGCCGGTTCCGACTACTTCCAATTCCAAGCCGATGTGTTTAGCTGCCTCTAAGCAGTTTCTCAAGGCGTCCCTGCCCCGGCCGCCGCAGCCCAATAGGCAAACCCGCATCTTCTTGGCAGGCTGGGCGAAAACTGTCCGTGTGCCTGACAATAGCGTCGCCGCACCGACTGCGGCCGATGTCTTGATGAAATCTCTGCGAGAGACTTCAGCAGTCTTTGCAATTAGCTTTTTGTTCATGAATAGCTCCTTTCCACGATTAAATAGTTGCCTGCTCCCACTGCTTTTCCAAGAAGCGGAAGGACTTGGGTATCTCAATCTCCGGATCGCCCTTACAGCCGCACTCCAGACTGCAATAATCTTGATAGCCGATCATTTTTAGACCACGAAAACCATCCACAAAGCTGCGCTCATCCTGGCCCGGCAGATTTCGCTTTGCGCTGGCAAGATGCACATGATGCACATATTTGCCTCCCGACAAAAATGCACCACAATCACTGGTTTCTTCAATATTCATGTGGTAGAAGTCGCCCATCATACAAACGCCGGGATGATTCACATCACGACAGATCGCCGCTGCATCGGCCAATTGGCGTAAGAAGAAGGCTTCGCCCCGATTGAGCGGCTCCATGAGAATGCGTGTGCCGCATTTAACTGCGTGCTCGCCGAGGTCCGGCAGCATATCCACTAAAATCTTGCGTCCTTCTTTATTACTGAGAGTTGTCTGATTGTTGAATGCCGGCACAATTATTAACCCTGTTGACTCCAACTCCCCTGCTGGTCCAAGAATCTCCTTAATCGTTCTGACCGCTTTTTCCCGCTCATTGGGGTCGTGGGAGATGGGAGCGCCAGCATAGCCGGCACAGATGGCACTGATTTTGACATTTGTGCCCTTGATCGCATTCTTGAGGCTCTTTACGCGGCCAGACAACCCTCCGCCTCCCACTTCAAAACCTACGCCGCCCCATTTTTCGAGCTTCGCAATCTTCTCCTCCGGGCTCTTACCTGGTATGCGACCCTCCTGGCTGCTAAGTTTCAGGACTGCCTGCCCTTCGGCTCCGCTCAGGGCGGGCCTACGCTTCGGCGTGGGTTCCTTGGCCAGAGCAGAGGTCCGAACTCCATACGTGCCCGCAACTGCCATACCTAATACAGATTTAATTAAGCTGCGTCTATTCATTTTGGTACTCCTAATTTCAGTTTTTCAACCTTTCTTAAAGGGCGTCCATTTCTGCTTACTTTTTGCGCTGGCAAGAACGGTCTCGATAAACAGCATACCGCGTAAACCATCCTCAACCTTCGGGAAATCCAGTACCAACTCATCCGGCTTTTCGCCCGCCAACGCTGCGCGGACGGTATCGGCGAAGTTGCAGTAGATATTGGCAAAGGCCTCAAAGAAAGCTTCTGGGTGGCCAGACGGCAAGCGGGTGGCACGCCCAGCCGCCGGGCTTTTAGCCGACACGTAACCATTTCCGCGCCGCCAAACCTGAACCGGGCCATCCGGCTCTTGTACGTACAGGTAATTGGGGTGCTCCTGATGCCACTCCAGACTCTTTTTTTCGCCATAAACCCAGATAGCCAGGTTGTTTTCTTCGCCGATGGAAATCTGACTTGCGTGGAGTATTCCGCTGGCCCCATTATTGAAGCGCAGCAGGCAGTTGCCATCGTCATCCAGACGCCGACCCTTGACGAAAATCGTCAGGTCTGCGCAGAGCTGTGTAATCTTAAGGCCGGTAATGTATTCCGAGAGGTTTTCAGCGTGTGTGCCGATGTCGCCTATACAGCCGGCGCCGCCGCTTTGTTTCGGATCGGTCCGCCACGAAGCCTGCATGTGGCCGGTCTTCTCCAGCGCCGTTGCCAGCCAGCCTTGCGGATACTGCACCACAATTTTGCGGATGTCGCCAAGCTCGCCTCCTCTGGCTAAGTCCCGTGCCAGTTTGACCATCGGGTAGCCGGTGTAATTGTGCATCAGCCCGAAGACCTTGCCGGTCTTTTTCACCAGCTTTTGCAGGTCTTTGGCTTCTTTTACGTTGAAGGTCATGGGCTTTTCGCACATCACGTTAAAGCCGGCTTTGAGTAAATCGCGGGCGATCGGAAAATGCCAGTTGTTCGGCGTAGTAACGGAAACGAAATCGATTCTTTCGCCCTCAGGCAGGCTTAGTTCTGCATCTATCATCTCTTTGTAAGTGCCGTAAGTTCGCCTGGGATCAAGGTAAAGCTGCTTGCCCATCTGCTTAGATTTCTCCGGGTCGATATCGAAGGCGCCTGCTACCAGCTCGATTTGGCCGTCCATACGGGACGCTTTACGATGCACTTCGCCGATAAACGCCCCAGGTCCTCCACCAACCATTCCCATCTTCAATTTTCGATTAAGTTTCATACCTGCTCCTTTCAGTTTTCAGTTTTGAGTTTTCAGTTAAAGAAAAACATCTTAAAATTATAGAGACATGGGCTAACAAAGCAACCAAATTTTGAGTTGACAGTTTTTGCAATATGAAAACCGATATCAGCCCCGTATCCGTTGATTTGTACTTCATTCCGGTAGAAACCAGGATTCCGCTGAAGTTTGGACCTGAAACATTGACCTCTGTCACGTGTGCGCGCGTCTGCATGACGGTGGCCAATAGACAGGGACGAAAAGCACAAGGCTGGGGCGAAACGCCGCTGAGCGTCCAGTGGGCCTGGCCGAGCAAAATCACCTATCAAGAAAGACACGAGGCGATGCAGCTTTTCTGCCGGAGCTTGGCCGAGGCTTGGGCCAAATTCAATCAGCAAGGGCACCCTATTGAAATGGGAAATGCTTTCATTGAGTCATCTCTGCCTGGACTTTGGCATCAATTCAACGAGAGACAGGCGACGAGCGACGAGAGACGAGAACGAATGCCCTGGTTGGCAGCGTTGGTTTGCTGCTCGGCTTTCGACATCGCCCTGCACGATGCGTATGGCAACCTTCTGGGCTTGGATGTGTACTCTACCTACAACGCGGCGTTTATGAACGCAGACCTGTCAGGATACCTTGAGCCGGAACCTGCGGTGAAACCGCAGGCTAAATATTTAGCCCCGTGTTTTACACGGGGTTCAAGTTTTTCGTTCGCGGGCAAATATCCTGCTGATTTTCTGAAATTTCCGCCGGCCCAAAAGATGCCGGCCTGGCACCTGGTCGGCGGCAAAGATTTGCTCGATGAATCCGAGTTGACAGGCGCAGAACCGGATGATGGTTATCCGGTACTTTTGCCGGACTGGATAAAACAAGATGGACTCAAGTGCCTGAAAGTAAAACTGCGCGGCGATGACCCTTCCTGGGACACAGATAGATTGGTGCGGGTCGGCAAAATTGCGCTGGAAAATGATGTGCTGTGGCTGACCAGCGATTTTAACTGCACGGTCACGAATCCCGATTACGTAAACGATATTCTGGATAGGCTGATGCTGGAACATCCGCGCATTTATCAGATGATTCTCTACGTGGAACAACCATTTCCATACGACCTGCAAAATAACCAGATTGATGTTCACAGTGTGTCGGCCCGCAAGCCTCTATTTATGGACGAGAGCGCCCACGATTGGAAGCTGATCAGGCTTGGCCAACATTTGGGCTGGACGGGCGTGGCGCTAAAAACCTGCAAAACCCAAACCGGCGCACTCTTGAGCCTATGCTGGGCTAAGGCTCACGGAATGACCCTTATGGTGCAGGACTTGACTAATCCGATGCTGGCTCAGATTCCGCACGTTCGTCTGGCAGCGCACGCAGGAACGATAATGGGCATCGAGACTAACGCGATGCAGTTTTATCCCGCTGCATCGGCGCCCGAGGCAGCCGTACACCCAGGGCTTTATAAAAGGCGCAACGGCCAGGTAGACCTCTCGACACTGCGCGGCCCAGGCTTCGGTTACAGAGTCAATGAAATTAAAAGGGATTTGCCCGAAATAGCGGCAAGTTTTGAAAAATAGAGTGGTTTTGTCTTGTACAAGGAGCAGCTGAAAATGGCAAAATTAAGTGCATTTGCGGATGAAGCGACAGACGACTTTCTGGGACAGGTTAAATATCTTGCCAGCCAGCATGTGGGCTGCATTGAGCCGCGATTTATCAACAAAAAGAATATTATGGACCTCAAAAAGCGTGAGCTTACCGACGCGAAAAAAATGATAGAGGACCATAATCTTAGGGTAAGCGCCATCGGCTCACCAATAGGCAAGGTAAAGCTGGACGAGCCTTTTGGGCCTCACTTGGACAAATTCAAGCACGCGGTCGAGCTTGCCCAGTTCTTTGAAACACCATACATCAGAATGTTCAGCTATTATGCCCCGCCGGGCAAAGACATCCACGACTACCGCGAGCAGGTCATCGAGCGAATGCTCGCGAAGGTCGAAATTGTAAAAGATGTCGATGTCACGATGGTCCACGAGAACGAAACCCACATTTATGGGGACACCGCAGAGAACTGCGTGGACCTGGCCAAGACCGTCAATTCGCCGAAGCTTCGGCTGGTGTACGACCCGGGCAACTTCGTATGGGGGCAGAAAATTACCGACAATGTCAAACGCTGCTGGCCTTTGATGAAGCCTTATGTCGTCCACATCCATATCAAGGACTGGAAGCTCGGCGAAAACATTGGCAGTATGCCGGGCCAGGGCGATGGCCAAATAAAAGAGCTGCTCGCCGAGCTGGCAGCGATCAATTACGATGGCTGCCTCACGATGGAGCCGCATCTGGAGGCGGGCGGCCAATTTGGCGGCTCGACAGGTCCGGAACTTTTCAGCCGGGCAATAGATGCCGTCAGAGAGCTTGCAGCCGAAGTAGGATTGGAATGTGATTAACCGGCTTAGGAGATAAACAAAATATGAAAACCTGGAATTTTGGAATAGTCGGCGCCGGGCTGATAGCGGACTTTCACGCGAGGGCCATTGCCGATATTCCCAACGCAAAATTGCTCGCGTGCTGCGATACAATCGCAGCCCGCGCCCAGAAATTGGCGGACAAATACCACTGTAAGCCTTTCGCAAGCTGCCAGGAAATGCTGAAAAGCAAAGAAATCGACATCGTCACCATTGCTACTCCGAGCGGAGCACACCTTGAGCCTGCTATCGCCGCCGCGAAGGCGGGAAAACACGTAATATGCGAAAAACCGCTGGAGATTACGCTCGAGCGGATCGATGCGATGATTGACGCCCACAAAAAGGCTGGAACGCTTTTGGGCGGAGTGTTCCAGAATCGATTCGCCGATGCACAGACGGCACTTCGAGAAGCCATCAAGTCGGGACGATTCGGCGTGATAACTTACGCCGGGGCATACGTTCCCTGGTGGCGGAGCGACGATTACTACAAAGAGTCCTGGCACGGCACGTGGAAATTAGATGGCGGCGGGGCATTGATGAACCAATCTATCCACATGGTGGATATGCTGTGCGACCTGATGCCGCCGGTCGAATCGGTGCAGGCTTACGTCGCCAAACTCGGACATCCCCAGATTGAAGCCGAAGATACCGCAGTAGCAGCCTTGCGCTTCACCAACGGTGCTCTTGGCATTATCTATGGCACGACTTCTTCCTATCCCGGCCAATTCAAGCGATTTGAAATCACAGGCACAAAGGGCACAGCCGTTTATCTGGAAGACAGCTTAACGGTCTGGCAGTTCGCTGATGAAAAACCGCAGGACGAAGAAATTCGCAGGAAGTTCGGCAAAGTGAAAGGCTTAGGTGGCGTAGCTGACCCGGCAGCCATTCTGCACGAAAATCATACTCGTAACTTCAAGGCCTTTATAGATGCGCTGGAAACGGGCGGCGATTTCTGTCTAAGCGGAACAGAAGCCCGCAAAGCGGTCCAACTGATTCTGGCGATATATAAAGCCGCAAAGGAGCAAAAACTGGTAACCCCCACGTGAAACGTGGGGGCTAAATATTTAGCCCCGCAATCCTTCGACCGGGCTCAGGACAAGTTTATTGCGGGGGTCTACTCGTCGCCGTGCCGGCGACGGCTAAACGATTTTATTATCAATTTATCCTCGTCAATAAACTATTTTGTCCCGCGGGACTTGAATCGATGGCTGCTCCCGTCTTTGGCGGTGTGACAGTGGGACGGTGTTTATTCAATTGAAGAACCGATGGTTTTTCGCGGGCAAACCTCGGGCCTCGGCCTGTAACTATCTCCTTCTGCTCTCTAACAAAGTCTATGTACTGCAATAGTGCCCAGGCGCTATTATCCCATCTCATCTGGTAGCCTCTCTGATGGGCTTGCTTTTCCATCCGCAGACGTTTATCCGGGTTGAAGACAAGATAATCTAATGCCCTGGCGATTTGTTCGATTGATGGCTCGCCAGGATCCACCAGAATACCGCGGGCGTGTCGACCAATGACGACTCCGCTTGGACAGGGCCTGTTTGAATGTATCAACTCCATCGCGTATCTAAACTTTGTCGCTATCGCCGCTCGGCCTGATCCAAGTGTGTCTGCAAGAATGCCGCTCGATATTTGCTGCATATTCAGATATGGCAGCACCATAACGTTTGTCGCACCGTAAAACTGCAATAACGTAGCCTCATCCAGAAAACTATCAAAAAAAACCACGTCGTACTTACTGAAATCGGCCGAACCTAACTCCTTAATCCTGCACGATGTAAGCCTGGAATCTTCCAGAGCCTTGTTCACGGTATCCTGAAATTCCTGATACGGCCGTCCGCCAACGGCCTTTATAAATTCAGGATGACATTGGCCGGCAATCACATAGACGATATTTCTTCTCTGATTTTCTGTGCAGGATTCGTTCAGGAACCTGCTATAGGCCCGGATGCCATATTGGATTCCTTTATCCGGGGAAAGAAGCCCGAGCGTTGTTAGCAGGAAATGGTTTTCCAGCCCGTACCGCCTTTTTATCGCCAGCCGGTCGTACTGCGAAGGGTGGTGCATCCTGATGCCGTGGTCGATGTGTTTGAGCTTGGCCGGATCGATACGATAAGCGTTCGATTCGAGCATCGCGATTGCACTTTCGGTGGTCACGATAAGACCATCGCTGAACTGAGCAAGGTCGTGCAGTACCTTCCTCTGATGTGGGTCGGGCTGATCCAGAACGGTGTGCAAATACACCAGTGTGGTCAGGCCTCTCTCGGTAAACGCCTTTGCCAGCTCGACGAAATTCGTGCCCTGCCCCTCATTTCCATCCTTGTCTGGGTCCAGTCCGTATTCGTGCTGGAGAACGACAATGGTCGGATTGATCGCCTCTTCCGCGCGGGTGGAAATATGCGTAATAATATCGCGCCACGACTGCGGATTGTACTGGTCAATGGTCAGGTCCACAGGAATATCGTAAGGCCCACTGCCATTGTCGATCGCCGCGATTCTTATATGCCCGACTTCGCCGGTGAAGTGTGCCAGCGCCGTGGCGAGGTCGCGGGAAAATGTCCCCACGCCGCACTTTCGCGGCGGGTACGTGCTTACAATCCGGATGTTATACGGCATCGCAAAACAAATCCAAAAATCAAAGTGCAAAAATCAAAATTGTGGAGTCCCAACAAGTCGGGACGACTTCCTTAATTTTACATTTTGCATTTTGAATTTTCATCTCAGACGCTGGCCAACACGCCTCTGGCGTAGCCGACCGATTCGGCCAGTCCCGGCAGCGGGTCGTCGGCATCTTTCTCGTATTCGAAAGCCACGACACCAGCGTAGTTAATTTTCGATAGCGTTCGCAGAAACTTGGGAATATCAATCGCGCCTCGGCCGACTTCCACCGCCTGGCCTTTGGCCGTCGCTGCCGACACGTCTTTGAAGTGCACATCCAGCAGCCGGTCCGCGAATCTTTCAGCCGATACTGACGGATCCTCGCCGGCTCGTATGGTGTGCCCGATATCGTTACAAAGCCCGATTCGCTTATCCAAGTCTTTGATTTTCTCGTAAACACTGGTCGGCGTCGGATAATTCTCATCGCCCGGGCCGTGATTGTGAATAGCCACCTTAATGTCGTACTGCTGAACCTTCTGGTTAACCAAAGCTAAAAGCCCAGGCACGGGCGCTCCGATAATGACTCTCATCCCGGCTGCTCTGGCATAATCAAAAGCGCGATTCACCTCCGCCTCGTTGTTCATATATATTACTCCCCCACCGTAAAGCGTCAGCCCGGCTTTTTTGACCTTTTCCACCACCTCAGCTATCTGGGCGGGGCTGCTCTCCAGCGGCAGATGCACGCTTTTTAGCGCAATATATTTTAAGCCGACCCGGCGTGTCATCGCCAGGGTCTTATCCAGGTCAAAATTCCTAAGGGTATACGAGGCCAAGCCCAGCTTAAGTCGCTTGTCGCTTGCCTGGGATGCTTCGGGGGTATAATCTTTAGCCAGGCTGCCCGTTGTCCCCGCAACACAGGCCGCAGCCCCTACACTTACTACTTGCATAAACTGCCGTCTTGTTTGCTTTACATTCATTGGTTTTCTCCTTCTAATAGGACATGAAGAATTCTAAATCACAAATTGGAAATTGTAAATCGTAACTTGCGGTGTGCAGCCGCTATTATTAAATTTGCACTTGCAAAAGGCTCAAAATAGAGTAGAAAAGCATTGAAAACAAAAAATAGGAAGGCAACAATTATGCAAACTCGCCGAGCATTTTTGAAAAATTCCGCAGTCAGCACACTGAGTATGGCTTTTTTTAGACCGACAATCGTCCCAGCCTCGGTGGTTAGCCCCGATGCGCCGAGCAAGCGCATCGCCGTCGGCTGCATCGGCGTTGGGCGGATGGGCCTGGCCGATATGAAAGAAGTGCTGGGATTTCAGCAGGTCCAGCTCGTCGCAGTCTGCGATGTGGATTCCAAAAGGGCAAATTATGCCAGGCAATTAGTCGAAACACATTACAGCAAACAAAGTTCCGCCGGCACTTACAAAGGCTGTGCTGCCTACAGAGATTTCAGAGATCTCATCGAGCGAAAGGACATTGATGCGGTAGTGATTTGCACGCCCGACCACTGGCACGCGCTTCCGGCAATTGCGGCAGCAAAGGCCGGCAAAGATCTCTTCGTGCAGAAGCCCTTGACTTTAACGATACAAGAAGGCCGGGTGCTCAGCGATACCGTCCGCCGCTATGGCAGAGTCTTCCAGGTTGGAAGCCAGCAGCGATCAGAATCGAATTTTCGGTTCGCCTGCGAATTGGTCCGCAACGGGCGGATCGGCAAGCTGCAGAAGGTATTGGTAGGCCTGCCAACTGACCCGGGTGGCGCGATAGAAGCACCTATGCCGGTTCCTGAAAACTTAGACTATGATATGTGGCTGGGCCCCGCACCCTGGGCTGAATACACCGAAAACCGGGTTCATCCACAAAATGGCTACGACCGGCCAGGCTGGCTGCGAATCCAAGATTACGG
>Ga0172364_10002649_pt1 | contig 14263 bp, 13 predicted proteins | sample LakKivSesite10cm_FD_114545 | JGI IMG/M metagenome (GOLD analysis project Ga0172364, IMG submission 114545) | Sediment microbial communities from Lake Kivu, Rwanda - Sediment site 10cm | ecosystem: Environmental > Aquatic > Freshwater > Lake > Sediment | place: Rwanda: Western Province, Lake... | reverse complement strand
TTCGTGCCACAGCCGAGGAGGACGGCGAGGAGTTCGACGTCGGACAGAGACTCCGCGCCGCGCGCGAGGAGCTTCTCGCGCGGGCGGTCGACGCGGGGAAGTTGGCGGATGCGCCGAAGCCCGTCGGGATCCCACCGAGTGAGGGACGGCTCGGACAAGCGGGTGTCTTCGTCGTGAGCCATGGCGTTATTATCCTCATATCGTTCAGGCAAACAAGTCAGAGGATAGGACGAGACTAGGTTCGGCGGAGCAGGCGTGGACGGAGCCGCAAACGTGTACGGTGCGGCAAATGGACGGAGCCGCAAACGGGCGGTGAGCGGGGCCGCAAACGTGTACGGTGGGCGGGGCCGCAATCCTGGACGGTGCCGCAAACGCGAACGGTGGGCGGTGCGGCAAGTGGACGGTGTGCCGTGGGCGGGGCGCAAACGTGTACGGTGCGGCAAATGAACGGTGTGCCGTGGCGGCAAATGGACGGAGCCGCAAACGGACGGTGAGCGGGGCCGCAAACGTGTACGGCGGGCGGTGCGGCAAACGGAAGGAGGGCGGTGTGCCGTGGCGGCAAACGGACGGTGTGCCGCTGGCGCAAACGCGGACGGAGCCGCAAGCGTGGACGGTGCGGCAAATGAACGGTGTGCCGCTGGCGCAAGCGTGTACGGTGCCGCAAACGTGGACGGTGGGCGGAGCCACAAACGTGTACGGTGGGCGGAGCCGCAAACGTGTACGGTGGGCGGAGCCGCGAGTGGACGGAGCCGCAAACGGACGGTGGGCGGTGCCGCAAGCCTGGACGGTGCGGCAAACGCGAACGGTGGGCGGTGCCGCAAATGGACGGAGTGCGGGGCGCAAACGTGAGTGGCTGCTGCGGGTCGTCAGGGAACAGGCGGCCGTCGGTCTACGAAACGTGCACGGTGAACTGGACGGTCTCGAGGGGCTCGACCGACTCCCACGGGCGGTGGTAGATGAAGCGGAACGTCTGCGGGCCGACGTCGACGGCTACGTACCGGAAGAGGAAGACGCCGGGAGCGCCCAAGAGGTCGGAGGCGGCCCGATACTCCGACTCCTGCATCTCCCGCAGCACGGCGTATTCGACCTCCATCGCGTTCGTCCAGGTGTAGCCTGTGGTGGCGTTTCCTTCGAGCTCGACCATCACGCGGTCGCCGACACGGAGCGCCAATAAGGCTCCATCGTCTGCTTCCGAGATGAGGCGGTAGACGCGGAGTGAGTACCCGCACACAGAGGCGCTGGCGGAGTAGCGGCCGAGCCCGGAGAGGGAGGACGTCGCGGCGACCTCGATTTCGGCGATGAACGAGCCGGCGCTGGTCGAGATCACAGCCTCGTAGATGCCCACAGGAAGAGGCGCGCCGCTCGGGTCGACCAGGCCCACCCTGCCGATCCACGCGGCGGCGTCGAGGGCCGGCGCGTAGGTTTCCTCGAATAGCACGGCGCCGTCTGCCCCAACGAGCTGGAGGCGCTCGACGACCACCGGGGACGGGAAGCAGTCGAGGTCCCCCTCGTGGACGATCTCCAGCGCGAGGCACACGCCGGCCTCGAACACGAATCCTCCGAGCCGGACCTCGGCGACCCCGTCTGTCGACGATGCGCTGGACGATGACTTCGAACTCGATTGTGCCATCGCACCCTCCATTCCGATCGCCAACGCTGCCAAGACCACGAGGTTCACGATCAGGAAAAGACGTCGCATCCGAATCACCTCTTCGGTAGAACGTACTCCGAGCCCTGCGCCTTGGTTCCCGGCGGCCTGGATCAGGGGGCCGTGATGCCCGCGGGGCCGGCCGACGGCCACTCGGGGATGCTGTCGACGTCGCCCGCGCGGAGCCGGGAGACCAGCGCGTCCGCCGCGGTGGCGACGGCGGGTGAGAGGCCCTCGCCGAACGAGAGGTCGCCTGGCTCGATGCCGATCAAGACCGTTCGGCCGACGGCCGACGCGATGCGCTCCCACACAAACGAGATCGGGAGGCCGTGGGTCGACGCGAGCATGCGGTCTCGCGCGGGAAGGGGAACGCGCCGGATCGAGCCGGGGGCGAGCCCCATGCGGGCGGCGTCGACCACCACAAGCAGGTCGGGGGACTCGCGGACGACGAGTCCGGAGGCGTTCTCCAACGCGGGGCCGCAGTCGACGGAGATCCAGTTCCGTGCGTCCTGAAGCCGCGAAGCGACCTCCGGCCCGACTCCATCGTCGCGGGAAAGCCGGTTCCCTACCCCGAGAAGAACGCGCTTCACGGCTCGTTCGTAGGACGCGTGGTGAACTGCCCGATGCTGCGGTACCTCAGATATCGGGCGTTGAGGAGCTCGTCGAGGGGGATCGCTGACAGCTCGGTGACGTGGCGCACGAGCGTGTCCTTCAGCGCCGCTGTGGTGACGGTGGGGTTCTTGTGTGCGCCGCCGAGCGGCTCGGGGATGATGTCGTCGATCAGCCCGAGGTCGAGGAGGCGGGGCGCCGTCATCTGGAGAGCGGTCGCCGCCTCTCGCGCCTTCTCCTTGTCCTTCCAGAGGATCGCGGCTGCGCCCTCGGGCGTGATGACGGAGTAGATTGCGTTCTCAAGCATCAAGACGCGATCCGCGAGGCCGATGGCCAGCGCGCCGCCGGACCCTCCCTCTCCGATCACCACGGCCACCGTTGGGATCCGCAACCCCGCCATCGTCTGGAGGTTCTCGGCGATCGCCCCGCCGATGTTCAGCTCCTCCGACTCGACGCCAGGGTAGGCCCCCGACGTGTCGATCAGCGAGACGAGCGGGAAAGCAAACCGCTCCGCCAGTTCCATCGCCCGCCTCGCCTTGCGGTACCCCTGAGGCCGCGTCATCCCGAAGAACCGCTCCTTGTTCTCCTCCGTCGTGCGGCCCTTCTGCTGGGCGAGGAGAGCGACGGGACGTCCTTCGAGCCGGGCAAGTCCCGCGAGCAGGGCACGGTCGTCGCCGACGATGCGGTCGCCGCGCAGCTCATAGAAGTCGGAGAACACGGAGGCGATGTAGTCGAGCGCGTACGGTCGCTTCGGATGCCGGGCGATCCTCACCCGCTCCCAGTCGGTCAGGTTCGAGTAGAGGTCCTGTCGAAGGACCGCGAGCTTCTCCTCCAAGCGCGAGATCTCCTTGGACAGGTCCATCCCGTTCAACTGGCGCAGCTCCTCGATCTTCGCCTCCAGAAGGTCGAGGGTCCGCTCGTCGGTCATCTTGCCCCCACGAAGAAGCCGAGGGCCAGAGACAGCTCGGCGCGGAGGTCCTCGCGACGCACGATCCGGTCGATCTGTCCGTGCTCGAGGGCGAAGGACTCGGTCTGGAAGTGCGCCGGGAGTTCCTCGGCGATCGTCTGCTCGATCACGCGGCGCCCCGCGAATCCGATCATCGCACCCTTCTCGGCGATCACGATGTCGCCAAGCGACGCGATCGACGCCTGCACGCCGCCCGAGGTCGGGTAGGTCATCACCGAGATGAACGGGAGCCCCGCCTCGGCGAGCCGACGCCGCACGGCGACCGTCTTCGCCATTTGGAGTAGCGACAGAAGCCCCTCCTGGATGCGGGCGCCCCCGGACGAGGCGACGAGGACGAAGCCGCGGCGGTCGGCGACCGCGACCTCGATCGCGCGGCAGATCTGCTCGCCGACGACCGATCCCATGCTCCCGCCGATGAAGCGGAAGTCCATGACGCCGATCACCACGGGGAGTCCGTCGATCGAGCCGCGTCCGATGAGGATCGCATCGTCAAGCCCCGTCTTGGCCTGGGCCTCTGCCACACGCTCCCGGTACGGGCGGCTGTCGACGAACGACAGCGGATCGTCGCTCGACAGGCGCTCGCCGAGCGGTTCGAAGCTTCCCGGGTCGAGGATCGACTCGATCCGCTCCTGCGAGGTCTGGAAGAAGTACTCCCCGCAGCTCGGACAGACGTTGCTGTTCTCGCGGACGCGGCGCTTGAACACAAGCTCGCCGCACGACTTGCACTTCATCCACAGGCTGTCGTCCGGCTCCCGGTCCACGTGCACTCTCAAGTACTGGCGTTCCTTGAACAGAGACATCCCTCACCTCACGAGCGGCGACGACCTCCGAACAAGAGGCGGGGCCGCTTCCGCTCTTCCTCTTGCTTCTGGTCGTCGGTGCGCAGACAGTCCGGGAGGGCGGACCCGCTGGATACGACCATGGACAGCATATCCTCCACCGCCATGTCAACGTAGGTTACGAGCCTCTTGGGGACGACGACCATCGCCCCCGACAGGGGGTTGGGGACGGTGGGAACGTACACGATCACGCACGCCTCGCCGGCGAGATCGCGAAGCGTGCCTGGATCTTCGTTCGTCACCAAGCCGAGCGCGTGCAGGCCGTCCTTGGGGTAGTCGATCATGACGACGCGCTTGAACGAAGCGATCTGCTTCGGATCGAGCATGGCGCCGGCGAACTGCTTGAAGGTCCCGTACATCTTTCGGACTCCCGGCAGGATCAAGAAGACGCGCTCGAGATAGGAGTAGAACGTCCTGCCCACGATGTTGCGGGCGATGACGCCCGAGATCAGCACCACCGCGACCAAGAGCGCGATCCCAAGTCCCGGGATCGAACGCCCGACGGCGCGCTCGATGGCGTCTCCGATCGGCCGGCCCTGCCCGAGGAGGCCGTCGAGCATGTTGTAGAGGATCCAGAGGATGTAGGCGGTCGCGCCGATCGGGAGGATCGCTAGCAGGCCGCTGACGAACGTCGCCCGGAGCCACAGCAGGAACTTCTTCATGCTGCCCTTGCCCACTCTCCCGTGTTCCCCATCCGGCAATTATAGAGGATTCGCGTATCATACGAGCATGGTTCGCGCCCGCGCAATTCCCAAGCGGATCGCGATCGTCGCAGGCGTCGTGATCGCAGTCCTGTACGCCGGACTCGTCGTCCTCCGCGTGCTCTACCCGGTGGGACATCTCGACCTTGTGCTGGCCTCGGCCGACGAGCATGGGCTCGACGCCGCAACGCTCTGCTCGCTCATCCGCGCCGAGAGCCGCTTCCACGCCGACGCCGTGTCGTCGCGCGGCGCGGTGGGACTGATGCAGATCATGCCGGACACCGGCGCGTGGATAGCCGAGCAGGTCGGCCTTGCGGGTTTCGATCCCGAGGTCCTCCCCGAGCCGGGCACCAACCTGCAGCTTGGCTCATGGTACTTGCGATACCTTCTCGATCGGTTTGGAGGGCTCGAGTTGGCGCTCGAGGCCTACCACGCCGGCCCCACGCGGGTGGAGGGGTGGCTCGCCTCCGGGGAGATCCCATTTGCCGGGACTCGGGCGTACGTCGAGCGCGTCCTTCGCGCCGTACCGATCTACCGAGCGGCTCTACGCTGGTCCATCGTCCTGCGAATCACGCCTTCCCTTCTCTTCTAGCGTTGCAGCCACCCCGACCATGGGCTAGTATCCTCATCAATTCCAGAGGGAGTTGACAGGAGGTTCCACCGTGGCGGAGGCGAAGAAGTGGGTTACGAAAGACCCGAAGCGCGAGAACGTCTTCTGGCCCACAGCCGAACTGAAGAAGAAAGCGTGGGTTTCGGACGAGGCGATCTATGAGAAGGCGGCGGCCGACCCGGTTGCGTTCTGGTCGGAGCAGGCCGAGGAGCTGCACTGGTTCAAGAAGTGGGACAAGGCCTACGATCCCACTCCGTACGCCTACAAGTGGTTCGTCGGCGGGAAGATCAACCTGTCGTACAACTCCCTCGATCGGCACGTCGAGGCCGGCCATGGCGACCGCGTCGCCCTGATCTGGGAGCCGGAACCGGTTCTGGAGAAGGCGCTCCACATCACGTACAAGGAGCTCTACGAGCGCGTGTGCAAGCTCGCCAACGGCCTGAAGTCCCTTGGCGTGAAGAAGGGCGACCGCGTCGGCATCTACCTCCCGATGATCCCGGAGGCCGTCATCGCCATGCAGGCCTGCGCCCGTATCGGCGCGCCGCACAGCGTGGTCTTCTCCGCCTTCAGCCCCGAGTCGCTCCGCGACCGTCTCGACGACGCCGGCGCGAAGGTGCTCATCACCGCCGACGGCTACTACCGCCGCGGGAAGCCCATCGACCTCAAGAAGGCGGCCGAGCAGGGCAGCGAGGGCACGAAGGTCGAGAAGATCATCGTCGTCAAGCGCCTCGACGGCTCGGCCCCGATGAAGGCCGGGCGCGACGTGTGGTACCACGACCTCGTCGCCAAGGCGTCGGCCGATTGCCCGGCCGAGCCGCTCGACTCGGAGCACCTGTCGTACCTGCTCTACACCTCGGGCACCACGGGCAAGCCGAAGGGGATCATGCATACTACGGGCGGGTACGCCGTCCAGTCGTACGTGACCGCCAAGTGGAACTTCGACCTCCACCCCGGCGACGTCTTCTGGTGCACGGCCGACGTCGGCTGGGTCACCGGCCACACCTACATCAACTACGGCCCGCTGATGGTCGGCGTGACGACGTTCATGTACGAAGGCTCGCCCGACACGCCGGACTACGGCCGCATGTGGGACATGATCCAGAGGCACAAGATCACCCAGCTGTACACCGCGCCGACCCTGATCCGCATGCTCCTCAAGCAGGGTGCCGAGTGGCCGGCGAAGCACGACCTGTCGAGCCTGCGGCTCCTCGGCACGGTGGGCGAGCCGATCAACGTCGACGCGTGGATGTGGTACTTCGAGAAGATCGGCGGCGGTCGCTGCCCGATCATCGACACGTGGTGGCAGACCGAGACCGGCGCGAACATGGTCAACAACCTGCCGGGGATCGGCCCCTTCATCCCGACGGTGGCCGGCCGCGGCTTCCCGGGGATCATCGGCGACATCCTCGACTCGAGCGGCCAGCCGACGAAGGTTGGCGAGGGCGGGTACCTCGCGATCTACGCCCCGTTCCCGCCGGCCCTCACACGCGGCATCCGAGGCGACATGGAGCGTTTTAGGACCCAGTACTTCTCCGACTACGGCCCCGAGCGGTACTTCACGAGCGACGGTGCCCGCAAGGACGACACGGGCAACTTCCGCATCACCGGGCGCGTCGATGACGTCATGAACGTCGCCGGACACCGCCTGGCGACCGCCGAGGTCGAGAGCGCGTTGGCCCAGAACGACAAAGTGAGCGAAGTCGCCGTCGTATCGAAGCCGCACGACTTGAAGGGCGAAGTTCCGGTGGCGTTCGTTCTCCTGCGTCGCGGCGTCGAGCCGTCGGAGGAGATCCGCAAGGATCTCCTGGCTACGGTGAACCGCGTCATCGGCCCGACGGGACGCCCGGAGGAGATCATCTTCGCGCACGACGTGCCGAAGACCCGGAGCGGCAAGATCATGCGGCGCATCCTCAAGTCGCTGGTCCGCGACGAACCGATCGGCGACCTGACGACGCTCCTGAACCCGGAGACCGTCAACGAGCTGAAGAAGGCCGTCGGCTACAAGGGCTAGGCCCGTGGCGCACGGCCAAGGCGCGAACGTGTGACGAAGCGGGGGCATGAGGCCCCCGCTCGTCCTTTGGGAGGGATGGTATGTCGGACGAGAGAGTCTTCGGAATGAAGGCGGAGGCCGGCCGGTGGGTCTTCGTTCTGGTCGGGCTCCTGATGAACGTCTGCCTCGGCGCGGTGTACGCGTTCAGCGTGTTCCGCAAGCCGCTCGAGGGGCTGTGGGGCATCTCGGCCACCCAGGCGGGGCTTCCGTTCATGGTCTTCCTTGCGACGTTCGCGCTGCTCATGGCTCTTGCGGGGGGGCTGGTGGCGTCGTGGGGCCCGCGCAAGACGAGCCTCCTCGGAGCCGCCCTCGTCGGCGCGGGCTGGATCCTGGCCGGGTTTGCCTCGGACATCGCGTGGCTGACGATCTTCTACGGCGTGATCGGCGGCTCGGGCGTCGGCATCCTGTACGGCTGCCCGATCGCCGTGGCGGCGAAGTGGTTCCCCGACAAGAAGGGTCTCGCTGTCGGGCTCACGCTCGCCGGCTTCGGCCTGTCGGCGCTCCTCATGGCCCCTTTGATGACGAACACGATTGCCATGGAGTCCGTGGGCGTTTCGAAGACGTTCATGTACTTCGGGATCGCGTTCCTCGCCGTGCTCGTCGTGCTGTCGTTCGGTCTGCGGAACCCAAAGGCCGACTGGAAGCCGGCGGGATGGAAGGGCGCCGCGGCGAAGGGGAGCTCGGGCATCGACCTCGACCGCGGTCAGATGGTGCGCACGCCGGCGTTCTACGCCCTGTGGGGCACGTACATCATCGGCTGCCTGGCCGGCCTGATGGCGATCGGCATCGCCTCCCCGGTCGGCAGCGAGGTCGCCCTGCTCCGTCCCGAGACCGCCGCGATCGCGGTGTCCGTGTTCGCGGTGTTCAACGGCGTCGGCCGGCCGCTCTTCGGATGGCTGACCGACAAGATCACGCCGAAGGGCACGGCGCTCCTGTCGTTCGCGCTGATCCTCGGCGCGTCGGCGCTCCTGTACTTCGCGGGACAGGGGAGCGCGGTCGTCTACTTCGTCGCGTTCTCGATTCTGTGGCTCAACCTCGGTGGGTGGCTCGCCATCGCGCCGACCGCGACGTCCACCTTCTTCGGCGCCAAGCACTACGCCAAGAACTACGGCGTGGTGTTCACGGCGTACGGCATCGGCGCGATCCTCGGGAGCCTTCTGTCGGGGATGATCCACGACGCGGCGGGGAGCTACCTTCCTGTCTTCGTTCCCGTCATGGGGTTGGCCGGTCTCGGCCTGATCGTTGCGTTGCTCGGCCTGCGGCCGGCGGCGTCTAAGACATAGGCAGCGCCCATCGGAGCGCATCAGGGCGGCCGCGAGCACGGCTCGGCGGCCGCCTTCTCGCTGACCGCCACGCCCTGTCTCCTTCTGGCCGCGCGTAGCCTCGCGGCGCCGACCGCGGTAAGCTCTCGCTCCGAGGAGGACCATGGTGAGGAGCCCCGACCACCTGATCTGGGTCGACCTCGAGGCGACGGGCCTCGATCCGGAGACGCGCGTCATCCTCGAGATCGCGTGCCTTGTGACGGACAAGGATCTGAACGAGCTGGGTGAGGGCGTCGACCTCGTGATCCACCAAGCGGGGCGCGCGATCGGGCAACTCGATCCTTGGTGTCGTAGGCAGCACGGGATCAGTGGGCTGCTCGAGGCGTCGCGGACCTCCAAGGTTTCGCTTGCCGAAGCGGAAGCACAGACTCTGGCGTACGTGCGGCGCTACTGCCTGGTGCGGAAATCGCCTCTGTGCGGGAACTCGGTCTGCTTCGATCGCCGCTTCCTCATCCGGCACATGCCGAAGCTCGAAGCCTGTTTCCACTACCGCAACGTCGACGTGAGCTCGATCAAGGAACTTGCCCGCCGTTGGCGACCCGGCGTGGTCGAGAAGGTGACGAAGGCGTCGCGGCATCGCGCCCTCGACGACCTGCGCGAGTCGATCGCCGAGCTGCGCCTCTACCGCGACGCGTTCTTCCGGGGGGGCGCGTGACGGAGCGTCTCGGTTGGCAAGCCATTCTCGAGGCGCGTCGGCGGATCGCACCGTTTGCGCGGCGCACGCCGATCGAGACGTGTCGGACGCTCGACGCAGCGTGCGGCGGAAGCGTCTTCCTCAAGTGCGAGAATCTTCAGCGGACGGGCTCGTTCAAGTTCCGCGGGGCGACGAACGCGATCGCGTCTCTCTCTTCGGCGGAACGGGGGCGCGGGGTGTACGCCCACTCGAGCGGGAACCACGCCCAGGCCGTCGCGCTGGCCGCGAAGTTGCACGGGATCCCAGCGCACCTCGTCATGCCGGAGGACTCGAACCCGATCAAGGTCGAGGCGACCCGCGGCTACGGTGCCCGCGTCGTGTTCTGCCCCGCAACGCACGAAGGGCGGCATGAGGTTGCGGCGCGCGTCGGCGCGGAGACGGGAGCGACGTTCGTCCATCCGCACGACGATCTGCGCGTCATCGCCGGTCAGGGGACCGCAGCCTGGGAACTGATCGACGAAGTCGGGGCGCTCGATCTCGTCCTCGCTCCCGTCGGCGGCGGCGGCCTTCTCTCGGGAACGCTCGTCGCCTCTCGGCACCTGCTTCCGGGCGTGACGGTGATCGGCTGCGAGCCCGAACGGGCGGACGACGCGGCGCGATCGCTTCGAACGGGCGTGCGCGTGACGGACTTCATCCCGCGGACGATCGCCGACGGCCTGCGCACCCCGCTCGGTGAGAACACGTTCGAGATCTTGCGGGGAGGCCTCGACCAGATCGTGCTCATCTCGGAACAGGAGATCGCGGATGCGATGCGCTTCGTCTGGGAGCGCGCCAAGCTTGTAATCGAGCCCTCCGCCGCGGTGGCCGTCGCCCCACTCCTCGTCGGGAAGGTCGACGCCCGCGGGAAGCGCATCGGCGTGATCGTCTCCGGAGGTAACGTCGACCTCGGGCCGTACTTCGCAACGCTGCGTGCCTAGGCCGCAGGGGCGCCGCTCCATCCCTGTCAGGTTGCCCCGTCTGCAAGCCTTGGCAGGGGCGCGAACGCCCTTGGATTGGGCTGACGTCCCCTGGCACGAGTAGCCTGTCCCGAGGCGACGCGGCGCGAGGCAGAGGAGAGAAAGCTCCAACGGAGGTGGTTTGTGTTTCGACGCATGGGGAGGAAACAGGTGCGCATCGTGGGAAGCGCACTTGGGGTGGTTGCCGTGGTGATCGCGCTGAAAGCGGGCGCCTACGCGCTCGGCTGGGAGGTGCTGTCGCTCAACGCACTTCTCTCCGGCCTCGTAGCGGCCGACGTCTTCCTGATGGGCTTTCTCCTCGGCGGAGTCATCGCCGACTTCAAGGAGAGCGAGAAGCTTCCGGGAGAGGTGGCGACATCGCTTGAGGTCATGCATGACGAGGCCGTGAGCATGTCGCTCCGCGCGGGGGATGACTCGCTGTTGGCGAGTCAAGTCCGTGATCTGTCTGTTTCGATCCGCGATTGGTTCTACAAGAAGCGCCGCACGGCGGAGGTCATGAACGCGCTCACGGAACTGAGTCCCCGACTCCTGGCGCTGGAGTCTCCGGCACAAGCGTCGTCCATCGCACGGATCAAGCAGGAGCAACACGCGCTGCGCCGCGCGCTCGTTCGCATCCACACGATCCGCGAGACGTCGTTCATCTCGTCCGGCTACCTGATCGCGGAACTCGTGACCGTCCTGTTGTCGCTTGCCCTGGTTCTCTCGAAGATGGGCCCGCTCGGCGAGTCGCTGTTCCTTGTCGGGGTGATCACCTTCTTCCTTGTGTTCCTGTTGTTTCTCATCGGCGATCTGGACAACCCCTTCGGCTACTACGAGAAGACCTCGTCCGAGGAGGTATCGCTCAAGCCGCTCGACGATGCGATCCGTCGGATGGAGGAGGGGATTGGGAGGTCCGGCACGACGGGGGCCGTCCGATCCACGCCTCTCGCTGCGTGAGGGGTGCGGCAGGAGGAGCCGACGGTAACGTCGACCTCGGCCCCTTCTTCGGAGCGATGAAAGGAGTTCCGTGAACCCAACACGACTCGACGCCTACTGCGGTCTGTTCTGTGGAGCCTGCCTCATCTACCAGTCCACTCGTAACGACAACCTCGCCGCGGCGGCCGCCTTCTTCGGCCGACCGGAGGAAGGCCTCGCCTGCGACGGGTGCCGCTCGAGCAGAGTGACAGCCGCTTGCCGCGACTGCGGGTACCGAGACTGCCCGGTCGGGAAGGGGTACTCGTCCTGTGCCGACTGCCCCGAGATGCCTTGCGGTTCGCTCAAGAGCCTACAGACACGCATGCCCCACCTCATCGAGGTCGTCGGCAATCTGGAGCGCATCCGCGCCGTCGGCCACGACCGCTGGTGCGCCGAGGAGGCGAAACGCTGGACGTGCCCGGCGTGCGGTGAGCCGACGTGGTGGTACGAGACGACGTGCCACGGGTGCGGCGCTTCGGTCCCGACCGGCTATCACGGGACGGCGTAGCCGCGAGATTCGAACGGCGGTGGGGCTCCATCGATCCGGGTGGTGGGCCTGCGGCCTGCTTCCCTGGGAAGACTGGAGCCGATGATATGATGGGGCGGCGTGCGGACGCACAGGGAGGGAGGACTATGAGCGGACGTAGACGCGGAGGTTGCCTGCGAGCGGGCGGGTGCGCGGTAGCAGCCCTGCTCCTCGCTCCATGGCTCTCTTGGACCACGCACGAGCAGTCCGACCCGCTGCGCGGGATGTCGCTCGCCGATCTAGGACTGTCCGGAAAGGTTGCGGTCGTCGTCGTCGAGGCCGCGGCGATCTACTTGGGGCCGTCGGGATCCGTCGAAGGGCCGCGAATGGTGAGAGAGACGATGACGTTCGGGGACGACGGCCTTCTGCGAGAGTGGGCGCAGTACGGCGCTCCGGGCTTGCTCCACCGGTACACGTACGCCGACGGATTCCTCGCCAAAGAGGAAGTCCTGAGCGAGGAAGAGACGCTCATCGAGCAATCGACGTACACCCACGAGGGCGGCGGCACGCGCACCACGGTCGAGCGGCGCGGGAACCGAGGCGAGCTCACGGGATTGACCGTGTATGAGCGGGACGCGGCGGGGAAGCTCCTCGTCGTTTCCGAGTTGGACTCTCTTGGCGCACTGACCTCGAAGCTCGTCTACACGTATGAGTCGGGGGAGGAGAGGGCGGATCGGTACGACGGCGCCGGGAACCTCGTCTCGTGGAGCATCAAGAAGCACGATGCGAGGGGGAACGTCGTCGAGGTCTCTCTGTACTCCCAGGGCGGGGAGGAGTCGCCGTTCACGACCACGTATGAGGTTGACGCACACGGGAACGTCACCCTCGAGGAGACGACAGGACGGGTGACCATGGGATTCATCCTCCTGACTCCCCCTCCGTCGAAGACGTCGTACGAGTACACCTACGACGATGTCGGAAACTGGACGAAGCGCGTGAAGTCCGTCGGCGTGGCGGGCGAGGACGATCCCCGTTGGCGGGAGACGGAGGTCACGTACCGCAGGATCGTCTACAACGACCACTAGCCGGAGCCATGGACACCTGCCGGCCGGCGATCCTCTGGGCTCCTCCCTGTGGAGACGAAGGCTCTACTCCCACTCGATGGTGGCCGGCGGCTTGCTGGTGATGTCGTAGACGACGCGGCCCACCTCGGGGATCTCGCGGGTGATCCGTCGAGCCGCTTCGTCGAGGACTTCGTACGGGAGTCGTGCCCAGTCGGCGGTCATGGCATCGACGCTCGTCACCGCCCGCAGGGCGATGACGTGGCCGTAGCGGCGGTCGTCGCCGGCGACGCCGACGCTGCGGATCGAGGTCAGCACGGCAAGCGCCTGCCACGCGTCGTCGTACGCCTCGCGTGCCTTGAGGACCTCGAGGAAGATCGCGTCGGCGCGGCGCACGATGTCGAGTCGCTCCGCGGTGACGTCGCCGAGAATCCGCACCGCGAGGCCGGGACCGGGAAACGGGTGTCGCAGCCGGATCGCGTCGGGCAGACCGAGGAGGGTTGCGAGCTGCCGCACCTCGTCCTTGAACAGCGTCCGAAACGGCTCCAGAAGCTCAAACCCGAGGTCTGCCGGGAGTCCTCCGACGTTGTGGTGGCTCTTGATGTTCGCCGCTCCTTCTCCGCCCGCCGACTCGATGACGTCGGGGTACAGCGTTCCCTGGGCCAGGAAGCGATATGGGCCGCGGCGCTCGGCCTCGCGACGAAAGACGGCAATGAACTCGCGGCCGATGACCTTCCGCTTCTCCTCGGGGTCGACGATCCCCGACAGGGCGCCGAGGAACTGCCCCGATGCGTCGACGGTCACGAGGCGGACACCGAGCGGGCGCAGGGCAGCCTCGACGTCCTCACGCTCGCGGAGGCGCAGCATCCCGTGGTCGACGAACACCGCGACGTGATCGACGTCGGCCCGGGCGAGGAGAAGAGCGAGCGTCGAGGAGTCGACGCCGCCGGAGACCCCCAGGAGGACGCGCTCCATTCCGACGCGGTCGCGCACCTCGCCGAGGAGGCGTTCGAGGGTCTGTTCGGGGGTCCAATCCAGAGGCACGTCGGCGAGGCGGAGGAAGTTGCGGAGCATCGCCGGCCCGTCGGGGGTGTGGATCACCTCAGGGTGGAACTGAACGCCGATGGCCAGCTCGTCGGGGGACGACACCGCGGCGTAGGGGTTGGCCTCGGTCTCGGCGATCGACCTCCAGTCCGGAGGGAGGGCGGCGACGGCGGTCGAGTGGCTCATCCACACGGGAATCTCGGAGCCGAGGCCCTCGAACAAGGCTCCGTCGGCGCGGACCAGTCGATCCGCGCCGAACGAGCGGTGGTTGACGGCGCGCACCCTCCCTCCGAAGCGCTCGACGAGAAGTCCCATGCCGTAGCAGATCCCGAGGATGGGGAG
>Ga0172364_10002648_pt1 | contig 14265 bp, 15 predicted proteins | sample LakKivSesite10cm_FD_114545 | JGI IMG/M metagenome (GOLD analysis project Ga0172364, IMG submission 114545) | Sediment microbial communities from Lake Kivu, Rwanda - Sediment site 10cm | ecosystem: Environmental > Aquatic > Freshwater > Lake > Sediment | place: Rwanda: Western Province, Lake... | reverse complement strand
TAGTCTGACGAACGACAATGCAGGACAATACTACCTCTATATGGTCATTCCCGAGTTCCAATCACTGGCATTATTGGCAATATTCATTTTCGTAACGTTAACTCTATTTCTCTTCTACAAAAGAAAATGAGACTCAAGTTTCAGATTGTGCAAACTCGTTGTCTTCAGTTGTCGCTGTGGTTCCCTTAGATTTTGATTGCAGGGTGCAAGCCACTGGTTCCCGCCACAAGCGCGCTTAGAGAAAGTGACCGTTACAGAAAAGTTCAGTGGACCGGAAAAATCGAAAAGTGGGCCGGGAGAGATTTGAACTCTCGACCTTTCGGTGTCTGCAGAAGTTTTGGGAGACTTTCAGCCCAATATTTGAACAGTTCCCTCGCGATAGCACTGTAGATTTTTATGTGAACAATTCCATTTCCGACTTCTCTCTTATGCCCTTTCGTCACAATGGGTTTTACAAAGTTGTCCAGTTCAAGCGTCCTTCGCCAATACTTTTCAAACTTTTCATATCCGTCAAGGGGCACATGCAACCTGAGTTTTACATCTTCAGCCAATCCTAATGCTTTTAGGAGTTCAACGAAGAGCTTGGTGACAACGTCCCTTGAATTCGAAACTTCAACTTCATATGGTCTCTTTCTCCTTCCTTCGCACGGCCAAATCGTGACTCCAATCACGAACAAATCCTTGTCCATCAATCTTCTTATCTTGATTGATTTTGGTCTGCCCCTTTTGCGCTTGTAGTAAACGAAGATGTCGTCGCCATCGATTTTCTGGACTATCTGATCCCCACGGGAAGTTGTTTCTGGTATTAGATATTGTAGATCTATCAGTGAAGTCTCCCTCCACTTCTTTATCAGCCGAACGCTCCAGCCAAGCTGAGCTACCGGCCCTTTTGCGGCGTTATCTAGTATAATTCTTTGATTGTTTTTAAGGGTTTTCGGATGCGCCTAAATTTTTGGGATTCCTCTTGGAAACCCGGACTCGTGATTGAATTTTCTGCTAGGTAATATGGAAGGAGAATTGCCTTTTTTGTTCCGTTTGGAATGCAGGTGCATGGAAGTGTAGCTGAATTGTCATGTGGGACAGAGCTTAACACGGGGGCGGGGTGAGTTTTCGGATGGAAAGATGAAAAGGTATAGAGTGCACCTTGAATGTTGGACTCTCTCTTCTATCTAGCGCACTGCTGTAGCTTTCTCCGTTTGGTGTACTACGTGTGTACATAAAGTTTAAGTTTTCCCACGGGTTATATCTAGTGGGTAGTGGTGTATCGTGCGAAACAATACTTCAGATGCGGCCGCAACGGAAATCCGTTGGGAAGTCCTGAAGTCCATGCTAGACAATTTTCAGCAGCTGCGGGATCGCACGGAAGAGTATCTTTCCAGCAAACGGCTCTCACTGGACATCAACTGCCCTGATTGCGTTGATTCCAAGGTCAAGAAGTTGATGCGAAAAGCGGTCAGAGAATACCGGAAAGAACGTTTGCGGAAGTAATACCGTTTTCATCGACGTTGACTACTTAGCGCACGCGTCTAATCAAGCTTTTGTCCCGTTCAGAAATGGAGGAACGCTTTTAATTGTTCTTTGCCTATTCTCCATTGGGCCCGTAGCCCAGTCTGGATTAAGGCGCCGGCCTTCGGAGCCGGAGAACGGGGGTTCAAATCCCCTCGGGCCCGCGATGCATCCGATCAGGAGCTGATTGAACTGCTTTGTGCCGTAGAATTTCGTTTTTCTGCCTGCTGCAAAGTTTTAAATGTTGACGTCAGACATCTTCCCTCAAGGTCTTGCTGATGAGCGCGACTGCGTTTGACGGGACAAAGGTTTTGCTTACAGAGGAGAGGTGGAAGCACATTGTTTTGAGGCATGCGATCGATCGATAGAGGACAAGATGACTCTCGTTCTGAATGCTGTTGCCAATCCTGACGAGGTGTATGTCGATGCGGCAGGAACGTTTCATGTGTTGAAAAGATTTTCTGATGATGTGTCTGACTTTCTTGTGGTAGTCTACTTTAGAGAAAACAGAGAAGGCTATAAGAACGGCTTTCTACACGAGTTACAGGAGGAAAAATAGGAGGTATAAACTATTCAAAAAGTTGAAACCCTCTTAGATATTAACGTGAGAAGGGTGTTGGAGAGGGTGGAAGAGAAGTACAGAGTGAAGTTGCCGAGAAGAGTCATCACAGTAGATTATGGAGACGATGTAGGCGACCTCTTCATTAGGTTCAAGCATGCGAGAACTACAGAAGGCGAACCAACGAAAGACGGACAAGTGATTCTACATTATGACGAAAAGAAGAGAATAGCGGTAATAGAGATCTTGGACATAACGACTCTCTAACCCGATTGTCACCATTCCTCCAATTGTTCCATAAACGTAAAGCCGCAGAGGACCTTGTAGTTTGAAAGTACGTGTTCTCCATTGGTTTCCGCTGAATGAGCTTGTAGCCAATTAAAGCTCTAGTCAGAATCTTCCTCGACTTTTGGACGAAGTTTTTTGCTCGATTTATGATTGTCGGATCTCAAATCGGCAAACCAACAACAATTCATAATCTGTAAACTTTTTGTTCACGATTTGGAAACGGCACAAATCTGTGTTTATAGAGTAACAACACAACATAGCCCCATAAGGCCCGTCTCTTTCAGCGTTCATTAGTGATTAGACTTGCATTAGGTAGGTGTAGATACCCTTAAGCCCGGCAACTATGGACTGTTCCCGATCATTCTATAGTGTTAAGGGTTAAGTATGGTCTGTGTTCAGTGACTTCTATATTGATTTGTGTTCAAGTTTTTGAACGGTCTGTTCAAAAACGTTGTCTTAAATCTTGCGATTTGCATTATTCTTTTCAGGGATAAAGCATGGTGAACGGTGGTAAAAGAGTTGGTTTCTATGCGGCTGGCGGCGTCATGGTTGCCGTGCTGATAATCGCAGGCGTATTTCTGTCTGGCGTACAATTTCCAGGCATTGGTGGCGTTGAGAGTGGCATACTGGTTGTTTTGCTGAAGGATGCTCCGGCGAATCTTTCAAGTCTTTACGTGACTATCGACAGTTTCTCAGTTCAGAGCACTGAGGAAGCGTGGGTAAATATACCGTTTAGCAATGGGGAGTCTGAGGTTTACTTTGACCTTCTCGCACTGTATGACGTGACGATGGAGCTTGCCGATGCCAAAATCCCTGCTGGAGATTATACCAAGATGAGGATGACCATATAGAGCGCAGAGGCAACCTTTGCCGGCGAGAAACCGTTGGTGGTGGATCTTACGGTTCCGCCCGGGCACGTTGACATCATAATTCATTTCGAAGTAAAGGCTGACGATGTGACAACTGTGTTGATCGACATGGATGCTGACTGGGTTGCAATCAGTAAGAACTATCATCAGAGGCCGGTGTTCAAAGCCGCTGTGGCAAGCTGACCGGTGGCAAAGAAGACGTTGGAAATGTTTGGAAACCTGTTAGACATGATTGTGCCAGTGTCGGAAGTACTGATGCCCGCATTGTGGATGTGCTTCGGAGTCTATGCAGGTTGGTACATTGCGCTAGCCAAGAAATATGTACCATTAACTGTTGAAGAAGCTAGATTACTGTGGGAAGTGCATAAGAAGAGAGCCGAATGTGAAGCTAAAAAATGGCAGAAAATAATGCGAAAGAATAGAATGATAGGCTTTGAATGCGGATGCGGATACAAGCACACACAAAAACGTCCAATAATCTAGATTTTTTCCCTTCATTAGATTTTTTTTAAGGCTTGCTTCGCCACACTTTAAGTGTTTCGTACCAGAAGATTGTGCTACTTAGTAGTCCGAAGATGAGTGCGAAGATGCTGTAGAAGTTGAGTTCTCTGAACTGAGAAATGAAGAATGCGGAAAGAGTTGTGAACATTGTTGCGTATAACACGTTTCTTGGGATTAGGAAGCCTCGAAGTTTCGTGAATTGTTTCAATACTCCAACGTTAACAACCTTTGTCAGATGATATTCGCCTGAGATTTTATCAGCTAAGCCCAGTTCAACCAGTTTCTCAAGATGATAAACAGCCAAAGCTGGACTTGAAAAACCAAGCTTCCTTTGAACTTCTCTGGGGCCCACGGAACTTTTTGAGGTCTGCAATAGAAACCAGTAGACACGCAACGTGTTTCCATTCAACTCAGCCGCGACTTGTTCCTCAGCCATATTCAGAACTTCCGAACTTCAAAGGTTTAGTCGTTCCATCTTACTGAAAAACTGTATGAACAAGGAATATTGATTAGAGCTAAACCTTCAAACCAACATGCTTAGATTTGAACCGATCCCATAGTAGAGTGAAAAGGCATAGACCGCGTTTGAAATAGGAACATCGGGAAAATGGAATGCGTTTCACTTCAATATCAGCTCGTAATTTGATTGACTTTGCACAGCTATGATCTTTCGGATGGAAACTTGCGGTTGAAAATGGCGATGTGAAAAGTTAATATCGGACCCTAGTCTTCTGATATGGCGGAGTGTGTAGATTTGAGGAAAACGCTCTCATTGCTTGTTGTGTTGATCTTGGCAGCCTTGATGGTTCCATTGGCTTCAGCTCGGACGCCTGAGATAAGCGAAGTCACGTTCTACTTGTACTATGGAAAAGCCATCGGTGGAGGTACACCCCAGTATGATCTGTTCGGCTATGATGGCATTCACTGGAGCACAAATGCTCTGCCGGTGTCTTACTATGTGAATTCGAAGTACAGTGGGGTTTCATCTGCAAACACGGTTTCCGCGATCAAAGCTTCTTTCGAAGCGTGGGACGCCGCAGTTGATGTCGAGCATGAAGAATGGGAGCAAACCGGCTACCATTTTCGCGTAGAGCTCTACAATGACAATGTCAAGACTACATCGCAAAGTGGGGCCAGGCTCAACAGGATGAACCTTGTTTCTTGGGGTTATCTGGGAAACGGAATTCTTGCCCAAACCAGAGTCTGGTACTACACTACTAGCAAGGAAATAGTGGAATTCGACATAATATTAAATAGGCGCTACAAATGGGGCATCAGTGGGACAAATGCTTTCGACATTCAGAACATAGCAACACATGAGGCAGGTCACACGCTGCTCATAGGCGACCTATATAGTAGCCCGTCTTCTGAGCTTACTATGTACGGCTACGGCAGTCTAGGAGAAGTAAAGAAGAGAAGCCTCGGCTATGGTGACATTCACGGGGCACAATACATTTACTGTGGCGCCTCTGCACCGCTCATCGGCAGTACGGAACCATAGCATCTCACGGCAACTTCTCTTTTTTTGCGTAGGCTATGTGCCAACACTTGTAGGCTAGTCTAAAATGGTGCGCAAGTGTGTTCCTAAATTCCTTTTTATAGGCGTGATAGAGTTGGGTCGCATCTTCTATATGATGTTTCTCCTGTCCAAGGCGCATCATCATTCGTGTACGAAGCAAATCAAGAAGCATAAGCCACCCCCCAAACGAATTTAGGAACAGCCATGCGCGCGCCTTCTATAGAAAAAGGAAAGCTAGAAGCCCAAAGCCACTTGACAAGCGAATTTCAGAACAAGCATACGCGCTATCGTAATGAGGAGAGGAAGCGCTGGTTCAGAGAGCGAAAGAAAGGATGGAACAATTAGGTTAGCCTTCTTTTTTCTCTTCACTTTTTTCTGTTTCTTTTTCTTCGATTTTCTTTAGGGGTTCTTTTATTTCAACTCTGACCTCTTTTATCAGGTTGATCCCCAATGATGCAATTCTTCCACCTGCCCACGCAATGAAAAACATTAGTATATACCAGAAAGTCATAGCAACAAGCTTGTTCAGTTGTTCGCCTGAAATCAGTAAGGTATTCTGGCCTTTTTCCGTTGGCATGGAAATGTCTGAGAAATTGAACAGTTTTGGAGGGGGGCTGCTGCCGGTGAAAACGGCTATCATGAGATAGATGGAAATGAAAATCAAGGTGACACCTATGGCCAGCAAGACGTATCCCGCGATTTTTTCATCCTTCATTTTCCACTTCATACATCTCAACCTCGACCATTGACACGAGCTACGATACTAATCCTTCCACTTTTTATGACTTTTGGATCGATCGATCAAAATCTGAAAACCCATATTCAGAATAATACTCCCCTCGAGAGTCATTTTTCGATTAAACCATTTCGGGTTACTGCCACAAACTTGTCTGCCCGCGCGTTAATGTCAGACGCAAATCGAATTAGTATCAATTGAAGATAAAGAGAAAAAAGGAATATTATTTTCCAATTTTCTTGGCTTCTTTCAGTTTCTTCTTGACTTCTTCAACGAGGTCTGTGACAGGTGTTATGTCGGCTGATCCCAATTTCAGTAGTGGAAGTAGAAAGGATCCTACTTTTTCAATTGTGGTCTGCTTCTACTATGAAGTATACTGTGTGTGCTGGTGCGTCAGCATAGCTGGCAAGAAGTTTCACTCCAGTTTTGCTGGCGTGATCAGGCATGACCATTGTGCCGAAAGTCTTCTTAGTCAATTCAGGGTTACCTGCCGGGCAGGTTTCATGAGTGTGGACATGCTTAACATGGAACAACATATGCATAGGCTCCTCGCCCATAGTAAGGCGTTCAACATTAAAGATTTTCTCTTTCCACAGGAGAAGTGGATGCATCTGCGCATTTTGAGTCAAAAAACTAATATCGTTATGGAAGAAAAATCAATTTTCCCGCGAGACATCGAGACAAACCTGTTGAAATGGATGGAAAGAAGAGGAGGATGGGCCTTTCTCCGCGCGTCTGTTCATCTCTATCAAGGTTAATTGAGGTCGAATTTTCTTTGCGCTTTCCTGTTCTCTGTGGTGTACCATTCTTGTTGCCAGTAGAAGCCCCAGCATCCATATAGGCCGTCAACGAGCCTTCCTTGTATCAAGTTGGCGAATTTGCATGAGGGTCCGTTGCATGACTTGTTGTGGCACCATAACCCGTTGGTGTAGATGCATGCTTTTCCGTGATGATCTGAAAGCGTGAAATCGTTCAGCTTGAAAGGGCTTACGTAGAATTCCTCCGTACACTTGACTTGGCTATCCATGTTAGGTCTATCAGAGGAAGGATTAGATGGCTCCGTGGCGTTCAGCTTCTGAACGAGCCCTTTGATGGCTAGGTGAATTTCCTTCTTGTTTTTGGCACCGACGCAAATCAGTTTTCCGGTGGAGAATATGAGGAATACTACTTTCGGGTTGTCCATTTGATAGATGATGGCCGGGAACTGATCGGGTTCATATATTGTGTTTTGCAACGTGCAGACTGAGGTGAGGTCAACCATTTGCCTGAGGTTTGCTGAAGCAACCATATTGTTTATTTGTACTTCTGGCCTGTCGGGAATGATTATTCCCTTCTTGCTAAGTTGTTTGACTACATTCTCAACAGCTTTTATTGCTTCGTTTTCTGATCTTCCGCCCGTGCAGACAATTTTGCCTGAACGAAAGATTAAGCTGGTGGTCTTTGGTTTCTTCAGCCTGAAGACGAGTCCCGTAAACCGCTTTGAGGGGAATTCAGCGTTGGGAAAACCTTTGACCACGGCGTTAAGGTTTACTCTCTGTCCTAACGTTCCAGAAGCAACCACATTTACGACTTTAACTGTCGCTTCAACCTTCTCCGTTCCCAACACTGCCATTCAGAACCGCGCAATCAACCATTCTCTATGAAACGCAAGTCAAAGGTGGATTTTAATGTTTCGCCAAATTCGCAAATTCAACGGTTGCAGCTAGCAATTGTTGACGTTTTTACGTTAATGCATCCAAAGCTGTAGCCTGTAACTTGCTGAAAAACAGTGTGAACACGAAATCCTAATTGGAACTAGACCTTCAAATCCTGAGTCACGCGCTTGGCTTGTAATGATCTCTTGCAAATAGGGAACAATGATAATTTGAAAAAAATATCATGTTTTGACCAGTAAGTCCTGGAAGGTTTGTGACTATTTGTGACATAGCGCCGGGGTCGTGATTCATTGTTGTGTATACATTTGATTGGGAAACCCAGCGGGCTCCTCCATCCGTGGACACTTGGACGAAGCCAAAGTCCCAGAGACTCTCAATGTCATATTTGGTGACCGTTTCAAATGTTGGGTTCGCTGGATCCACATAAGCCTCTATGTACAATAGATCATTTATGAGGTTGTGTGTTCTTTCCGGACCGCCTGAATACCATCCATCCATGGTCATTGCCCATCCGTGAACTGCAGTATCAGTATTAGCCGTGTTGACCGCTTGTGTTCCATCGGATTTTGAGACTCATAATGCAGTTGCGGCAAAGGCTGCCAAGAACTCGAAAACAAAAGCTGTGAATCATGACTTGTCCTTGGGAATCTGTTGTCCAATTAAGACAGGTGTGCATCGGCGAAATTCATAAGAACCTCGAGTTGAAGAGATATTCGATGGTCCGGCATGAGTGAAAACCACTTGCTATTTGTTCTAATTCTTTCAATGCTAGTCATGTTTTCAGTTTCTTCTTCTCAATTTGTCTTCTGTTTTGTAGATGGCAACAAAAACGATTTTGAAGTTCGAGATTCGGTTACATACCTTCCTGTGCCATTTCATTATCAAGCCAAGGATTACTACTGCGGTCCAGCGGCTCTGGAGATGGTCTTTGATTACTATGGGGAGGACATTTCCCAAGAAGAGATTGCAGACGTTGCAGGAACTTATGCTGACTCGACTTATCCAGATGAGTTGAGGAGGGCAGCTCACTTCAGCAATTTGAGCATGTCTCTAGGTGGTGAGATGGTCGAAAATATCACAGGGTACTTAGCTCGGAAGTTTGGGTATACTGCATTTGAACAATCAGGATTGGCTATAGATGATCTGAAGAATTCAATAGACCGGGGAGAACCTTTGATCGTCTTGATGTGGTGGACTTCGGCAAAGATCTATGGTCATTATCGAGTTGTGGTCGGATATAATGGCACGCACATCATCATGCACGATCCTTGGAACAAGGACCTTTGGGGAGGAGCCCTTGGAGGAGCCAATACATCAATGACGTATTCAACGTTCCTAGACCTGTGGGAATATTCAGACAATTGGGGACTTCTGGCTCATCCGTGGGAAATAGAACTACGAATGCCTAGCACGGCACACAAGGGAGACAATTTTGAGGTCACTGCAAACGTGACCTATCCTTGTTCATCACCGTTTATTCAATCCCAATATCCAGCTTATCACTGCAACGCAACCATCCAGTTGCCAGAAGGCCTTAAACTAGCTTTGGGAGAAACACCTCAACACTCAATAGGAAACGCTACTTCCGGAGGTTCCGTTCAAACCTCGTGGACAGTAAATGTCTATGAAGCTGGTCTTTACAATGTTTCAGTAGCCGCTGAGGGAATAATCGAAGGTAGCGTTGGATCGCATGGACCTTATTCTCCCTACAACTATCAAGATGTAATCGGAGGATCAAGTGTCAGCCCGCTGCTACAGGTCTATCAGGCTGATAGAGTTCACAACACGAACACGGGTCTAAACTACACATTCATACAAGAGGCGATAGACGCTCCTGAAACTCAGGATGGACACACAATCTTTGCTGAAGCAGGAACTTACTACGAGCATGTGATCGTAAATAAGACCCTGTTACTGGTCGGCGCTGACAAGGAAACAACGGTCATCGATGGCAACGGAACTGGCGTAGTGGTCAGCATTTTCGCGAGCAACGCAACAGTCACAGGTTTCAGCATAACCCACGGCAATTCAGGATATTGGCCAGCAAGCAACATTCTTATCCAAGGCAATTTCACAACGATAAAAGGCAACAAAATAACAAGCAATCCGGCATACTGCATACTCGTTGACAATTCCTGTGCCAACAACATTGTAGACAACATAATCGCAGACAATGGTATTGGAGTGCAGCTATGGCATTCGATCTATTGGGAGCAGATATACGGAAACAACGTTATCAGCAATAATACCATAGCTAACAACAGCGATTCTGGTGTCTATTTGCTTCTTTCTGAAAATAATGTTGTCCAAGGCAACACCATCATAAATAATGGCGTGGGCGTCAAACTATCCGGTTCCATCCACAACCAGATCAACCTTAACACGATACAGAACAACGATTTTGGCATAATCCTAGAGCAAGGTGGAGGCTCGGGAAACATGATTTACAACAACAATTTTGTTGACAATGCAAAGCAGGCAGACGTCAAATCAGAATACTGCTATTGGAATTTTGAATATCCATGGGGCGGAAACTATTGGGGCGACTACAACGACACCGACTCGTACAGCGGTCCACATCAAAACGCAACCGGAAGCGACGGGATAGGCGATAATCCACGCGTAATAGACCCTAACAACTCAGACAACTACCCCCTTATGGGCATGATTCACAGCTACAACGTTTCTCATGTCGAGCAAGGCTTAGTTGTAACTTTGGTTTCCAATTCCACCGTTTCCAACTTCAACGTAGTGGTTCCCATAGCAAATCCTGAGGAAAAACAAATATGGATAGACGTCACCGGCGAAAACGACTTCGGGTTCTGCAGATTATCCATTCCCCACGCATTGATGAACGTGAGCAGCATCAAAGTCATCATTGATGACGGGCTGACACCAGTGCTTAACCCCAATTACGCATTGTATGACGACGGCATATACAGATGGGTTTACTTTTCATACGAGCACACAAATCACAGAATAGTGATAATCCCAGAGTTTCTACAACTTCTTATCTTGCCACTTTTCATGACGGTCACGGTGCTCGTAGCCGCGGTCAAGCGAATGCTGAAGCACCGGAAAATGCCGTGAAAAAAAACATCGTGTCTTTTCCGCCCGGGAACCTGCACGGATTCTCCACAAGTACATTGCGGGAGGCAGTCTTAACAACAGCCTCTGGCATGCTAGTTGTCCAATTCTGCGTAAATTCTGTCCAGCTTTAGACTTGCTCTCTTTCCGGCAATCCTCAACAAAACGTAATGCAGAGTCTCATACACTATGATATTTTCAATGTCACTTCCATGTAGCTGGCCAAAAATATAGACAACTCCGTAACCCGCGTCAAAAACCCCGTTGATTGGAGGAAACTCGAAGACATCAGCGGTCTAGGCATCTCTGTTACCACGGTCCTACTCGCGCCGACTTCTTTTCAGACAAATTGGGCAATCCTAAAGAAAGCAGTTGTGAAGCCAGAATTCAGATTAAAGTTGCAGAGGAAGAGACTTCAGAACTTACGATGATGCGAGTTCATGACAAACACGCGTCAAGGAAATTAGCAAGGCTTAATGACGTAGGTTTCCGGGTCAACTTCTTGAACAGCTGCATTATCCACATCTATCAGATAGATGCTGTGCAGCCTCGCATTTTTCGCCTCATCTAGGGTCACAGGAGGACTCTTGTAATACAGGTCACAGACACTCTTAAGGGTGTTCAGTTCCTCCAATGTTCTGTCCCGGGGCGGCATCAAAAGCACCTTCGGTATCGGTAGCACATAGTGAGGCGGTACGCCCAATGCGAATTTGCCTGCGTAGTTGCTGTATCTCGTTATTTTGCTGGCTATCCTTGCGAAAAGGTAAGTCGATGGATCGAGGGCATGCTCAGGCGGAATAAACCCTGTTTCTATCTCTAAAACAAGGATTCCATCACCTTTTGTCGCGTACAAGTCGCATGTTAATGCTCCATCGAGTTGGTATTCGACTTCCACCTCGTATCCTTTCAAGATCAGCAGTTTGGCACACACCAACTCCATGACTGAATGATTTATCTTCACCACGTTAGACCGATGAAGCTCAAACAATCGATCTTTAAGTCTGCCCAGACTTTCCTCCGCCTTTCCATGCATGTCCTGACTTAGTCTTGAAACCAAAAGCTCCAAGTCTTCCGTGAATTTCTCTGACCTGTCCATGCCGTCTTCCTCATTTGATATGACTCTATGCATATTTGAAGCATTAACCTGACTTTGCAATGAATCCGCAAGTTAAAATCTCAACTCAAGAGCGCTTTCCGTCTTAAATACTCACCATCACACAAGCGAAATCCGACTTTTGAACATGACCAAGTGTTGTCAAGGTTGTCAAAACGCACACAAACGTGATAGAAAAAGCATGTTCACACTGTAAAAAAGCCTTATATCCTATCAGAGACGTAACGTAGTTGCCCAAGTTGAGAAGCAGGCTTGGACGAGTAATCAAAGCCCATTGGCCTCTCACCGTTGGATCAGTTGCGTGAGATAGCATCAAACGTGGCAAAATTCAGCAGAGAGGGGTCGGCCGAGCCGAGATAATTCGTTTAGGCTTAGACTCAACTTGGGCTTTTCTATTTTGGTCTAAACGCGTCTTTTGATAACTAGAAATAAAGATTTAGAAGATGAAATCCTTACTCAGCCAGTCTGGATACCACCTGTATATTTCCTCGGGTCCTGCCTTGCGCAGTCCCTCATAGGTCGCCTTGACAAGCGTTATTATCCCTCGACTGTCACGATAAAGCTTGGCCAAGCCTTGTGATTCAAGATTTTTCAATAGTCCATCCAGCTTTTCGTCACTTGCAGTTGCCAATCTTTCCTTTAGGTCTTCTCTTGTCATGTAAAGACCTGGGTTCACCATGTAATCTTCGGCCAACACTTTCAAAACATTGCTCTCTTCAGCCTCTAATTTTGGCGGGGGCTCAACTGTTGATATTGGAACCTTGAGTTTTTCGTGCATGCGTCGCCGAAGCATTTTCAGGTCTTTGCCCATTGCTTTCAATCCGCCTCTGAAAATGACCAGTCTCATAATCTGGTTGGTTCCCGCTCCGATTTGGTTGACTTTTGCGTCTCTTAGATAGCTTTCAACGGGATAGAAGCGTGTCCAACCGTCGCCTCCCATCACTTGAACAGCGTCGCTTATGAGTTTCTCAAAAGTGTCGGAAGTGAACATTTTTGCGGTTGCAGCCTCCACCATCGCATCCTTGTGTTGATCCAAGAGATAAGCGGCGTGATAGGTTAGCAAGCGTGACGTGTACAATCCAGAAAGCATTTCAGCAATCTTGGACTGATTGGCTGGGATATCGATAGTTGGCTTGTCGAACTGCATACGACGCTGCGTGTAAGCAACGGCATGCCTTATTGACTCCCTCATCGGCCCAAGCATGCCTGCTGAGAAGGCAACCCGCTCAAAGTTTAGGCCAGCCATCATCACCTTCCAGCCCGCGCCTTCCGCGCCTATGCAGTTTTCGTTCGGAACTTTTGCTTCGTTAAAGTCTAAGAAACCGTTTGGGAGACCGAACCATCCTGAAAGCTCATTGATCTTTTCAACTGAAAAACCCTGTGTTCCTTTTTCCACAAGGAATGCCGTGAGATGTTGGTATTTAGCCTTGTCTTCAGGCTTTTCGCTGGTCCTAGCATAAACAACATAGATGTCAGCTAATCCAGCGTTTGTTATGAAACGTTTCTTGCCGTTCACCACGTACCCGTCGTCCTCACGTCTTGCGGTTGTCTCAATCCCTGCTGCATCGGAGCCCACGAAGGGTTCTGTTATGCAGACTGCGCCTATAACGTCGCCTTTGGCTATCTTGGGAAGCCACTTCCGTTTCTGCTCTTCCGTTCCGAAGGTTAAGAGTTGTTCAACGCCGCCAAACATAGAAACAGCATAAGCTCCAGACAAGGCAGAACATACTCGGCTGAGCTCTTCAGTCACAATGCTTACGCCAGTCGCACCTGCATCTATTCCACCATATTCTTTTGGTATTACTGCTCCGAACCATCCTTTTCCAGCTACTTCTTTCATTAGTTCGGATGGAAACTGTTTTGTCCAGAAAATCTCTTCACCTCTTGGGAGGCTTTTGTCGGCAAAGGCTTTTGTTTCTTCCATGAGGTTTTTCTGTTTCTCGTTCCACCATGAAAAAGGTTCCATACTTAAGCACCACGAACAGTATTGGCTAAGAAGTCATTCAATTTTAAACTTTCGCCAAATAGTAAGAGAACTGCATGAGCTTGAATTGCTTTTTTGTTCTTACCGAAAACCAAGAGGAGCTTTGGAAACTGTTATCTTGCGATTGCTCCGCCGATTAGTCCTCCGATGGCTGATATTATTGCTCCGAAAATGCTCAGTATGATTGCTGCCAACCCTAAAGCTAGACCAGCCAACGCGCCAAACAATGCTCCGAAAACTCCGCCCAACATTCCGCCGATTGCCGTTGCAAATGCCACCGTCAATATGGTGATTATTATTCCACCGAATATTCCGGCAAGAAATCCAGCTGCGGTTCCTCTGCCTATTCCCCTGGCTATTAAGCCTGCGACTAGGCCGCCGATCAAATGGCCAATCACTGGAAACATCCATCCGAGAACAACAATCACGATGAAGCCTACGAAAGCT
>Ga0172364_10002647_pt1 | contig 14265 bp, 8 predicted proteins | sample LakKivSesite10cm_FD_114545 | JGI IMG/M metagenome (GOLD analysis project Ga0172364, IMG submission 114545) | Sediment microbial communities from Lake Kivu, Rwanda - Sediment site 10cm | ecosystem: Environmental > Aquatic > Freshwater > Lake > Sediment | place: Rwanda: Western Province, Lake Kivu... | reverse complement strand
GTGATTTCTCCATCTTAAGTTGTATGGCGATATACCCTTGAACATTGCTTCCTGACATTCCTCCCTATTTAAGTTATTATCTCATTGAGATTCTATTTTTCAAGTAATGATTCTACAGAGCTGTTGATGAGATTGAAAGGATCATAAAAGGCTCTGTTCGTCAGATTTGTTTTCAGCAGGTTGTTGTTTATGTCACCCTCTCCTTTCCGGTGTCGTCCAGCCGGGGTGAGCATCTAATTTTGCAGAAGTTATGCCGGAAGGTCTTAACTGCCCATCAAAATAGGGTAAGATTGAAAATCATAGCACCTGTACTGCCTGTGAGTGAAGTTTATGTATGAAGTCCTGGTTAAGAAATGAAATCGGCTCCCCAAACTCAGAATGAGTCAAGCAGATGGGTTGCTAACGGGGCCTTTGTGACAAGGAAAATGGGTAAGCGGGCGAGCATACGCTCACTTATGTAACCACAAACGGGAGATATTGGTCTGTGCCGCAGGCAGGTGCGAGCTATTACGGTAATTATAAAATTGAAGAAAGCGAGGATAGGATGCAAACAGCTTCAATGTTCTTAATCCTTGGATTAGTTCTCAGTCCATTGGCATACGCCGAAGGAACCAATGTCCCCAAGAGTCAACAAGTGAATACACCCGTGGCGTCTTCGGTGGTCTTGCTCGACGGGGATAGATGGCTGCTGGCTATAGACCCGAACAATGTCGGGCGAGAGGAGCAGTGGCACAATAGGCCGCGGGCGGAGGCGAAACAGACGAAAATACCCTGGATCATACAGGATGCTTTTCCAGGATATCATGGCGTAGCCTGGTATTGGCGGGAGTTTGCACCGCCGGATAGTCTCCGCGAACAAGGCTGGTATTTGCTCAGATTCTGGGCCGTGGATTACAAGGCGGATGTATGGCTCAACGGTGTGCACGTTGGCGAGCACGAAGGTGGCGAGTCGCCATTTGTGCTGGATGTGACCGACGCTATTAAGCCACAGCAGCCAAACCTACTGTCAATCCGCGTGCTTAATCCCACGCACCAGCCGATTGATGGGATTGTGCTCAACGAAACTCCACATCGCAACAAAGCCCTGCCATATACGTCGGGCAGTGCCTGGGACCAGGGCGGCATTATGGATTCGGTTGAGCTGGTTGTAGTCCCAGCCGTGCGAATCGACGACCTTTTTGCTCGACCCGACTGGAAGACCGGCGTCATCCGCATCCAGGCGATGGTGCAAAACACGTTGCCTAATACGGTAGGTGCACGGTTCGAGTTTAGCATCGCACCCGCAGCCAGCGGCCAGACGATTCAAACGGTTTCGCTGGAACGCAAACTGCAAACTGGCGAAACTCTTGTGGAAACCCAGGTGCACATACAAAATCCGCGGTTGTGGGAACTAAACGATCCCTTCCTGTATCGTGTGACAGCTCGCGTGCGTGCTGATGGCTCGGATTCGCTGGACGAGTGTTCGGTACGCTGCGGCTTCCGCGATTTTCGCTTCGAGAACGGTGTCTTTCGGCTCAATGGTCGGCGGATTTACCTCCGTTGCTCGCACACAGGCAATTGTTGCCCTATCGGCCTGGAGTTGCCTCACGACCTCGATATATTGAGACGAGATCTAATCAATGCCAAGGCGATGCGATTCAATGCCATCCGTTTCATTGCAGGCGTGGCTAAACGATATCAACTGGACCTCTGCGACGAAATCGGACTGATGGTCTATGAAGAATCATACGCGAGCTGGTGCCTGGCTGATTCGCCTAAAATGCCACAACGATACGACGAATCAATGCTGGGGATGGTCCGCCGCGACCGCAATCATCCAAGTGTAGTAATCTGGGGTCTGTTGAATGAAACGTCGGAAGGTCCTGTGTTCCGCCATGCGGTCGCCTTCTTGCCGAAACTACGGGCTTTGGACGACTCTCGAATGGTGCTGCTCAACAGTGGCGGTTGGCACACCCAGGCAGGCAATCTTGCTGGCATCGAAAGCTGGCACAATCCCGGACGGGTTGACCCCTGTGTTACCCACAACAGCACAGACCATCTGATAAAAGCACTGGGCATCACCTGGGCGCCGGGGCAACTGGCTTTCCACCCGGGACGCGACGGCGAGTATTCGGTGGTCCGCTGGACTGCCCCGGACGAAGAAAAGGTGGAAATTTCCGCTGCTTTTAAAAGTATAGCGGAAAAGGCAACCACCGATGTCCATATTCTGCATAACAACCAGCGGCTGTTTGATGGCCTGATTAATGTCAGAGATTGTGGCCCACAAACGCAATTCCAGGTATCGTTGACGGTCAGGCGGGGTGATACGATTGATTGTGCCGTCGGCTACGGTAACGGTAATTATGGTGCCGACACGACTGCGTTAGACGTCGTTATCAAATCCGCCAGTGGAAAAGTCTATAATGCTGCTGCGGACTTCTCGGTGCGAAACAACCCGAATGGTCCCTGGAGCTATGGGCAACTGGCAGGCGGTGCAACCCTGGACGCAACGACATTTTCACGATATGCCACGGGCATCAGAGAAGAGGGCGTCGGCTGCCTGAGCAATCCCGACTCACAGGTCTGGGAAGATGTGCTCACTGACAGTCATCCGTACCAGCGAGTGCCACACACAGCCGATATCATTCGCACGCTGCGCACAATCAGTGGCAACGGCAAATCATTGTTCCTCTCTGAGTACGGCATTGGCAGCGCAATGAACCTTCCACGCATTATCCGCCACTACGAGCAACTCGGCAAGACGCAGGTTGAGGATGCCCAATTATATCGCTCCTGGTACAACCGGTTCCTCACCGACTATCAGCGGTGGCAGATGGACCAGACCTTTGATCGGCCTGATGACTTTTTTGTCCAGAGTATTTCACGGATGGCTGGCCAGCGGCTGTTAGGCCTTAACGCAATTCGGTCCAATCCCAATGTCATTGGCTATAGCATCACGGGCACCGTGGACCAGGGGATGACGGCTGAGGGTTTGTGGACGACATTCCGCGAACTGAAGCCTGGGACTGCTGACGCCATTTTTGATGGCTTCGCACCGCTGAGGTGGTGCCTGTTTGTCGAGCCGGTCAATACCTACTGCAGGACGCCCGTGAAGCTTGAGGCAGTGCTTGCCAACGAAGATGCCTTGCTGCCAGGAGAATATCCTGTTCGACTGCAGGTCGTAGGTCCAAATACATCGCGCGTCTTTGAGCGAACAATTACGGTAACAATTCAGGACCCTAAGAGTAAGCCGGAGCCACCGATGGTTCTGCCGGTCTTTGCCGAGGAAGTGACGATAGATGGTCCGCCGGGTAAGTACCGTTTTATGGCTACCTTCGAGCGCGGTGCGGCCGCAGCCGGCGAGGTAGTAGAATTTTATATGGCTGACCCTGTTCAAATGCCGCCGGTGGAAACTGAGGTTGTATTGTGGGGTGAGGACACCGAACTGGCCAAGTGGCTTATAGGGCATGGAATTCACACTCGGCGGTGGTCATTTAGTCCGCCAACCGGACGAGAGGTAATCTTGGCATCCCACACTGCTGCACCTCCGGGCGGCTCAACGGCATTCACTGAACTCGCTAAACGGATTGCCTGCGGCTCGACAGTTGTGTTCCTTTCACCGGCGGTCTTTGCCAGAAAAAATAAGCCCACGGCTTTGGTCCCTCTGGCCAACAAAGGCACCCTCGCTGTGATTCCAAACTGGCTTTACCACAAGGACGAATGGTGCAAACAGCATCCAATCTTTGAGGGCCTGCCTTCTGGCGGCCTGATGGATTACACCTTCTACCGTGAAATCATCCCCGATGTCGTCTGGTCCGGCTTGGACCCACCGGCTGAAGCCGTAGCTGCCAGCATCAATGCCTCGCAAGGCTATTCTTCCGGATTGATGGTTGCCGTTTACAACCTTGGCTTAGGCCACTTTATCCTCAACACCCTTCGTATCCGCGAGAACCTCGGGTCCAATCCCGTCGCCGAGCGGTTGTTGAAAAATACGCTCAACTACGCGGCACGGGACGCTGATAGACCTCTGGCTGGCCTACCTGCAGATTTTGATGCACAACTAAAGTCATTTGGGTACAAAGAGTAAAAAACTATTGTCCGACTCTGGTCAGATAAAAACATCGAGCTTCTCAAACAACTATATCCTACTGAGAAAGTGAAGGTCATAGCTGAAAAACTTGGATGACCTTTGGATTTGGTAACAGCCAAAGCATCTACTATCGGCCTGAAAGACAGGCCGGTATTAACCGAAGCGGATTGTAGCTGCTTTAGGGATCGCCAGAACTATGTTTGCTAGGTGCTCTGCGTTCCTCTTTGGTCTTCGGCTTTACCTCAAGAAAGAAGATTTCCGGGCCCTGAAACGTCCCTTCTGAAAGACCACTTAACTGGTTGTCGCGGCGACGCGATCATCATTGAAGACAGACAGCACCACGGCATCTTCGGATGTATGCCCCACTCCGCGACGGAAAGAATTACACCCCCATGCAATCCCTCAAGAAACTATAATTTTGAGTTGGAAATGCGTCTGGATTTTGCCTCCAGAGGTTAATAGCCGGGGCACCATATAAGGATGTGGAGATACTATATGAGCTAAATAAATGTGGCAGATTTGTTGGGCGTCCAAGCCATCTTGAAATTGTAAGTTTTGATTTTATAAAATCTTGTGTTGTGTCATCTGTCTGTACACCGACACGATAGTTACCCAAATTACGCGTTCCCCCCAAAAGATTTCAAAATTTTTTTGGTACATAACCATTTAGGTTCAACCCTTTGCATGGCAAGTTGATATCGAGGTATTTGACCAGATATCTTGAAGCTGGAAGGTAACCGTCCCAAAGAGTGTGGTTTGAGATGAGAGAAAAACAGCCTCTTTGCCGATCACCAGGCTTGACCAACCTGTACGCCGAAAACTGGGGCAAGGTTGGTCATTGTGGTTGTGATCGCTTCTTCCACCAGGGCCAGCACCGTTGCGAACAGAACGAACTTTATCTTCCAGCCTATTGGCACGTGCACGACAACGTGCCGCACGTTGTCGCGATATACACGGGCGAGAATACCGCCCACGACAATCCAGAAGAAGATGAGCCCCCAGGCCATTCCCAGGATGGCGAGCTCCACAGGGTTATGCCAGACTAACACCGTTACGGCGATAGTGACCAGTGATCCGTAAACCGCCAGAACTTTGAGGATTTGGGCTGGGGTAACAAGGCAGCAGACTTTCATCCTACGCTTCTTTCTCCTTCCAGAGTTCCTCAGCAACACCCCCTCTTAGCTTCGCCGACAATTACACTCTATCAATAGTTCTTGGCATTCATCTGGTCTTGCAGAAGGTTTTTCTACGGTCAATATTGTGCTTGAACGATCATCTTGGCTGTAGTTGGCTTGAATTGTATGTATTCCTTCTGGGGATTAAAGTCTTGATGCAGCCTGCCGTTGACCATTACAGCCTTCATCTGTTTTTCGCCCGGATGACGCAAGCGAAGCAACAGTGTCTTGGGCACCGAACGGGTCGGTGGCTCAACCACCGCTTCAATATACCCTTTGCTAACAGCAGAGGTAATCTTGTAGCTGACCTTGCCAAATTTGGTGGGCGCATCTCGGACGGCCACTACCATACCATCTTTCATCCAGTGGTTTGTGACGAAAGGTGCCAGCCAAAGCTGGTCGCCGCGTTCCGTTACTAACATGATACGTGTCTGCGTCAAAAAACCGCCGGTTTCATGCGTCTTGTTCCACGCACCACCATTGTGGAAATGCTCCCAGAAAGATAGGTTCTCTGTATTGAGCAACGAAGGAATGGCATTAAAGTATGACCGAAGGAACGGTTTAACGTCACCAATCAACGCGTAGAGTTCCTGGATACGAGCGTAGTATGGCTGCACCTTCGAGAAGCCACCGAGATTAAACCAGTCCTTACTGGTTTCCTGGGCAGGATAATCGTATAGACCCTCTTGGCAAAACCAAAAATCCTCCATGCGGTCTGCTATCCAATCGATGTTTGGGTCGCTCTGGTCCAGCACGCCCAGCACTGGCAAATGATGCGAACCTATTTCGACATCGTAACACCAGGACCTGCCACCATCCTCACCTGGAAAGGCATCCTCGACGAAACCGTATACAAATGACGGATAATAGGGCACCCACGTGCCATTGCTTAGCGGTACTACGGGTGAATGCTGCTGTGTCCACCGATAAGCACTCTGAATGTCCTCCCGAAATTGAGTAGCGTTACTGAGCAGCGAATTTGCATCTTGATGGCCTATATCAGCTAAGCAGCACGCCGCCCCATACAGTCCTGCATAGAAATTGCCCTGGTTGTATGACCGGTATCCGAAACGGTTCCAGTCTGCCGCCACACCAGGTGGCATAAGACCGTACTCCGGTACTTTCTCCCCATAGGAATTTATCTTTTGGGTCTTTTCACGCTGTTGTACTATCCACTGGCACACTCGTGCCACCTCCGGCGCGACTTTTTGGAGCCATTGTGAGTCTTCCGTCAATTGATAGTGTTCTGCCAGAGTCCACAGGTGCCATCCCGTGCCCATAACAGTATAGCACGTGGTAAGGTAACCTGCGGGATTGTACCTGTTGATAAAGAAGTCCAGCGACCGACGGGCAAAATCTTCGTGCCCCATTAAATCCATACCGCGAATGACGGAATGAGCTTCACTTTCCAATGGCCCATAACGGTCTGATGCTATCCACGCTGCGATACGCTTACCATCTTCTTCGTTCCGCGCGGCCATCAGGCAATATACTTGCGAAGCACGTATTACGTTTAAAAGCAATGGCTCGGGAATCTCAATTTGTGTCGCAGATGTCATTATGTTATTCCAGTAAGCTTCTGTATCCGAGAGTAAGTAAGTGCCACCCTTGAGTGAGGCATATTCATCCGGCTTGATTTGCCACGTTGGAATATAGACAAAGCAGCGTTTTGTTGTCTGGCCCGGTATAGCCCCACCTATTACTAAGTCACCATTCAGGGTCTGTACACACAGCGATGGAATCTCTGTCGTATCGACAAAAGCCAGAAGCCGTCCTTCTTTCTGTACGATCACTCCACGTGGCACCTGCTGCAGTTCAGCGGGCTGGTTTTTTCCGGCATCGGCTAAAAACCTCAATCTGATTGAGGCATCGATACTTTCCGGCAGAGCGTTTTCTACGGCTAATTCCGCCACGCATATGGGCTGCCGCTGCAACCATGGATGATACTGTGGATTTTCTTGCCCATACGGGGCGACGAAGGTTCGCTGCCGGTAACGAAGACCGTCTTCTTCCAGAGTTGTGACAGGCACCGGCAACCAGCCACCATACAGGTTACGTGTCAACTTCTCGTTTTTGCCCGAGCCAAACTTGGGGATGAGCTTAAGGCCGCCCTCGAATACCCAAATATCTCCTGTCCGCGCCACGACAAACTTGTGGTTGTCACACGCCAGAGACAGCATCGTAGGCCCGTTGTCCTGAACCTTATGATGCACCTTTTCCATTGCTTGTGTGAACGATTGATCCGGCATCTGGCGCACTCGCTGGCGAATTGTCCTGCGTGAGGAGATCTCCTGGCGGTATTTGTCGAGACTTACGCCCGCAGAATCTTTAGCCATAAAAAATCCAAAGGCTGGCACATAGACGCATCGGTGTTCAAGCACATCGTTAACTGACACGCTAAATGCCCCTGCTGGCAGTTGAACTGTAATTAGAGTGCGGTCGCTCTTAAGTAATTTTTTCTCCGGTTTGCAATAGTGTATTTTCAGTTGAAGAGGGCCCGCCAGATCCCATTCGCAATGCAGAGAAGAGCCTTTAGCAGGCGGTTCGATTATCTCGCCGTTATATATGTCGATCTTACCGACCTGGCCCGTTTTTTGCTGTTCCAATTCCAGATTCAATATGACCGTATCCCATTCGCAGAGCGTGAAGGCCTCCATCTTACGGATAATGAAAGGCCTGGTAGATGAAGGAAATACCCAGCGGATTTTTTCTACGCCGATGCTACTTGGCCCACTTGTTCCCCCGATAACGTGGGAAAACCACCGGTTCCCCTGTTGCTCTATCTTTACTGGAAGTAGTTTCCAGTCTCCTTGCCAGGCTGACTCACCAACCCACCACTCTACGCGAATTTCATCTGCAGATGGTATTGGTGAGCCTTCAGCAAATTCCAACGCCAGCTCTTTCAAGATGCTGCTTTCAATCCGCTGCATCCATTGTAGACCGATACAGCTCTGACCGTTGAGGGCACGGGGCACAACGTACGTTCCATCAGCAGCAGGCAGAACATCGGTCTCAAGAAATATCTCGCCCGGCTTAAGCTCTTCAATCCGGCTGGGATGACTGCCGGTGCGATTTGGATCCCATGTCACAACACGGGCGAACCGCGCTATATCAAAATCCTTTTCAAGAGGTTGGTTTGCGACTACGTTGGATTTGTGTTCGGCTGGATATGCTGAGCCGGCGTAAAGCAGATCAAGAATCAATACAACCAGTAGAATCGACCTTTGCATTTATTGGGCACTCCTTAATCAGTCTGGATTACCACGATGTCTTCACTTTCAAGCATGAGGTTGATTTGTCCCCCTTGCAATCTAATAGTGTGGCCGTTAACTAATTCGCGGACATCACCAGTTACCTTCTGCTCCAGAGTAATTGTCACTGGGCGGCGTTCTCTGCTGTCATTGAATATGGTAAAGAGTCTATTGCCGAATCGCTCCACGTAAACGCGGCTATCACTCGAGTGAGCACCTGTAATCGGCTCCCAGCCTGCTTCAGCCACCAATTTGCACAGAGGAATATACTTCTTGAAGAGGTCACGATCTTGGTCATAAAGCTCGGGCCGGGTGAAATAATGACCTTGAGAAGCGTTATGGCTGAAAAATCCGGGAAACATGCCGTAGGCAAGGCATCGCTTCATATATTTCTCGACCAGCTCATGTGGGAACTCTTCGAATCGGGTATTCATCAGAAAGCAATAGGGTTTGCCTTTGCACAAAGCCCGGCGATAAAGCAGGTCACTGTCGGACATCGGCCGCCAGGCCCCGCCCGGATTCCAATCGGTTTCAGAGCCCATCACATCCAGCAGAGGCGCCAGCCAGCACAGGCTGATCGGAGTCGCGTTGGCCATCATCAGTTTGTCTATCGCGCGAATATCTTGAGCTATTGCACGGACGTATTCGAAGGCGATCAGGCCTCGAAAAATAGCCACCTGACGAGTGTCAAGGGAAAAGGTCAGAGGTGTCTGGGCGGCGGCGAAGTGGTCACGCCGAAAGTCGAGCTCGTCTGTTACATAGCCTTCACTTGAGTCAATGTATTCGCCATCCAGATCACCGGCAGCTTGCGAGCCATAGAGCTTCTCGCGAAGTGTCGGATTCCACTTATTATTGAAATCTGTGATTTCGCCCAGTACATTCGGCATTGAGTTGATGCTCCAAACGGCGCCGTCACACCACGGCGTATTGAGCAAGCGCGCTGGAAACTCGCCTCTTTCATTGTGAAAGCCACTGGTCAATAATGCTCGGGCATTTAAGTCGCCTTTTTCCTTGGCAAGGCGTTGGGCCTCAGCCAGTGCAGTCGAAAGTGTCCGCGACGTTTCCTTGGGCATACGCATCCACCAGGTCATCGGCTCGGTGTAACGGAAAGTAATTATCTGGTGTTCATCATCCCACTGCGTTTCATTGTTGCCCTCTTTGAACTTGAAGCCGAAGTCCTCCCAGTTCTTTACAGCACTGATTTTAGCAAAAGGCATCCAAAGACCCTGCTGAGGCGTTCGGCATCGGAAATGGTCGGGAAAGATGTCATAATACCGTGCCAGAGCTGCGCGAAATTCCCATTTGGGGTCGAAGTCAAACCTGCAAAATCGCAAGCGGGCTTCAGGCTTTTCAGGAGCAAGACCAATATCGTAGGCAATAAATAATTCGTGCGTTCCTCTGTTGTAGCCCACCCGGAAAAAGGCTGGCCATGTCATGTCAATGACCAGACCTATGCCCCGGTCAGCAGTTGCTACAGCCCCGAATGGATAACGCGACAGCCGGCCATTGGCGCCCGCGGAAAACCTGCCGGTGCTTACGTACTCATGACCCGGCTCGACTGCCAAGCTATGACGTGGGTTTTGCAACCAGCGACATTTCTCCGCAGGCACTGGGATAGCATAGATCAGGTTGATGGCCCGGTCTTTGCCAGTTTTATCAGAGATACTAACATCAAAGAAAATGGTACTGCCGATTTGCTGCCTTTGATACTCAAGTTCGAGGCCGAACGCTTGACGTTGGATATGAACGAAATCAGTGCCTGCTGTTACATCACGGACCTGAAATCCCTCCTTTGGCAGCCCCGTGGGCGACACGGGTACGCCGTCGAGCAAGCAGCTACCGGTTGGAGGCCTTATTACTCGCAGTTGCGGATCTCGGAACAAAGCTTTACCGGTGTGCTGCCGTAAGAGCATATGAAAGGAAACTGATTTGACCGGCTTTTCGGGAAATACATAGACCAGCGCTTTTTCCCAGTCGTGACTGCCAACACTATACGGGTCAACCTGACCCCATAAGGGCGTGCCGTCAGAATACACAAGGTCCAGATAAAGCGAGTAGTCACTATTCTGGCCGCCACCTACATCCTCAGCCTTGCTCCAGGCTGTAGCTATGACTGGTTCGGGCACCGTTTGGTTCAAAACAACATTCTGCGAAATACCTCGCTGGACTTGGGAGTCCGCCCCATTGTCACAAGTGAAGATGTTGTCACGATGTTTGAAGCCCTTGTGCCAAGGCCGCCAGGCATTTGGGTCAAGCAGATTCGCCCCCGCGTAGCGAAGATCGAGGACTTTCTTCACGACAGTACCATCATCAACCGCATTACGGTCGCCACTATCCCGAACAGATACGGCACACAATCGTTGCACCGGCAGCAAACAGAAAGATACTGAAACCACCAGGAAAAGGATCCTCGCACGTTTGACATTCCATGACAGCATTGGCAGTATTCTCCAGCCTCTTTGAATGGACCCCGCCGGGCGGGAACCCAATTGCGCTCTTACGCGATCTCCGCAAGAGCGTGATTCATACGCACAATAGCCTCATCGATTTCCGCAGCACTCTTGAAGCCGATCACAACCGCGTCCACCAAACCGCCCTGCATGGCAAAGCGGATGGACTTCTCGCGGTCCTCCGGGTCTGTGAAATTGCCCTCCGCCATGATCTTCATCCCGATGATGCCATGGCGATTCTTACGCATGACCCTCATTTGCTCCAGCACCGCGGGCAAATGTGATGCATCGCTCTTGGCATTCCATCCCTCAACGGGGGTATCAAGGAACGCACCCTGCGGATTGACCCGCACCAGGTTGACGTCAACCCAATCCAACTGAGCGGCTTTCGTCAAGGCAGGCAACGAATGGCATGAGACACCGTGGGCGCGTATTATCTTCTTGCCCTTGGCCTCTGCGAAGGCGTCCAGCAGCCTTTTGTGACTCTCGTCCCAGTCCTGGCTGACAGCACAGTGAACAAGCAGGCTGTCAATGTAATCGACGTTTAGCTCTTTGCGATAGCGATCGAGCACCTCCAAAGGCCTCTCAGGCACGCCGGGCATTTTGGATTGAATAAACAGCTTTTCTCGTGGTAAGCCCTTGATCGCCTCGCGCACCCATGTGTGGGTCCTATAGTTTTCAGCCGTGTCGATATACGTAATCCCTTGATCGTACGCATACCGTATCAGCCGGTTAAACCCTTCGGACCCCAGAGCTCGCTGAATGCTGCCCCCCTTGGTGCCGGTGCCGAAACCAAGCCGGCTAAGCTTCAATCCTGTCTTACCCAGGAGGACCTGATCCACAGCAGTTGGCTTGCGCCCTTTTGCCAAAGGCCCGGTCTCGCAAGATGACAAAAAGGTGACGCCAGCCAAACCAGCGGCGCTCTTGATGAATTGACGCCGAGTGATTCCTTTTCTGCTCATAATACAACCCTCTCATATAACTTTAGTAACCTTCACTCTGACATGACCTGGCACGTACCTGATTCGGCATAAAACCATATAGTATCCCCAAGACACAGGCGAGGCAATCCTCAACTTGCCCTCGGAAAACACATCTTGAGGCTGTCATCTGCGGCATCTTCCCCGTTGTTGAGTGGATATCTCGTTCCTAAACAGGTGGGCTTTTTCATTTCTGCTCTGGGAACGGCCGATGAGCCTGTATCATAAGGGAGCAGCAAGTCTGACTTTTGCTGCGTAGATACAGGATTAAAAAAACAGTTGGCGCCATCCATAGCAGCGGTAGGTGAACCTGTTTTGCGAAGTGCCTTTAATGGCTTTCAGAAACGACAGAATTTATGTAAAGGAGTAAAATTATAACTCCTACTTCACTGAACCGGTGCGGTCATCTACCCAAAGGCTGAAAAACTCAAGACCATGTCCGATTGAAGCTTCATTTTGCGGGCCTTCGGCTAACGTCTCAATTGTGATTCTGCAGTTGCGTAGACCGGTAATTCTTATTAGCATCTTAATGGTAGCTCGTCAATCGGGTTTAAGAGCTGTTGCGGGGTCTGAGAAAAGCTCTTCCGAGTTCTGTTCCTTTTAAATATGAAAGGGAGATATGGTTATGAGTGGAAGTGGTGAAATTGAGGGCCTGCGACGTGTAAAGTCGTACCATAAGAGAAGATGGCCGCATTGCCACAGTAATAAGTGGGACTGGTTGGGCGCTGTTCCCATAACCATTGAGGAACTTTCCTATTACTTGCTTGTAAGGTATCGCTGCAGAAAGTGCGGCAATGAGTTTGTTGTCGAAGAAGGCAAGAAAGCTCGTTATGTGACAAGAGCTGATAGGTGTGCACACTGCAACAGTCCTGACATAGAGCAGGCCTCAAAGCCAGGTGCTGATGTTGGGGTTTTCCGTTGCCGGAAATGTAATGCGTACATGGTCGTAGGCGAACCCGTTGCTGAAAGTGGGCCTATGATCATAGACTTGTCTCGGCAGTAAGGGGCGAGGTCGGTAAGCCGACCAGACCCAAGACATAAGCCTTAGGGTGTTGCCCGAATTTCTGTTCGATAGACAAATGCTCAGCAAAAAACGGCGTTTATTGCCTGCTACAAAGTACATAATGGAAAGAGCACTCTTGACCTATAACGAAAGGTCATCGCAAGAACGTCTGTGATGCATCTCCAAATCATCTTCGGATTCGACGGAGAAAGCTGTTGGTCCAAACACCAAGAGGCACTATCTCAACACACGCTTTATAAAGTAGCAGGACTTCTTGGGCTCAATGAATTGCCACGCTGCTATCTTCTTCTATGTTTTTGCTTTTACAAAGAACCATCTTCTATGAAAAGGGCGCGACGATGTGGGGGAATTTTTTGATGCTTGATCGAAAAATACTTGACTGGAGAGCGGCATAATGCTATCATTCTAATAGACAATTTGGAAAAGGTCTGGGGCTTATTAAGGCCACCAGACGAACCATGTAAATAGTGTGCCCAGGCTAAGCCAAAGGGCTGAATGCATGCTCGAAAGAGTCTGTGTTCAGCCCTTTTTTATTTGGTCTCGTGGGCGGTTCTTGAGGTGCCTGCTCGAAGTCGATTAGCGATGGGGTAACGAACAGTAAACCGACAATTGGGGCATGGTATCGAGCGACACATACTCTTGGCTTGAAAATGGACAGTTACAAACAGTATGGGCAGAGAATTCGCAAAACCCAGCAAATGCTATCTGAACAGCAAATGCGCCTACAAGCCGAATCCGGCTGGTAAGGAAAACATAAAAAACAGGAACGAGCATCTTTTGCTCAAGCCAAAAATATGAACCCCAGCAACAGCAATAATCAGATCGGACCTCCTGATGGCCAGACCACTACGCCCAATTGGTGCCGAATTGCTGAGGCTTTGATACTCCCAGCGACGCAGGTTGTGAACTATTCGCTGGCCGAGACCATCGGCACCGGTGCTCGCACGGCAGACCAGATCATGGAGATTGTTGTTGGACATGGCTTGCGCTGGGCACTGCCGCCTGAACTTGTCCCTGACATAGAAATATTTGTGCTTAACTATCTTGACCGGGTTGCTCAACAGAAGAGCAGAATAGAGGAATTCCTGAAGCGCTTCAGCCCGGGCCTACGCCCCAGCATATGCTACCAAGTGTACCATCACGGCCGCACCGACTATTACTATGACGAACTGCCCAAGGAAGTTCTTAACCTCAAGAAGGATGTTCTGTTTTGGATACATCGCTCCGCAAACGAACTATTGTCAGGTGGTAAACCACAGGAAGAGGTTGTCCCATTCGTAGTTGAAGGTTGATAAAAAGCGATGGCTACTTCGGCC
>Ga0172364_10002643_pt1 | contig 14270 bp, 8 predicted proteins | sample LakKivSesite10cm_FD_114545 | JGI IMG/M metagenome (GOLD analysis project Ga0172364, IMG submission 114545) | Sediment microbial communities from Lake Kivu, Rwanda - Sediment site 10cm | ecosystem: Environmental > Aquatic > Freshwater > Lake > Sediment | place: Rwanda: Western Province, Lake Kivu... | reverse complement strand
GGGAACGGGACGAGCTCTTTCGCCGCCATCAGCACGACCTTGCCGCCGGCCTTGGGGACGCTCAGATCGATCTGGCCCTGGAGCTTGCTGAAGGCGAAGACGGCGATGACGACGACGACCGTCTCGACGAAGACCGTCCCGACCGTCCACCAGGCCACGGCCTTCTTGGCGTCTTTAGCGGACTTGGCGCTGTAGAACTTTTGGTACATGCTCTGGACGCCCAATAGCAGGAACATCGTCGACAGGAAATACCCGATGGCTTTGAGCCACGGGTGGACGCCGAATTGGCTGTTGACCACTGAGAAGTAGCCCGCGGGCAAGGCCGCCTGGGCGGTGGGCAGGCCGCCCGCCGCGACGATGACGAATGGCACCGCGAGCAGGCACGCCAGGACGATGATGATGCCGTTCGGCAGGTCCGTATAGGCGATGGCCACCATGCCGCCGAGGGCCGTGAACAGGATGACGAACCCGGCCGCGATCAGCGTCCCCGTCGCCTCGGAGATCTTGCCGTCGGTGATGACGTTGAGGATGAACCCGCCGGCCACGAACTGGTAAGACACGATCGAGACGAAGGACAGGATCAGGGCGATCGCCCCGAACAGCCGCGCCGCGGGCCCGTAGCGGACCTCGAGCACGTCCCCGACCGTGTACTGGCCGAAGGTATGGATCTTGGCCGCGAGGAAGTAGATCAGGATGATCCCGACCCAGGCGCCGGCCGCGAGCCACAGGGCCGAGAAGCCCGCCTTGGACGCGAACTCGGCGCCGCTGATGAACGTCCCCGAGCCGATCCAGGTGCAGATCAGGGTGAAGACCATGACCTGCCACTTGAGACTCCGCCCGGCGACCATGAACTGCTCCTGGCTCTTGATCCGGCGCGACCGGATGAAGTTGAGGACCGTCAGAGCGAGGAGATACGCGAGGATGATGATGAGATAGGTCGACATGCCGCCCTCCTTGGCGCCGGGCGCGCCGGCGCCTGGACTCTTATCCGATCTCGGGCGGCACTTCGCCGCCCTTTCTCTCGAGCTTCACCGAAAGGAGCTTGGTCATGTTGGGCTCGGCCATGGTCGTGCCGTAGATGTAGTCGGCCACTTCCATGGTCTTGTAGTTGTGGGTGATCAGGATGAACTGGGTCTGGTGCTTGATCGCCTTGAGCAGGTCGAGGAAGCGGGCCAAGTTGATGTCGTCGAGGGCCGCGTCGACCTCGTCGAGGAAGCAGAAGGGCGACGGCCGGTAGCGGAACATGGCGAAGAGGAAGGCCAGCGAGGTCAGCGATTTCTCGCCGCCCGAGAGCAGCGAGAGGTTCTGGACGCGCTTGCCCGGCGGCTGGGCGACGATCTCGACGCCGCTCTCGAGCGGGTTCTCCGGCTCGAGGAGCTTGATCTCGGCGTTGCCGCCCTTGAAGAGCGTGGTGAAGAGGTCGAGGAAGTTCTTGTTGACCTCCTCCAGGGCCTTGAGGAACTGGGCCTTGCTCTCCTCGTCGATCCTGCGGATGGCCTCCTCGGTCGAGGTGATCGACTCGCAGAGGTCCTGGCGCTGCTCGGTCAGGAAGTCGAAGCGCTTCTTCTGCTCGACGTACTCTTCCTCGGCCATGAGGTTGACCGCCTTGAAGCGGTTGACCGTCTCGCGGGCCTCGTCGAGCTCCTTCTCGACGTCCTCGTCGGTCATCTCCGCGAGGGGCCGCCATTTCTTCGTCGTCCGGCGCGGCTTGGCCGCCGGCGCCACGGCCCCCTCGGCCGCTGCCGGTTCCCCCTCGCCCTCGGCCTCTTCCTCGCCGATCTCCTCCGCCTCCACGGCCTCCTCGGCGGGCGCCGCGGCGGCGGCCGGGGCGGCCTCGGCGGCCTCCCGCATCTCGGCCTTGAGCTCGGTCAGGGTCTTCTTGAGCTCCTGCCAGCACATCTCGTCGAGGTTGACCAGGTCGCGGTCGACCTCGGCCTTGCGGATCTCGTGCCTGACGCGCTCGTTCTTGGCCGCTTCTTCTTCCTCGCGCGTTCTCCGGACGGCGGCTTCGGAGGCCTCGAGGGCCGCGCGGCCGCGCTCGAGGGCCGCCTCGGTCTCTTCGAGCCGCGTCTCGGCCTGGAGGCGCTCCGCGTCGAGCGTCTTGGCGCTCTCGTGGAGGGTCTGGATCTCTTCGCGCAGGCGGGCCTGGGCCTCCGCGCTTTCCCGGGCATCTGTTTCGAGGGCCTCGATCTTTGTCTCGGCCGCGGCCTTGCGCTTCTCCGTGGCCCGGATCTGGTCGCCGAGGCCGTTCATCTTCTCCTGGACGAGGTCGAGCCCCGCCTTCCTCTCGAAGAAACGCCGCTCGAGCTCTTCGGCCGCGGCGACGAGCCCGGCGTGGGCGCGCTCCTGCTCCTCGATCTTCTCCTTGAGCGAGCGGGACTCGGTCTCGATGCGGGCCAACCCTTCGCCCGTCCCCTGCAGGGCTTCGGTGAATTTGCCCTTCTCGCCGCGAAGGAGGTCGAGCTCCTTGCCCAGGACCGCCTGGGTCGTCCGGATCCTGTCGCCGTCGCCGCGGGCGTAGCGGAGCTCGCGCTCGCGGTCCTGGATGATGCGCTCGGTCCGCTCGAGCTCCTCGCGGACGCCGCCGAGCTCGGCTTCGAGGGCCTCGATGGCTCTCGTCCTCTCGTCGATCCCGGCCATGACCGGGACGCTGTCGGCTTCGAGGGAGGCGGCCTCGGACTCGAGCCTGCGCATTTCGGAGGCCAGGGCGACCGCGCCCTCGGCCCTCTGCCCCAGCCGGAGCAGGCCCGACGACAGGAGAAGATCGCCCGAAGGCGTCAGGAAGTTCAGCTCGGAATGCTCGATCCACGCCCGTACGGCCTCGGCGGCGTCCTTGACGATGACCGCGTCCTCGAGGCCGGCCAGCCGGTCCCGCAACCGGTCATCGGGCTCGATCAGGCTCTTGAGCTGCCCGACGACCCCGGGCCGGCTGAGCACCTCGGCCGGGATCGCCGGCCGCGCGGCGGCGGGGACGAGGAGATAGGTGCCGCGAAGGCCCGCGGGCAGTCCGCTCAGGAACTCCTCGGCCGGCACGACCCGCGACCGGGCCCCGTCCCTCCAGAACGCGTCGAAGAGCAGGGCGTTGGCGGGATCGGTCCGGATGAGGTCGGCCAGGATGCCCAATCCGCCGGGGACGTCGTCGGCCGGAGCGTCGCCGCGCTCCTTTTCGTCGATCTTGCGCAGGGCCTGGAGGTGGTAGGCGGCCTCGTCGCGCCGGGCTTTCAAGGCATCGAGCCCCTGCCGCGCCGATTCGACCGCGACCCGCTCGGTCGCCAGGGCCGTCTTGATGTCCTCGGCCCGGCTGACGAGGGATTCCCGGAGGCCGCGCTGCTCGGTGATGTCGGATTCGAGGGCGGCCGCCCGGTCCGCGTTCTCGGCCAGGAACCCGCCCTGCTCGGCGAGCTGGGCGGAGAGTTTTTCCTCCTGGCGCAGGAGGAGCTCGAGCTCCTTGTCGGCCCGGACGCTCTCGTTCTTCGTCTCGGTCAAGGCCTGGAGGGCCTGGAGGTAGAAGCCGCGCAGGCGTTCGACCTCCTGCTCGGCGTTGTGGCGCGCGTCTTTCGCGGCCGCGAGCTCGGCCCCGGAGCCGTCGACCTCGGAGCGGCTGGCCACGAGCGACCCCTCGAAGCCAGCCAGGCGTCCCTTGAGGTCCTCGATCTCCCGCGTCAAATAGAGGACGTCCGCGAGCAGCTCGTCGCGGTCGGCCTCGGCCCGCTTCTTCTGCTGTTCGTAGAACTCGAGCCGTTTCGTCTCCCGGTCGATGTCGCTCTCGACGCGGGTGGCGTTCGACTTGAGGCCGAAGAGCTTCTCCTGGGCGTCCTTGAGGGCCTTCTCGAGGTCCCAGTGCTCCTTGCGCCGGGCCGCGGCCTCGCGCTCCTCGTTCTTCAGGCGGGCCGTGGCCTCCTGCTCGCCGCCGAGGCTGGCGTCGTACTGGGCGGCCGCCTCGTGCTGGGCCTTCTCGAGGACGACGAGCTTCCTCTGGTAATGGTGGGAGGTCAGCTCGCGGATGCGCTCGCGCAGGCGCCGGTAGCGGTTGGCGGCCTGGGCTTGGCGCTGGAGGGAGTTCTTGGCCTTCTCGACCTCGATGATGATGTCCTCGAGGCGGACGAGGTTCTGCTCCGTGCTCTCGAGCTTCGATTGGGCCTGCCGCTTCTTGTCCTTGTAGTAGGCCGTGCCGGCGGCCTCCTCGATGAACAGCCGCTTCTCGGTCGGCTTGGAGGTGACGAAGTTGCCGATCGCGCCCTGCTCGATGACGAAATACTCGGAGGCGCCGATGGCGTGCTTCCAGAGCTCGTCCTGGATGTCCTTGAGCCGGACGGTCTTGCCGTTCATCCGGTATTCGCTCTCGCCGGAGCGGAAGGCGCGGTGGGAGATGGTCAGCTCTTCGTCGCCGCCGGTCAGGCTCAGGATGGCGTCGGCCATGCTGAGAGCGGGGCGCTTGGCGTTGCCGGAGAAGATGACCTCCTCGGTCCGGTCGCCGCGGACGGTCTTCTGGCGGTGGCCGCCGAGGGTCCACAGGATGGCGTCGACGAGGTTCGATTTGCCCGTGCCGTTGGGCCCGACGATGGCCGTGATGCCGGGGTGGAAAACGATCTTGGTCCGCTCGGCGAAGGACTTGAAGCCTTGCAGCTCGAGCTTCTTGATGATCATGCTCATGATATCGAGGTTCTTTCGGTCGTTTGGGCCCGGCCCCGGGGCCGGACAAGAGGGGTATTGTATGCGAATCGCCCGTCTTTTTAAAGAGGCCTTTGGCCGGCTCGGAAGATCATCTCGCCCTCATGGGAAAAGTTCGAAGACGCCGTCCGGTGCGCCGGACTCGGCGCCAAAACAACTCGCTCGGCCTGCGCTAGGCCTCGTTCAGACACGTTTTGGCGGTTTCCAGGGAAACTGCCCTCGTCCGCCACGCCGTCCGGCTGAACTTTTCCAAATCGGGCTCAATGGTCCTCCTCGCCGTCTTGTGAGGCCTCAAAACCAGATAAGAAGCGAAATCGGAATAACGGGCGGCGGGCGATTGTATCAGGTATGGAAGCGGAAGCTTCCGGGAATCCGGCGCAAGGAGGCTACGATGTTCCAAGACGCGCTGTTCGTTCCGGAAGGTCATCTCAGGGACCGGGCCATGGCGATGCCGCTGGCGGCGCTCGCCCACGCGCTCGCCCTGGCGCTTCTCGTGACGGTGCCGCTCCTCACGGTAGGGGAGCTGCCGCAGGTCGACGTCTCGGACGTCATCGTCGTTCCTGCGTTGCCTTCGACTCCGTTGCCGCCGCCCAAGGCCAGGTCAGGCAACCCCGGCGCCCGGCTCGCAAGGAAACGCCCCGTCGCGGCAATGGCCGAAGCCTGGCGCGTCGCGCCCGAGGTCGTTCCAGTCGGGATCGCTGAAGAGGGCGCTTTCGGAGCGGAAGGGTCCGACTTCGGGATCCCCGGAGGCGTCGACTACGGCTTCTCGGGGAACCTGCCCGCGAATCTCCTCGGCGACGCCCTCTACGGCCTCGTCGGCGATGTCGAGCCCGCCGTGGTCCTGGCGGTCGGAGAGGTCAAGGCTCCCAAGCTCGTCCGCCGGGTCGAGCCGGGCTACCCCGAGATGGCCCGCCTGGCCCGGGTCCAAGGGCCCGTCATCTTGGAAGCCACGACCGATGTTTACGGCCATGTGACGAGCGTTCGAGTGTTGCGATCCATTCCGCTCTTGGACGAGGCCGCTGTCGCCGCCGTCCGGCAATGGGTCTACGAGCCGCTCATGATCAACGGGCGACCGCGCCCCGTGACTTTTACCGTGACCGTCCGCTTCGAGCTGCGGTAAGCTGAGGAAATGGCCCCGCCCGGGGGCTGCCCCTCCTGACCGGGGGACATGTACCTCTGGTACGTGTCCCCGTCTCTGGTTCCTGGCCCTCTCTTATTTGACTGAAAACCCGGTTTCGTTTATCTTAATCGGGCCTCCCGATAAGCCAGCGTAGCTCAGTCGGTAGAGCAGCTGATTCGTAATCAGCAGGTCGGAGGTTCGATCCCTCTCGCTGGCTCCAGCGATTTCCCGCCAAGGCCCGCCAGCGGCTCCCGTCCGACATGACCCCGAGGAGTTCCAGGCGCTCAGAGCAGGGGAGGCCCCTATTGAGTCCTTGTCGAGGGCCGGCGAACGGAATACACTGCAGGTTGTGCCATAAGTATCGATCACGGGCTCAGGCGAGCCCCGGATAGGGAGGCCGTGGCATGGACAAGAAGCTGAGCAGGCGCGATTTCCTGGGAACCATGGGCTCGGCGGCGGCAGCGTCGGTGGCCTTGGTCTCGGGGGCTACGAGTGCGCAGATGACGCGAACGCCGCAAGCCGCCGTGAAGACGTTGAATAAGACCACTCCCTACAAAAAGGTGGTGCTCGAGCCCTTCGACTACGCCGGCGTGACCCTGCGCCCGAGCCTCTGGCAGCGCCAGGCCTCCTCCGGCCGCGATTTTTACCTGGGCCTCTCCAATGACGATATCCTGCACGGCTACCGCGTAGCGGCAGGCGCGGCCAGCGCGCCCGGCCGGGCTCTCGGCGGCTGGGCCAGTCCCAACTCCGATGTCGTTTTCGGCCAATGGCTCCAATCCATGGCGCGCATGCAGCGCGCCACCGGCGACAAGGACCTGCTGGAGAAGGCCGGCATCCTGGTCAGCGAATACGCCAAGTGCTGGCCGGGCAAGTCCGGTGGCGGCCCTGCCGCTGGCATGAATCACTATCCTTACGAGAAGCTGGTCGGCGGCCTGCTCGACATGCACCACTACGGCGGCCACCCCGAAGCCTTGGCGCTGTGCGACAAGATCACCGAGGCCGCCGTGCGGACGCTCAATCGCGACCGCATCCCGGCCAACCGCGAGCCTTGGGAATTGCACTCCGGACGCCCGCTCGAGTGGTATACGTTGCCCGAGAACCTCTACCGCGCTTACCAGATCACGGGAAACGCCATGTATAAGGAGTTCGCCGACGTCTGGCTCTATCCGGCTTATTGGGACAGGTTCGCGGAAACCAATGAGCCCCATGGCGCCCAGGGCGTGCACGCCTACAGCCACTGCAACAGCTTCTCGAGCGCCGCTCTGGCCTACGACGTGACGGGAGACGAGAAATACCTCCGTTCCATGAAGAACTTCTATGATTGGGTCCAGAGGCGCCAGGCCTATGCCACGGGCGGCTACGGCCCGGACGAGCGCTTCGTCTTCTCGGACGGGGCCTTGGGCGATTCGTTGGAGATCTATTCCGCCAGCTTCGAGTGTCCCTGCTGCGCGTGGGCGGCGATCAAGCTCGCGAAGTATCTCATGATGTTCACCGGCGAGGCGCGCTACGGCGACTGGATCGAACGCCTGCTCTACAACGGCATCGGCGCGGCGCTGTGGATCAAGGACCGCGGCACGCACATGTATTACATGGATTACCACCTCGGCTCGGCTCTGAAATATTACTCGCGCAACGCGTTCACCTGCTGCTCAGGCACCTATTTTCAGAACATCACCGAGTTTTCAAACTTTATTTATTTCAAGGACGCCAAGAGCCTCTGCGTCAACTTGTACCTGCCCTCGGAGGTTGAATGGGAAGGCCCGGCGGGTACCGTCAAGGTCGCCCAGACAACGCTCTATCCCGAAGCTGAAACCAGCACGCTCAGACTGACTATGGACCAACCGGCTTCATTCGCCCTCAAACTGCGGGTGCCGGGCTGGTCGAAGGGCCTGTCCGTCAAGGTCAACGGACAGGCGCAAACGGGGGATACCAGGCCCGGCGAGTGGGCGACGCTCAGCCGTGTGTGGAGCCCGGGCGACACGGTCGAGATCACGATCCCGCTCGATTTCCGCCGCGTGCCGATCGACGAACAGCACCCCGATCGCATCGCGATCGCGCGCGGGCCCGCGGTCTACGCTCAGGAGGACCCGCACAAGTGGCTTTCGGAGATCCCGGCCACCGACGACGCGCTGGACAAGCTGATGAAGCCGCTGGCGAACGATCCGGCCGTCTTCCAGATCGACAACGAGCCGGTGGTGCAGCAACGCAACGCCTTCAAGCCGTTCTACCGTTTCGTCGAACTGGAGCGCTATCGGATGTACTTTGATCCCCGGCACCGCCGGGTGCTGTGGTGAGAGGCTTCATCCCTCGCGCCCGAGCCGCTCCAACACCAGTGCTAGCATCCTTTTCGCGTCGCCGATGGCCTTTGAGCGCCAGGCCTTGTCGGATGGATAGAACATCTCGCGAAAAGTCGCCTCGATCCTGGCCTCAGCCTTCTCGTCCTTATAGCCGTAATGGAAACCCTGATTCTCGAGGATCATATTCTGCAGGGACCGGATCGACCCGAAGATCTTCTGGCTGTCCAACGTCCCGTATTCGATAGGCATGGGATAGAAGATCTTGCCCGGAGCGAGGGAACCGACAAACTCGGCGAAAGACCCTCCGATCGTATAGAAATCTCCGCTGTCTCCCCAGTCGATGGCATAGCCGGCAAAAAGCTCCTCCATCCCTGTCCTGATCTTCGCGTCCTCAATAGGATTCGGGAAGAGGTGCATGGTCCCGTTCTTGCCGTAGCCCGTGTGAACGTCGATCACGAGGATCCTCCGATACGAGGTCATCTTCTCCTTCAGGATGAGCGAGAGAGCTGTGATCTGAGGCTCGACATTTTTCCCGCCGAAATAGATTCCTTCGGGATACTCATATTGCCCCTGCAGGATCGCCTGGCGCAGCGTGCGCATGGACTCCTTCAGCATCCGCCGGGCGACGACAAACAAAAAGTGCCGGTTCCGGAGGTCGCGGTCGTTGGCCGCCCCTTCGGGATTGAGCATATTGTTCAGCCTGCCGTAGCCTTCGCTACGCGTGTCGAACAGGCTCTCCTCAATGGCACAGTTGCGGTTCAGATCGACGTTGTTCTCGGTGACCCTTCTCGAATGCTTGAAGCCATGAGGATTCAGACCGTGGATCAGCAAAATCCCCGTGGACTCCATACGGCCGGGGACCAAGAGCTCTTCCATGGCCATCAACTGGACCGCGCTTCCCGTAAAACCCTCGATACCGTGGACGCCGGAGGAGAGAATGAGAAGGCCGTGAGAAGTCCTCTGGGCCGGGACATAACAATAATCGACGACCAGGTCCCGATCTGATGTCCCGGGCACGGGAAGGCTGAGAACTTCGACTCCGTTGTAGCGCTGCGCCAGCCGGGTGGCCTTTTCGAGGAATGCGGTTCGGCAATCCGCGTAGCTCTCGTGGAAATAATTAAGAGCCGCTGGCAGCACTTCATATTGGACAGGAGAAGGCCGATATCGGTTGTATCCGAAATCGAGGATGACGTACGCCGCCGCGATCAACCCCAGGAGAACGAGCAACACGACCTTTAATGCCTTTTTCATATTCACTTGACCCTGACGAGCTCCTCGGCGCTCTGAAGAGGGAAGGCCCTTTTATCCCCGCCGTATTTCAGGATGAACGTCTGGAGCCCGGACGTCGGGGCGGTCAGAACCAGGAAGTTCTCGGCCTCGGCGTAGGTCAAAGCGATCCGGCCGTCCTTGATGGCTTCGGTCAGCCAATCCTCGTCGAGGAAGACGATCCGCAGCGAGCCCCAGCAGGCCCCATCTCAAGGATCTCATGGCCGCACCTCCCTTTTCCGACCGTCCGGGTCGATTATAACGCTTCCGGGTCGCCAGGTCATAGGGCGCGCGCGCCCGGGGATTTTTTCGATTTACAGAGGCCCGTCACCTGGACTATCATGAGGGCCCAGCTCGCGCTGGCGAAGTTCATAAGGCTCAAAGAAGCATGTCCGCAACCGTTTCCAAGTCCGAGAACGCTCAGGCCGGCGTCGATTACGCCAAGATCGAGCCGTTCAAGATGGCCATGGTCCGGGCCGGGAAGCGGACGCTCGCTTTCCCGAACCGGCGAGGCGTATATGTCGACGCGGAGAGCGTCGGCGCCCACGGGGCCGTTTTCGAGTACCGGGGCGGCCAGCCCCACGTCTGGTGCATGACCCAGGAAGGCCTGGGCAACAAGAACTGGATCGCCGAGTGGATGTACCAGCACGCCGGGACGGGGCGGACGTATTACGAGGGCATCGGCATCGATACGGCCCTGATGGCGGCCAACGACGTCATCTGCCAGGGCGCCCTGCCCGTCGTCTACACCGACGAGGTGGCGGCGGGCGACAGCGAATGGTTCGCCGATGAGCGGCGGAGCCGGGACCTGGCCGAGAGCTTCTACCGGGCCTGCGAGATGTGCGGCATGGCCCTGCCGGCAGGGGAGTCCCCGGCTCTGCGCTATCTCGTCAAGGCCGAGCCGCCGGTGCGGAGCGCGCCCTCCCTCTCCGGGTGCGTCACCGGTCTCATCGCGCCGCCGACGAAGATGATCACGGGCGAAAAGATCGCCGCGGGCGATCGTATCATCGGGGCGCCGTCGTCGGGGCTCCACGCCAACGGCATCTCGCTGGTGATCAAGCGGGCCCTGGCGTTGAAGGACCGGTTCCTGACCCTCCTCGCCAACGGGAAGACCCTGGGCGAAGAGGCGCTCATTCCCACCCGCTCGTATGTCGGGCTCGTCGAGGCCCTTCAGGAAAAGGGGATCGAGATCCACTCGCTCCTCGGCGGCACGGGCGGCGGCATCTCCAAGATCGCCTATGCCAAGAAACCGTTCACGTACCGGGTCAAGAGGTGGGTGGAGGAGATCCCGCCGCTCTTCCTGTTCATGCGCCAGGCCGGCGTCAGTCTCGAAGATTGCGTGACGACCTTCAACTGGGGCATCGGGTTCTATATCTACGTGCCGGAGAATGAGGTCGAGCGGACCCTCCAGACGGGCCGGGAGGCCGGATACGACCTCCTCGAGCTCGGCCAGGTCGAGCCCGGGGAGCGGCGGGTCATCTTCGAGCCGGAGAAGCTCACCCTCGCGGCCATCGAATAGCCCCCCGGCGGGGCCGCGTTTGACTCGACCTCCTGATGGCGTTATCCTTCTGGCATTCACGTCATCGGGGCCTTCAGGAGGTGAGCCGTGAGAAAAGCGCTCGTCCTTCTTCTTCTGCTTGCGGCCGTCGCGTCCGTCGAGGCCGCCGAGGTCAAGATCTTCCTCGGCCCGACGGTCTCCAGCTACACCGCCCGCTGGCCTTCCGCCGTCTTTCCCGGTCCCATGGGCCGCTCGACCGGGCTGAATCCCTTCGCCAATGGTCGAACGGGAACGCTGGAAGGGTTCGGGATCGAATTCCCGTTCGGCAAGCGGTTCAGCCTGGAGATCGACGGGCTCTATTTCACGATGGGCAGCTCGTTCACCCAGCCGACGGCCATCTTCACGGTCCAGAGAGAGGATTATAGCCTCGAAAGCCTGAACGCCCCGATCCTGATCAAGTTCAGGCCGCGCCAAGGGTTCTTTCCCTATCTCCTGGCCGGCATCAACCCCAGCTTCATCCTCTATCATGGGCGCACGAGCTTGATCCTGCCCGAGGCCAGCGTCATCTATCAGGAGCTGTCCAGGGAAGACCTGGAATTGGCGACCCAGAGGTTCGATCTGCAGCCCGTCCTGGGGATAGGGCTCGAGATCGCCATTTTCAAGCGGGCCGTTTTCGCCGAGGTCCGTTACGGTCTGGGCCTGATGAACATGGTTCGAGGCTTCCCCGGCAGCGGCGCGTCCGCCCGGCTCCGCAGCCTCTGTTTCATGCTGGGCTATCAGATGTGAACGGAGGGATGACGCATGCGCCTGGTTCAGAAGATCCTGTGTGGCTTCGCCCTTCTCGCCCTGGTTGAAGGAGCCGGGGGGCAGACCTCGAAGCCGCGGGCTCGCGACCTGGGCGTCCCGTTCGACGGCACGCCGGGCGCTTGGAACGCCATCACGGACGTCTCGGGCGTCGAGGTCGGGATGACAACGCTCATCTCCGGGAAGGGTCCGCTTGTCGTCGGCAAGGGGCCCGTGCGAACGGGCGTCACCGCGGTCTTCCCCCGTCCCAAGAGCGAACGGAACCAGGTCTTCGCCGCCTGGTTCACGCTCAACGGCAACGGCGAGATGACGGGCACGACGTGGCTCGACGAATCGGGCTTCCTCGAGGGGCCTGTCCTCATCACGAACACCCACAGCGTCGGCGTCGTCCACGACGCGGTCATCGCCTGGCAGCTCGAGCGGCTGGGGGAGAAGTTCCCGGCCTGGTCGCTTCCCGTCGTGGCCGAGACGTGGGACGGCGACCTCAACGATATCAACGGCTTCCACGTCAAGCCCGAGCATGTCCGCCAGGCGCTCGACGCCGCCAGGTCCGGCCCGGTCGCGGAAGGGAGCGTCGGCGGCGGCACGGGCATGATCGTCCACGGCTTCAAGGGCGGGACGGGGACGTCCTCGCGCATAGTGACGATCCGGGAGGCGGCTTACACCCTCGGCGTCCTCGTCCAGGCCAACTACGGCAGCCGCGATCAGCTGACGGTCGCCGGGGTGCCGGTCGGCAAAGAGATCCGGGACCTCAAGCCGGAGGTCGGGGGAGAGGACGCCGGGTCGATCATCGTCGTCATCGCCACCGACGCGCCTCTTCTCCCGCACCAGCTCAAGCGGATCGCCGAACGGGCGACTCTCGGCATCGGCAGGACGGGCGGCCTCGGCAGCAACGGCTCGGGCGACATCTTCATCGCTTTCTCGACGGCCAACGCAGGAGCGGCCGAGGCTTCGGGCCCGGCCAAGGTCGAAATGCTCCCCAACGACTGGATCGATCCGCTCTTCGCCGCGACCGTCCAGGCCACCGAAGAGGCCGTCATCAACGCCATGATCGCCGCCGAGACGATGGAAGGCGTCAACGGTCACGTGGTCTACGCGATCCCGCACGACCGGCTGAGGGCGATCCTCAAGAAATACAACCGGCTGACGAATTGACGCGGCCGTCCGGACCGCGGCCCCCGCTCGCTCCCCGTTCAGGCTCCCGGCGCCGGAGCCACGGGCGCGGGCGTCGGCGCGGCGGGCGCTTCGACCTTCGGGAAAACGGCGTACTCCGGGCCGAACTGGGCCAGGAACTCCAAGCTGAAGGTCCGGTAGGTGTACCAGACGGGCAAGGTCACGACGACATTGATGTACGGGATGACCAGGAAGATGAATCCGATGCAGCAGGTGCCGAAACCGGCGACGACGACGGCGATGACGAACAGGATCATGAGGAGGAAGACCAACAGGCCGTAGCCGATGAAGTGCATCGGGGCCTTCTTGAACGCGACCAGGAACATCCGCCAGGCCTGCCCGCACGAGATGCGGTGCTTGTACATCAGGGCGGCGACGAAGTCCTTGAGGAAGAGGGCGATGTAGCCCCAAACCAGCACGATGGCGAGCACGACCAGACCCAGGCCCAGGATGAGCGGCAGGTAAAAGCCGATCCCCTGGCCGCTGTCGTAGATCTCGGCCCCCTTGATGAAGAACAGGGCGAACAGGACGCCGAAGACGGCGAAGGTGATCAGGGCGAAGACGAGACGCCAGAGGAACAGGGAATCGCCCTCCTTCCGATAGTCCCGCCACGGCTTGGCGATCTCGGCCCGGTCGCGGACGACGTTGTCCATGAACATGAACACTCCCCGCGAGGAGACCCAGGTCAGGGCGACCACCACGGCGATGACGACGACAATGGCGAAGAGGATGGCCACGGCCCAACCCGGGTTGTTTTGGATCCAAGTCCAGGCCGTCCGCGGGAAGTGGATGAACTCCCCGAAGTTCCCCTCCTTGCCGAACCGCCCGCCGCCGCCTCCGTTGTTCCCTTCCATCACAGCGGCCAGGAAGGCGTTGAAGCCGATGACGAACCATTTGTGGAGGTCGAACGGCTTGAACAGCGCGACCTTCATGCGGTCCCAGGCCAGATTGAGCGGTTCCATGAAGCGGATGGTCATCGGGGCCTCCTCTTGCTCTGTTTATGGGATGGGGATTTCCCTTTCCCTTCATTCTACGGGAACCGGCCGGGCGGGTTCAAGCCGACCGGCGCCGCCTCGGTTGCGCGGCGCCGCCTTATCCTATAAAATCAGTAGAAATGCGTTCGTTCACGAAGTTCTTCTCCTCGGTCAGGCTGGCCATCATCCTGCTCATTCTCATCACCCTGGCCTCCGTGCTGGGGACGCTCATCCCCCAGGGCCGTTCTGCCGCCGAATACACCGCCCGCTACGGCAGCCTGTCGGGCTTCTTCACGACCCTTCAGTTGACCCGCCTGTACCGGTCCCCCTGGTACCTGGGGCTCCTCGTTCTTTTCGCCCTGAATATCGCCGACTGCTGCCTGACCAGGATGGGCGCCAAGTGGCGCAAGGCCTTCGGCCCCGCCGAGCCCGTCGACGCGCAAAGCCTGATGACCTCGAAGGTCAAG
>Ga0172364_10002641_pt1 | contig 14275 bp, 15 predicted proteins | sample LakKivSesite10cm_FD_114545 | JGI IMG/M metagenome (GOLD analysis project Ga0172364, IMG submission 114545) | Sediment microbial communities from Lake Kivu, Rwanda - Sediment site 10cm | ecosystem: Environmental > Aquatic > Freshwater > Lake > Sediment | place: Rwanda: Western Province, Lake... | reverse complement strand
CATTGATAATACCATTGACATTCTAACCCCAAAAGCATAAGATTCAGTCCCAACTATAATTTTATTACTTTTGTATTTATTAAATGTTTCATGTAAACGATTTACTACATAAGCATATCTATTCATTCGAGAAATGGTGTTTTTTGTAACAATTGTTTCCCATTCCCATTTTCCTTTGTAAAATATCGCAATACCTGTATGAGCAAGTGCAATATCTAGGCCTATATATACACAATTATCTGGATCTTTTGGAAGAACAAATGTACCAAAAAATTTCCTAGATTTTTTACATTTTTTCCTAATTTTACTAATTATTAACTCCTTTTATGGAACCTAGTGCATTAATGCACTAGGTTCATGTTCATTTAGCAGCCTTTCTTTTTCTTATCAGGCTTCTTTGCATCTTTCTCAGGTTTAGATGGTTTCTTTCCCATTATAAAGTAATCACCCCTTTCGTAAAGAATTTTCAAAAGAACAAATACTCGTCTTTTTCTGGTATTGCATAGCATAAGCTTCTATATTGACAATATCCATTACATTGCCAATCACCTTTTTCTTTACCTGTTCTGCATAATGATTTATACTCTTCATTAGATAATTCACCTATCTCACATAATGATTCCATATGTTTAGGTGTCCATTTTTTAGAATAATCTCTAGGCGGAACAGTTTTATTTTCAACATACTCTAGAACTTCGTCCCATTTATTTAACATTCCCTTTAATGTAATAAAGTTAATTGGTTTTCCATTAACGTGTAAAATTCCTTTATTAAATTCTATTTTATGCACTGAAGAAAACCCATTTCCTCTATCTAATATGTTAATGTCCGCTGATGTTATATCTTTGTCCCTAAAATTTGGATCAAGTTTATTAGTAAAATAGTATAAATAGTGATAAACTTGCATTAAGTAACTTAATCTTGGTCTATATTCTTTATCTTTGTCATTATCTTTTTTAGCTCCTCGTCCATATTCAGTTTTAATTTCTATGATATAAGGAGATCTATTTTCAGTTTCATTAATCATACCATCAATTTCTCCAGATATAGTAATTATTCTACCACTTGGTGCGGGCACTGAGTATTGATATTTATAATTAGTTGCACGGAACTCTTGCTCTTTACCAGTTTCTTCATCTTTTAAAGTACACTTTGGAAAGATCTCTCTTCCGATTATGGGCTCAAAACTTAATATGGATTGGATTATCGCTTGTTCTAGACTTTTTCCAATCCACATCGAAATAAGAGATCTGCTACTAACAGGATCAGTAATTTTAGCTCCAGTAAGTTTATAATAAAGTGCACGGCCACATTCTCCGATAACTATTGGGTGGGGCAAATCATCCAGCCGAATGGAGGATTCACTAGGCCACATCCTATTCTTTTCTCGTTTTCTTTTGCTGCGCTCTTCATCCTCATATTGCAATGCGGACACAAGTATCTTGAACATGTCTGTTCCAATTCCTTCTGTAGAAATTTTAGCCATTGTAGATTTCTGTTTATTTTCAAATTTGGCCATTCTAAATTTCCTTTCTTTTTTAATCGCTTTCCGTTTTTATATAAAGTAATAGAATGTAAAAATGCTGATAACTTGAACAAGTTATCCATATTTGTTATTGATTTTTTATCTCTAATAATTTGTTGTAAACTATCAAGAATATTTTTATATTTTTCGTCAACACTTAAATTTTCAAATTTATAAAAATTATTATAAATATAATTTAAAACATAATTAATATCTTTTAAATTATACCGTTTGATAATATCATTTAAAATATTTTCAAAGTCATTATAATACGCGGTTGCCAAAAATTTCAGTTTTAATTCTTTTTGCACGTGGAATCCTTTTGTGATATAAAACAGTATCATCAGGAACAAATTTTTCTAAAGCAGGATCAATAAATGGTTCAGTACCAAATCTATCATCTCCAAATATTGTATTTTGAGAATCTATTGAGTACTCTTCCAAATAGTCTTCTCTGCCATTGGATTTGTAAGCAATCATTGTAAAGTTTTCAGATATCCTGTTTTTGGTTATTTCTATTTCAATAATAGGTAATCTGCAATTAATATTTTTCGGATCGGTCCACACATAGCTTGCATCTCCTTTTTTATCAGCAAGTTCATTATACACCATTAATATTACATCCGCGCTATATTCAGGTTGAACACTATCTAAAATCGATCTATTTGTAGGCCTTCCTTTCATTCCTTCTTTATTTATTTGTGCAGTAAGGAAAATTGGGATATTAAGTTCATTAGTTAATGTACTAATTTGACGCATGGTTTCTTTCATATCGGTTGACGGATTTCCGGTTTTTAATGAAGATTCAAGCTTATGTAGGCTATCAATATAAACAACAATATCTTGAGAAGGAAATTTTTCTTTTAGATATAGTATTTTGCGTTTAATCCATGGTACACTGTTTCCTTCAGTATTATCTGCTATAATAAATCTGTTCTCAATACTTTTTAAAATATTTGTGCATTTATGTAGAATTTTCCTATTTTCTTCAGAATTAGCTAATAACATTTTATTATTTATTAAATAATAAGACAATTCACTAACTTTTGACAATGCCCATGTAGTTAGCTTTTGCATGTTTTCATCTGTTGCAATAAATAAATTTAGTGCTTTAGGATTATATTGTAAAATTTCCCATAAAATATGACGTAATACAGTAGTTTTTCCATGATGAGGAGCACCAGCTATAACGCATAAACACTGAGTTTTAGGGAAACCATATTCAAAAATTGCATCTAATCTAGGCATATTAGGAAGTCTATATGTATTAATTGTTTTACTATGGTTTAATATTAATGCTTCAACTTCGCCTAATCTATCTATATATGTTTTCTTTGTATCTACTTTAGGGTAAAAATTCTGAATTTTACTATGCAAGCTTTCGGTGATATCAAATACACTATTAGGATCTTCTTCCATTTGTCGAAGTGCTTGTCTAACCATTTTAATGGCTTGAGCATTTTTCGTTGATTCTTTTTCAATTAAGATATTATCAACAGCTATTCTTAATAATGATTTTTCTACATCAATAGATTGCTGAAGATCATTTATCATTTTTTCTCGCCATAAAATGTTTTCACAATCAGCTATCATTCTAATGGCTTTATCTGCTATCGCTTCTTTTGAATCATTATAATCCTCTTGAATTTTCATTTGATCCACATAAAATTCAAGTAAGCTTTTATTATTTACATTTCGTATTTCTGTATCGAGACTATCGGGATCAGAATTTACTGGTAGTTGAACTATGGATATATACAATCCTGAACGTTTAGATAAATCTTTTCCTTCAGATATTATATCATCAATAGGAACATCACCATCATAGCACAATATTAATTCAGAAATAGGAGTTTCCATTGTTTTTAAATACTTTATTGTATCAAGATCAATATTTGTTTTTCCACTTCTAGCAATTACATTTTTTATTCCATTACGCTGCATAGATATTACATCAATAGGTCCTTCTACAATCCATAAAGAAGGACCATAATTTTTAGCTGTATCTAAACCAAAAAATACCTTGGAAGTATCATTTGGGTCAACTCTTTGCTTAATATATTTTTTTTCTTCACTATCAATGTTTTCATGTATAGTTCTAGATTGAAACCCAGAGATCATTCCATATCTGTCTTTCATCGTAAATATAATACGCTCAGAATTAATTAATTGTGGAGTTAACCCAAATGCTTCCATTTCTGGTTCATTAAGACCAGTGAATTTTAAAAAGTTATCTCTATTATCTATATAACCAACTAGTGGAGAACCTTCAATTTTTCTTTTTACAATATACTCATGTGCTTTTTTATTAGATTGTTTATCGAAACATTGTCTAAAATAAGTATGTGCTTTGCGTAATAACCAGAATTTCCTGATTCTATTTGGATTAACTGGAGTATACTCATATTCAATTCCTAATTTTTTACAAAGGTAAGGAATTGTAATTTCATATAAATCTGGACCATCTTCAGGAATACCTTCACGTTCTGCAGCTAGTTGAAAGATATTTAAACTTCTACCTCCGGCTAAACATTTTAATACTTCTTTATTTGTTCCTCTTATCAATCCAGCCGATGGGTGTAAATCTCCATTTGGGTGCCAGCAACTTGGAATTGGGCAACTAACTTGATTTCCATTAAAAATATACCCTTCTGATTCGATATATTGTTTTAGTAATGGACGTAAGGTTAAAATTATTTCAGTTCTAGTCATTGTTATTTTTTTAATTTCCTTTTCTGATCTTCCCATGAATATTTAATTCGGTATTGTTTCCAAATTTCCGAAAATGCAATTTTTAGTTTATCATAATGAAATTGAGAACAAGTTTTTCCAATTGCAGCAGCTATTTCCATTTTCCAATCATAAAGATTTTGCTTATTATCTACTAAAAATTGAGCAGATCTTCTGACATTTGCTTGTAATTCTGATTTTACATGGGCAAAATTTGAGTCAGTAACATTAATATCAATCATAATAGTAATACATTTTCTAGAATCATCTTTCGAAAAAGTAAACATGCTACCTCCTTATAAGATCTATAGAAGTAGCAATAATACTAATTAGTTATTTTTTTGTCAAGAATTATTCATCAAAATCTTCAACTGGAGATTTTTTAGGCTTAATATACATAAGATGCATATCAATATATTTTTCTAGTAATCTCTGAAGTATGATCATTTCAGAAGCAGTAAGAATAATGCTTCTATTATCTTTATTTGCAGAACATCCAAGGAACATTCTGTATTCTCTTACCTCACCATGAGTAGATATATCAGATTCTTTTCTATATTTTGGTATGGGACCATTGACAGATATAGAAATTGATTTGCTAACTCCAGTTTTAGATTTCTCCCCAGAATGAAAGAAACTTAGCGCCATTTTTTCAAGATCCTTACCTGGTAAAATAAGCCTATTTATTAATGCTATAATGCTAGCTGCTTCCTCTGGAGAAAATATTGCAGTAATAGCATTTTTAAAATTAAAACCATCATCATTTTGTTTTGCCCAAGACACAAAACATGTTGGTTTTTCTTCCTTTGGATCGTTGCTAACATTAATCCCCAATGCATTGCCTTTTCCATCGTTTCTTTTGTGGTACCACGAATAGTTCATTCTCATTATTTTTCTCCTTTGTTGAAAATACAACATTTTTCTAATTTTTTGATACGATCTTTTTCACTAATATACTTTCCTACTGTTTCTAGTCTCATTTTTAGCAATATTCAGCTTCACCAGTCATAAGATTTACTAAGAATGGACAACAGAAATAGTCATGTACACAATAAAATGAGTATAAATTCTTATCAATATAAATTTCTATTAAGTGGGCATTTTCGAATACTAAGTAATTTTTTTAAAGTCATTTATTTTCCTTTTCAATTTTAATATTTTTAGGAATGTTATCCATATCGTCAAACCAAACAGCAGTACTGTCAATCCAGATAGAATATATTATTTCATCTAATGTATCTGCATAAATTCTTTGAGTTATAAAACCAATTTTTCTACATTTTGTTCTAATTGTGTTAAGTTCTATTTTGTTTATACGTTGGTCTTGAGATTTTGTGCATGAAGGTATTATACATGGAAATGATAAAGATAAGAGTAACAATAATAGCAGTAATAAATATTTAAAACAAAATGTTGTATTTTTCATTTATTCATCCAATACCCAATTTTTAATATTTCATTTGCAATCTCTGGTATTTTTTTAACTATTGTAGTATTTCCCGTCAAATCACTATCAACGTAACCTTCACATAAGTAGAATTTACAAACTGTAGCAATGGCGTCTTCTAGGCGTTCTGCTTCTTCCCCGCCAAAAGGTTCTTTTTCAAGAGTGATAATTAGTTGTTTCATTTATTATTTGTACCTTTCATATAAAATTAATATTTTTGTTGACAAAAATATTATATTATTTAATTATGTTTTCATGACCGAAAATGAAATTTTCACTTTTATGAGATGTCCTTTAAGGTATAAGTATAAATATGTTGATAATTACCCAGAATGCTTTCCCACTCCAGAGCTATGTTCCATTAATTTAGAACAATCTTATGTTAATGGAATGAGTTCCAAGGATGCATTATTTAGTGAAGCTTTATTTCAATATAATAATTGGTTAAAGCATAAAAATAAATATAGAGATTCATATCAGACTAATTTTAAACTTGGGTTATTTAGAATAGCAGAATATATATACGAACTATATAATGTTCCAAATATGAAAATTAGACAACCATATGAGATAAATTGCAACGATTTACCTATAATTACAGGAGAAGTTACATATCAAGATTTATACACTTATTATGATATTTTTATTATTTCTCCAGATTTTCAGAAATCTATAATGGAAGATGGAATAATACTTTCACGATTTTTATTATATTCTGAATATGTGTACCGAGCATATTTACATAAAATTTACTTAGAAAAAATTAAACCTGTAAATAATATTTGTATATTTGATACAGTTAATAATGAAATAATAAGAGTAATTTCTAATTTTGATATAAATAAGTTTACTTCTGAAATTAGAAGTACTATAAAAAGTATAGAATTACAAAAAGAATATAAAACCTTTTATAAATCTTTTTCTTCGTCTTGTGGCCATGATTGTGGATATATTTCGTTATGTATAAATGGAGGATAAATGTCAGATAAAATAAATGTATTGATAGTAGGACAATCTCCTTTTCTTTCTTCTGGTTGGGGATTACAGTTACAAAAACAATCAAGAGGAATTCATGAACTAGATAATGTTATTGTATCTGTATTATCTTTACAGAAAGAATCGATACCTGAAAAAGAGGACAAATCTTTTGCTAATAATATTTTTGTGGGATTGAAAGATCTTAAAACAGGAAGAATGCTAAAAGAAGATCTTTTAGGAAAAATGTCAATACCAAAATTAATTAATGATCTAAATATTAAAATTATTGTTACTAATGGAGATTTATGGCTTGTTGACTTTATTCCAAGTTTAAAGCAACGTGATAATGTAGTATGGATTCATTATTTTGGAATTGAAACAAATGTTTTACCAAATATTATAAATCAAAGTGTTTATTCCAAAAAAATGAATTTAAGGACAATAATAAATAACATTGATTATTTGGTAGTATATACTGATATGCAAAAAAAATTATTAAAAGAGAATTTTAATAAAGATTGCATAGTAATAAATTTAGCAACTGATATTGACTTATATAAAAAATTTGTTCCATCAGAGGAACAGTTAACAGAATTATTTTCTCACCTTGATCATCAGTTATCTATAAAAGATTTATCTAAATATAATATAATAACTTCTCAAGTTTGTAGAAATCAGCCTAGAAAACAAATAGGAATTACATTTGATACTATCGCTAAATTAAAAAAGAAAGGATACAATCCACTGCATTTTCAGTGGTCAAGTACAAAAGGTCATTATGATATAATATCTTATAGAGAACATTTTAAATTAAATGATAACATATTTTGGCTGAAAGAGGGAGTTATTTCAAACTATATGCCAGAATATACTACTTTATCAGTTTTATATAATTTAATTGACTTATATATTTCTCCACATGGAGCAGAAGGCTGGGGTTTACCTATTTTGGACGCTATGGCGTGTGGTACCAAAGTATGTGTTACAGATTATGCTGGGCCAAAAACTTATTTAAATGAAGATTTATTACCAGATGAAGATACTAATTTATTTAAATTACAAAAAATTGAACCTAAACTAATGGTACCTTGGATTGGCTCTGCAAATATATTTGCAATTGTAGATGCAAATGAGTATGCAGATAGAATTGAACTACTATATAATAACAAAGATGACACACTAAGTATTTTAAATCAAAAAGTTGCAAACATGTTTACTTGGCAAAAATACCAAGAGGAATGGAAAAACTTAATTTCTAGAATTATTGAGGAATATTATGGATAATGAAAAATTACCTAATATATATAAACCTTCAAAGGGTGATTTTCATATATTAAGTCGAGAAGTAAAACCTTTAAAATACATTGATGTACTTGGTAATGTTAGAGATGACGTTATGTTATTAATAGGTATTATTCAGGGAGGTTTTCCATGTTATGCAATTATGCTTAATAGGTATAATAAAAATATACATATTGAAGAAATTATAGTTAATTCTAGAATTGGACATGGTAGTCTTGCTAATTTTGATAGAATGGATTTTAATTTAATCCAAGTACAAGATGAACAAGAATGGCAAGCTATTATTTCATGGTTAACCACTTATACTGTACTACTTGCAGATTCTAGATTAAAGTCTTTATATAGTAAATATGGAAAAAATATAAACAATCTCAAAGTATCTGAAAACAGTTTTATCGAAAAGTTTTCAGAGATTTATGTAGATACTTTATTTTATAATAGAAAGTCAGAAAAAACAAAAAAGAAATTTAGATCTATTTTAGAGGAATTTAATATTGAAGAACATGAATAATGAAGAATGCCATAAAATAGCAATATCTTATTTACAAACCAAAAATCTGGAATTGTTTTGGAAATTAGTTGAGTATTTTAGAAGCTATATAATGATGTTTGCAACTTTTATAAAAACAGGAAATATATCAAATGGAGCATTATATAGAAATACTGGTATTAATATGTTATGTAGATGGATTGCTGGTGAAAAATTAGCACTTAAAGATGTTGGGCCATTATTACAATCAATAATTGGAAATAAGTACGAGAGTAAAGAAGAACTTTTTAATGAGTTGTGTTTAATATTTAAGCATGTAACTGATATCTACACTGAACGTGAAGGTCCAAAATTTCACGGATATATAGAAGGAGCTTTTCCTGGAAGTTTAAAAAATTGGATAATTCATGTACAAAAACATGAACATTCCATTTTAAAGACTACGCCTATTCATTTATTTTTAAACGAAGATGTGCATTCTATTATTGTTGCTAATTCAATGGTACAATCAGTTAGTTTTGATTTTTTAACTGATTATCAGAATGAATTAATAGATTTTAAAGTATTAGATGATATTCCGATAAAAGAATTATCAATAATGTACAACAAACCTTTAAAAACAATTCGTAGAGAACTTGCAGAAATCCAACAATTAATCATTGATCACTATGATGTTAAGATAATCAGAGGAGAAAAATTAGTACAAATTTACGATAATAATGGTAAAGAAAAAACATTATCATTAAAAGAATTGGTGTCTTATGAGCCGAAATAAAAATTTATAAAATTTTTATACCATACTGGTAATAGATCAATAATATTTTTATTAAGTAGTATTTTATTTGATAAATCAATTCTACCTGTTCCTATTTTTTCTCCAGTTTTATTAATTATAACTTCATGATAAAATTTAGATATAATACCATTATTCAATAAATATTGGTAAATACTATCCTGAATTATTATTTTAAATGGTTTTTCCATTAGAATTGAAGTAAAATTAGAATTTGGAAATTCTGTTGAAAAATCTATTAAATAATATCTATTGTCTATAGATCGCTGTTCCATTTTTATAATCTGATTAAAAATTGACAAAAGGTGGTTTCCCCATGGACGGTACTCAAATGTTCCAATTTTAACTCGCTGTTGATTTCCGCATACTAAAGAATTTTTATATTTATTTAGATAAGGAAACATTCGCAAAAAAGCGCTTCGTAATATAAAACTAGTTTTGGAAAAATCATGCTCTTTTTTTTCACTTGTAACAGAGGAAATGTCTGTAATAATAAAAGTATCTATAGTATTAGCTGATTGTTCGAACATTGCCAGAATTTTTTGAATTGAATTTGTTCTAACTGCAACAATATTATTAGAAATATTAGAAGAGCAAGATAATTTTGATGAAGTATCAAAAATTAAAACTCTTTGGTAAGTAGATAAGAAATTAGCAATTTGAGCTAAAAACTGATGTAATATTAATTTTGGAGATGACCAGAAAACGACCCTATCTCCACGATAAATTTTAAATGTATCAGATACATTTAAAAGAGGAAAAAATTGCTTTTCCTCAAATTCCTGAATTAATGGAACATCGTTGTCTATCCGTAATATTTTATACATAGTTTATTAGTTCATTTTTTTATTATATTTTCTCCAAGAAGTATTTACTACTTTAATATATTCTGATCGTCTATCTTTAATTTGAATTACTTTAATTATAACAGATGCAATAGTCAACAGTCTATTTTTATCTTCTTCCGTAATTTCACTGTATTCTGGTGACAATTGAGCTATTTTCTCAAATAATTCGTGCTCATATATCACAGCATCAATACACCCACGATCTCCAAGATACAGAAATCGTTCGATTAATTCTTGATCAAATAAATAAATATCTCTTATTCTAATTTTTACATATTCACCAGGAATATTAAAATTTAGAGTTATAGTGTTCTCAGAAGTTTCTGGAGGAATACTAATTTCAGTAGATAATACGTTCTCATAATCTGAAAATCTTTTAAAACCATCCATTAGAACATCTCGCAAGAAAATTGCAATTGCCTTATCAATGTTCTCACTATTAAAATATCCTGGAATTATAAAATAGGCTGGCTTATTAATAAGTACTTCTTCAGTTTCAGGACCAATTTTTTTCAATGATAAACAATCTATTCTTATTTTTACTCCCATTTATTACACTCCATTATCTTCTATAATTTCTATTTCATTTTTACTTTCAGATAATATTTTTTTAAACAATTTAGCAAAAATTTTCAGCATATAAATTATCCTTTGCTTAATGACATTTTTACTTCAGGATCTATAGATATTGGAATACAAAACTTATCTTTTTTATATACTGCAAATTCATTGTGATGATCAATGAATCGCATCATATAAGCATCTAACAATAATTTTACAATCTTAATTTCTCGTTCATTATTATTTACTTCTATTACTATTTCATCGTGAATAGATAGTACAATATTAGCATCAATATCCAAATCAATTAATCTCTTTCTAATAGATATTTGTGCCATTTTAGTAAATGTGGCACATGATCCTTGAATAATACCATTAATACAAGATCGCGTTTCGTCTTGCATTAACCAATTTCTAAGATCAGATATTGATCTATCTGGAACTGGTTTAATAGAATTGATTCTTTTATAATCAATTCTTTGATATCTTCCTCCGTATGTTCTAGTAAAGCCTCTATTTCTATTTCGGATTTCTTGAATTTTATACCATTCATTATAAATTGGATATGTCTTGTAAAATCCTTGAACAAATGTTTCACAATCAGATAAGGTTAATTTTCTAATTTCAGGATCATCAGAAGTTAATGTTTGATCAAATAGAGCATAAGCTGTTCCCTTATATAACATTAAAAAATTCAGAGTTTTTGCTACTTGACGACGAGGATCTTTCTTATCAATTTGATCTTCTGGTACACCATATATTGATGATGCAGTTTTAATATGTATACTTTCGTTATTTAAAATTGCCTTACACATGACAGGATCTTGAGAAAATGCAGCAGCTACTCGAATTTCCATTTGATCATAATCAGCTGTTACAAATATTTTTCCTTTTTCGGGAATTAGTGCTTTTCTAATATCCATGAAATTATCAGATTTACGTGGTAAATTTTGTAAATTTGGTTTAGTACTACTTAACCTGCCTGAACGAACTTTTGTTTGCCTATATGTTGTATGAACTTTACAGTTATCACCTTCAAATTTATCGTTTAAAGGCATGGCAAGAAAAATTTCTTTATCAATGTTTTTAGCAGTTATTAACATTCCAACTATATACGTTGATATGAATTTTTCTATTTCTTTGTAAGATAATAAATCTTCCAAAAATTTAGAAAGTTGCCCACAAGTTAATGGACACTTTTTATTAACTTTTTTATTGGGATCAAATTTATCTAGACCAAATTTAACCATTTTAATAATTCTTTTATCTGCTAATTTATCTCTATCAGATTTTTCACCTTTTTCTCCTAAGGATCTTTTAGGCTTAAGGTCTTTTAATAATAATGAAGATAGAGCATCTTCAGTATTTTCAGATTCAAGAGCTGCTTGTAATTTTTGCCGCAAAATTTCAGACTCACTAGTAAAATGTTTATCTTTATTCTGAGATACCATTAAAGCAATTCTTTTCTTAATTTTGCCTATTTTTCCAGATTCGGGTAATACTTTATACAGTTTCCATTGTATCCAAAACAAATTTATAATATCATCACTAGAATTAGGATTAGTTAAATATTTTACAAGTCCGTCTGTATTTTCTCGTGAAGGTAAATCATTTATAATAAGATTATTAGATATTTCCTTTAGACGTATATTAAATTCTTGAATTGAAGTGCTTAATATTCTAATTCTATCTTCTAATAATTTAATCTGCCCTTCTTTTGTTTTAGTGCTTTTATTATTTTTAGCAAGTTCATTATACTCGGATTTTCGAATCTGCAAAGATTTTTTGAATTGTGAAATTTTTTCAGCAAAATCAGATAATTTCTTTTCAATTTTCTTTCTCTCAGAAAATAATTTCTTTATCCTTCCTATTTCATTTTTATAATATTTTGTTTCCTGTAAGTTAGATAATATTTTACTATCATTACTACCACATAGTAATATCTTAGATTTTATAGTTAAAAATTCATACATTTCCTTTAGATACTTTAAATTTAATTCAATTCCGCATTTTTCAGAATGTGCTAGGACAGGAATTAATTGGTGTTCACAATTTAAAACATAATTAAATCTACCAGGATTGCTAATCTTTTCTTTTCCTAAAGCCTTTTCACCATGTATTAACAAATTTTCTATTTTTGGCCATAATTTGTTAAACAGTGAAAAAGTTAGCCATGCATCCTGTGCTCCATATTTTGTCGCAGAATCTATTTCTTCAAACATTAAACCTTTTGTATAATCTATAAATTTGAAGTTTTCATAAGATTCTTCAATATTATTAGATTCAATGTAAGTAATTATTTCATTTTTCAAATATTTCTTGCTAGCAAGTTTTAATGCATATTCATTTTCAAATACATGTTCATCTATTAAGTGTAATAATATCATGGTATCCCAAACTTTTTTAAAGTGTAAAGGTTCCCATCCATTTAATATTAATACACTATAATCAAATTTAAAATTATGGAACACTAATGTTTTTTGTCCTAGACATTTCTGAAGTATTTCCATTGTTTCTGGAATAGAAAGTTGGTCTGGATATAATTTACCTTGAACTGTTCTATGTCCAAATGGAATATAATAAGAATGTTCTGGTTCAAAGCAAAATGATAAACCAATTATTGTACGATCAATTAATGACACTGTTTCTGTATCAACAGCAATTATATTATAATTTTCATTAATATCTTGTAAAATTGATTTAAGTTGTTTAATGGTATTAATTGTAATCGGCTTAAACATTCCTTCCATTTTATATCTCCAATAATTAAATTGTCAAATTCGGAAATGTCTACATTTATCTTTTCATTCTTGTATATATAGAGATTCATACTTTTATCTCCATCATCAATATATATTGATTCCCCAGAATTATTAGAGATTATGCTCATTAATCCATTTTTTTGTATGACGTTTTAATGAGCTACTTGCATTCTTGTACTTATATTTATGTAATCCAGCATCATACGCCATTTTAGTACAAATTGGAATTCCATGATGTTCAACAAATATAGCAAATGGACATTTTTCTTCTCTAGCAGTATCTTGGATATTGCAAATCGCAGATACTGGCATAGTTGAACATTTGTATATATCATCAAATCTTGCTGCTATAATATGGGTATAATAAGAGCATTTACTAAATTTTTTCCATTTATTTTCCCATTGTGCAAATTCTTCTTGTAATCTAGAATTCATTTCTTTATCCTCTATTCTTTATTTTCTATTTCAGTTTTTTCTAATGAACATTAAAAATATGTGAAATTTTTACAATCTTCTTCGTTTCCTTCAGGATTTAATTTCCAATATAATATCAGATTACTGCTAACTTTCAGTTCATTTATTTTTCGTTCAACTTCATTTCTCATTTTATTAGATTCTGTCTGTAATCTATTAAATTCCTCTGCTGCGTAAGATAGTATACATATTCCATTTCTAGCAGAAGTTTCTAAGTGAGGAAAAGGTCCACATAAGCAATAGTGCGCTTTTTTCTCTGTATCTATAGATTTATATATTTTAGCATTCAATTCTAAACATCCTGCTACTAATTCGTTATAATTTTCCATTTTCTCCTTCTTTCATTAATTTATACTAAAAAAATT
>Ga0172364_10002639_pt1 | contig 14279 bp, 12 predicted proteins | sample LakKivSesite10cm_FD_114545 | JGI IMG/M metagenome (GOLD analysis project Ga0172364, IMG submission 114545) | Sediment microbial communities from Lake Kivu, Rwanda - Sediment site 10cm | ecosystem: Environmental > Aquatic > Freshwater > Lake > Sediment | place: Rwanda: Western Province, Lake... | reverse complement strand
GCCTCCGCGTGAGCGAGCGTGAGGACGTCTCGCTCGACGCCGATGCGCCGAACACCGCGGGTTAAGAAAGGGTCCAGCGCGGCGAGATAGCTGGGCGTGTCCTCGGGAAACGCAACAATCCGCTTGATCCAGCAGTCGCGCCGGGCGCGTTCGATGTCCAAGCGTGCGACGGCATACGTCGGCTCGCCGTCGGAGGACACCGCCAAGATCGACATGCAGGCCCGATTGAGGCGGAACCCCGTGAAGTAGCGCACGTTGTCGCGATCGAAGAGCAGGGTGAGGTCACATTCCTGACCTCGCATCGCATCAGCCAACGAGTGCAAGCGCAATGGGTATTCCATGGGTTACGTGCCCTCCCGCACGACGGCCTCGAAGTCGGGGTTCACGAGGTACACCCGTTTCGGGACGCGCGACTCGACGTTCGAGTCCGCCTGACTCGCCAGCTCGAGCAACACCATCTTCTCCACCCACGGCGCGACGATGGCATCAAGCTCGGCCGCCGACACTCCGACGGTTTCCGCCAGGGTCTGGTGATCGGCGAAGGGAGAGGCAAGAACGGCGGAAAGGACTGACCTCGCCTTGGTGTCGGCTGCAAGAAGGTGTTTCACATCGGCACCCATCTTTGGTCTCCTTTCAGGAACGGTTGAGTTCCTCCACAGGAACGTAGTCGAGGTCGTAACCGAAGTGCCGGGGTCCGAACATCTCAATCCCCTTCGGCGTCCTCATCCGCTCGTGCGCAGGGATGAGCACAACCGTCCCGCGATATCCGTACTTCATGATGTCGGTGCGGATCGGTTCCCCCGTCTCGGAGTCGAGAATGGCAATCAGGTCTGGCGGAAGGCATAGGATATCGTCATCGACTCGCAGGTTCAGCCATTCATTCTGAAAGTCGAGCGATGCCGTCCGCCCCCTGTCGTGATCGATTCCTTCCATGACGATGGAACCGAGGGTGAACCCCTTGTTCGTTTCCGAGCCGAAGTCGCGCCGAATGTCGACGATCTTGCCCCGGAAGACTCGGTACCCCTCGACTCCTCGCTCCTCCTTCAGACTGCACAGCAACTCGGCGATCGGATCAAGGTGGTCACGCCGAGCACGCATGACGGCTCTTCCGACGGCCCACGCAATGCTCTGCGAGCCGATGATGGAGGTCTCCTTGACCTGAGAACCGGTGAGCGGGTACGTAGCGACCCACGAGATCCCCCCGTAGGCCATCGCCGCCCGCCGGGCCAGCGTCTCGGCGAGCACGTCGTCGTCGCCTGTGTCAATCACGGTCACATTGTGACGGTCATCGACGGACACCGTGGGCGATGCGTGGACCCCGTGGGTGACCCAGGAAGTCATCTGCAACTCCGGAAACGCGCGGTTCATCCCGTCCACGTCGATGACCGGAACCCCGAATTCGCCCGCGGCGGCGTAGGCAACGGGAGAATTCACCCCTCCACACTCGATGGGGATTGTCGCCTGAATCGGCCGCCCGAGATACGTTTCAAGCTTGCGGATGGCGAGATTCAGAACGGTGTGACTCGGAGGCTTCTCGGTCAGCACGATCGCCGCTCCGAGGCATGCCGCGCTTGCGGTCTGGATATCGTCAGGAACGCTGGCTGCATCGACCATGAGAATCTCCTTCCCCTCGTCGAGGACCTTGTAGGTCCACAGGAGGCCAATCTCCGGATCTCCTCCTCCGCCCGTGGCGAGGATTGAAGCACCAAGAGTGATCTCACTGATCGCCTTCTTGTCGATCACGCGAGCGTCCTTGACTCCCCACTCCTTCAGGATGCTGCGGGGGTTCATCGGTTGCTGACTCACTGCCGCACCTTCCCTTTCACCCGAATCCGGATTTTCTCCCGCTTCCCCGGCATGTACGTGAACGGGATCTCCTCGACGTCGATCACTTCGACACTGCCACGCACCGCTCCCGCTGATTCGGCGTTGTCCTTGGCCGCTTCCGTGACGCGAGCGATCGCCGCGTCCCGAGCCTCGTAGTCTAGGTCGACGACTCCCTCGGCGTACGCGCCAATCTCGGCAATCGTCGTTCCGACCGCCCCACCGACTTCGAAGTGCTCTGGGGTGAGGACCTCCGTGACTCCAGAGATACGCGTCTTCGGCACGACCAGCGCGCCGCCGCCAATGAAGATTGCCGGAACCGGTTCCGCGGTGGTCTTCATCTTGTCGACGGCCTCTTCGACGGTTCTGCGAATCGCTTCCCACGCGTTTTCCACGAGGCGCTTCGGAAGAGCCTTGACCTTATCTGGAGCCGTCACGAAGTCGGTGGCGAACACGTCGAGTTTCGCGTTCAGCTCCCCAACGGCGACCGCCGCATCGTGAACCGTCAGCAGCGGGCCGCCGAACGATGTGGCAAGCCGCACCAAGTTGTAGCCGACGCTCTCCGGTCCAAGGGATGTTACGTTGTCCCCGTCGTGCTTGACGATGGTTCCACCTCCCAGGGCGATGGACAGGAGGTCGGGGCAACGGATGTTCGTCTTCACTCCGCCGATATTGACGGTGATCGACGATTCCCGTGGAAACCCGTTGACGATGTACGCCACATCCGTCGACGTGCCTCCGATGTCAGCAACGACTCCATTGTCGATACCTGACAGATACACAGCTCCGCGCACGCTGGCCGCCGGACCCGAGGCCACGGTGAAGATCGGGTAGTCCACGGCGTAGTCGGCGGACATCACGCTCCCGTCGTTCTGCACGATGAACAGGGGGGCGCTGATTCCCCGTTCCGCAGCGGCCGTCTTCAGCGATTGAACAGCACGCTGCATCACGCTGATGACTGCAGCATTGAGGATGGTCGAGTTCTCTCGCTCCAGGAGAGAGATGGTGGCGATGCGATGCGACAGCGTGACGTGGATGTTGCTCCCCAGGATGTCGCGCACGATCGCCGCCGCCCGTTCCTCATGATCGCTGATGATCGGAGAGAAGACTCCGGTAATCGCGACCGCATCCACCTTACCTTTCATCGCCCGACAGGCGGTTTCGATCGCCTTCTTGTCCAGCGGAACGATGTCGCGACCGTCGTACTCGGATCCGCCGCGGACCACGTGGATCACGTCCGGTCCGCCGATGGCGGTCTTCAAGTCCTCCGGCCATCCGGTCAATGGCGGAATGGCGGTCGTGGCGGGCGCCCCGAGCCGGAAGATCCCGACCCGATTGAGGTTTCTTCGCTCGATGATCGCATTCGTCGTGTGCGTCGTGCCGAGCGACACCATGGTGACCCGTGAGGCGTCCAACTGCGACTTGGCAAGAATCTCGTCCAGCGCATTGACGATTCCGCCGGTGACGTCCGAGGTCGTCAGCGACTTCGCCTTGGCAACAACCTCCCGTCCGTGCATGAGCACGCCGTCAGTGAAGGTTCCCCCCACGTCGAAACCGACCCGAAACGATTCTTTCATCTGCATCCTTTCTGCTCCCAAAGGCCTGACGTTCCGTACTGCTTCTCGAGACCCCACTCCGCGATCTCCTGACGGGGCGGAGACTGGTAGCCATAGACTTTGCTGTGCGCCCAGCCGAAGCGATCTCGCAGCTCGACGAGAAACTCCGCGTACTTGAGCGGTGCAAGAATCGCATCGATCACTGGAACGCCGAGTTCCATCTCGAGCTTCTGGTAGAAGCCGAACTCGATCGTGCATCCCAGCACGATGACCTCGGCACCGTCTTTGTCAATGGCCTCGCGGGCCGCGGCCCGCATCCGACGCTCCGTTTCAGCAGGGTCCTTCTGGAAATCGTAGACCCCCAAGTCAAGTGACTTGAACGAGGCAAGCCGGTCGCGGAACCCGTACTTGACGACGTTCTCGTGCATCTTCGGAATCCACTTCTTCCGGCCAACGAGGATCGAGAACGAGTGGCCGAGGGTGCTCGCGATGTGCATCGCCGACTCGGCCGGCGCCGTCACCACGAGACGATCGCAGATTTCGCGAGCCTCGTGCAGTCCCGGGTCGTAGAAGCAGCCCATCACGGCAGCGTCGTAGCCTTCGTTCTCTGCCGCACGGACGCGATGGAGTGTGTCGGCAAGAACGAGCGCCTCGTAGTAGTGGTACTCGAGGTGCATCGGTCCACGAGCCAACGACACCACATCCACCTGCGTCTGCGGTCTCTTCGCTCCGTCAATGAACTCCTGAATTGGGGCGTCATACAGATCCGTCCCCACGGGATCAATGAACAGAATCCGCGACATGTCGACCTCCCTGCTATCTCGTCTGGACAGACTCGGCGTCCGCCGGAGGGGGGAAGTGGAGACAGCTCACGAAGTGTCCTTCCTCCACCTCCACCATCTGCGGCTCGCTCTCGCTGCATGGCGTTGAACAGACCGTGCACCGAGTGTGGAAACCACACCCCGGAGGCACGTTGACCGGACTGGGGATCTCCCCCGTCGAGACGATCTGCGCCGGCTTCACGGCCTCCTCCTCCTTGGACACCACAGGAATTGAGGAAAGCAGCATTTGGGTGTACGGGTGAGTCGGATTGCGGAAGAACTTGTCCGTCGGCGCGATCTCGCACACTCGTCCGAGGTACATGATCGCCACCCGCGTCGCCACGTTGCGCATCAAACTCAGGTCGTGGGTGATGAACAGGTAGGCGAGGTGCATCTCCTTCTGGAAGCGAAGCAGCATGTTGATGATCTTCGCTTGGATGGAAACATCGAGCGCCGAAGTCGGCTCGTCCAAGAGGATGAGACGCGGTCCGGTTGCCAGGGCCCTCGCGACCGCAATCATCTGGCGCTCTCCACCGCCAAGCATGTGCGGCGACTTGTAGAGGTAGTCCTCCGGCAATTCGACTCTCTGCAGCAGCTCGATCACCCGTCGCTTGCGGTCATGCCGCGTTCCGATCCGATGAACCTGCAGCGGCAGTTCGAGAATCTGCTGAACCGATCGACGCGGGTTGAGCGACGTCCCAGGATCCTGAAACACAATCTGAATGGCCTGCGTCAGTTCTCGGGGCCTCTTCCAAACAGTCTTCGAGATGTCCTTGCCCTCGAACAGCATCCTCCCTGACGTGGGTGCGAACAGGCCAATCACCGTGTACGCCACTGTGCTCTTCCCAGAGCCGGACTCGCCGACCAGGCCCAGCGTCTCGCCTTCTCCGAGAGCGAACGACACCCGGTCCACAGCACGGACTACTCCCCGCGTTGTTGTGAAGAACTTCTTCAGGTCTTCTACAACCAATGTGTCGTTACGCACGGCAATCACCCCAATGCAGGTAGCAGGCGACGTAATGGCTATCGCTCAGTTCGGTCAGTTGGGGCCGCTCTCCACGACAGATCTCCGCCGCCTGGGGGCAGCGGGGATGGAATCGACATCCACTCGGCGGATGGAGGTAGTCTGGAATGCGCCCGGGGATCCCCTCCGCGATTCCTCCCCCCGTCAGCTTCGGCAGCGCAGCCATCAGCCCGAGGGTGTACGGATGAAGCGGCCTTTCGAACAGCTCATCCTTGAGGGCTCCCTCGACAATGCTTCCCGCGTACATCACGTAGACCCAGTCTGCCATTTCTCGTACAACGCCCAGGCTATGCGTGATGAAGATCACCGAGGTGCCGTGCCGACTGACCAAGGCGTCGAGCAATCGAAGCACCTGAGCCTGGATCGTCACGTCAAGCGCTGTCGTCGGCTCGTCAGCGATCATCACATCGGGCTCCGTGGCCAACGCCATGGCAATGCAGACGCGTTGCCTCATCCCGCCTGAGAGCTGGACCGGGTACGAGGCGAACATCCGCTCCGGGTCGGGAAGCCGAACCTCGTGAAGAGCCTCCACGGCGCGGGCCTTGATCGCCTTGGCAGACGCCTTCTGGTGCCCTCCGTATCGAATCACGGACGAAATCTGATCGCCCACAGTGAACACCGGGTTCAGCGCGGCCACGGGATCCTGAAAGATCATCGAGATGCCGCTGCCGCGAATCTTCTGGAATTCACCCTGCGACATCTTCAGCAGGTTCTTGTCGTGGAAGAGAATCCTTCCCTGGGTAATCCGTCCCGGCGGGGTCTGCAGGATTCCGAGCACACAACGCATCGTCGTCGTCTTTCCGCAGCCCGCCTCGCCGACCAGCCCTACCCGTTGGCTTCCGTCGACGCCAAAGGAGACGCCGTTGAGCACCCGCAGCGTCCCTTCATACACCTGGAACGAGACATGAAGGTCGTCAATCTGCAGGATTGTCGTTGCCACCTAGACCTCCTCGAGAGCAAACAAGTCTCGGAAACCGTCGCCGAGGAGGTTGAACCCGAGAACAGTGATCATGATGGCAACGGCCGGGAAGATGGCGATCCACCACTGGTCGGGCAGGTATTTCGCCCCGTCGGCGACCATGGTGCCTAGGTCGGGGGTCGGGGGCTGAGCTCCGAGCCCGACGAAGCTGAGCGACGAGCCGATGAGAATGACCCACCCCATGTCAAGGCTCATCTTGGTGAAGATGCTGGAGACGCAATTCGGTAGCAGCTCGCGAAAGAGAATGTGCCATCGACTCGCACCAATGACCTCCGCCGACTGCACGAAGAACTCGTGGCGCAGCGACGTAGCGAGTCCATAGACGAGGCGCGTGTACCACGGCCACCACATCAGCGACACCGCCATCATGGCGTTGAACGCACTCGGTGTGAGGACGGAACAGACGGCCAACGCCAAGATCAGCGCCGGCACGGCGAGGAAGATGTCCGTGACTCGCATGATCACGGTGTCAATCCACGTCCCCTGGTAGTACCCCGCCAAGAGGCCGAGGACGACGCCCGGAAGGACGACCAGCGAGAGGACGACGGCCCCCATCGTCAGGGAGTAGCGAAGTCCAAAGAACACCCGGGAGAGAATGTCACGACCGAACGCGTCCGTGCCGAAGGGGTGCCTAAGGCTCGGCGCACTGGCCGACGTCGCGAAGTCGACGAACGAGCCCGCGTGAGCCGGATATGGTGACACGTACGGCGCGAAGATGGCAAGGAAGGCAACAACAACGACGATGGCCAAACCTGCCACCGAAATGGGGTTCCGAGAGAACTTGTACCAACCCTTGCGTAGCCTCTCGAGCCGTCTCTGGGGTACGACCTGTTCTTGTGTGTTCATCCTACTTGCCCCTCTCCGTTCCTAAGCGGACCCGCGGGTCGAGCCAGGCCACGCCCAAGTCGACCAGGATGTTGACCGTGATGAACAGCATTCCTAGCACCATGACCACGGCAGCCACGGCGTTCAGGTCCTTGTTCAGCATGGCGTTGACTCCGTACCGCGAGAAGCCAGGCCAGTTGAAGATCAGTTCGACGAGAAACGCGTTGGCGACAATCCCGGCGAAGTCAAGTCCCAGGATCGACATCGTGGGAATCAGAGACGGCTTAAGGAGATACTTACACATGATGACCCGTTCCGGAACGCCGAAGCTCCTCACCGAAGCGATATAGTCCTTGTTCAGGTTGTCACTGATCGATGCGCGGGCAATGCGGGCCTGTTGGGCAAGAGAGCCCAACGCGAGACTCACTCCCGGCAGAACGAGGTGGAGGAATGCATCGCCCAGCGCAACGAAATTGCCGCTGAGGAGACTGTCGACGGTCATCAATCCCGTGATCGTTGGAGGCCGCACAATCCCGCCGCTGATGCGACCGATCGTCGGGAAGACCCGCAACAGATAGCCGAACAAGAGAACAAACAGGATGGCGAACACGTAGGATGGGGTGACAACCCCGATATACGAGAAGATGCGAATCACGTTGTCGATCCATCGGTTCCGATACCGTCCCGCGATCGCGCCGAACGTGATGCCGAACGCCGCCATGATGATTCCGGCGAACAAAGCCAACTCGAGCGTCGCTGGGAAGAACTCTGCGATGTCGGCGCTAACTTGGCGGCGCGTCACCAGCGACTGCCCGAGGTCGCCGCGGACAGCGCCTGAGAGCCAGTACCAGTACTGAGCGTAAAGCGGCTGGTCGAGATGCATCGCCGCCCGCATGTTTTCGACGGCCCATTGGGGCGCTCGCGCACCAAGAGCCATTCGAACAGGATCTCCGGGCAGAACCCTCGAAATCCCGAAAATGAGTACCGACAGGCCAAGGAGCACGAAGATAGAGTAGATCAAGCGCTTGATGAGGAACTTGAGAACGCTCATGGGGTTCCTTCCTTCCCCGGAGGACGAAGCCTTGCGGAGGGCTGGCCAAAGGGCCAGCCCTCCAGGGCCAAAACCACCCCCTAGGGAAGAATGCGAATGAGCCGGGCCGCGAACGGATAACCCATGATCGGGTTCACTTCGCCTTCCGCCGCCGGCCACACGATCCTGTCCGAACGATAGGCGTGTCTCTCGACGTCCTCGAACGGGAAGATCGACGGACAGAGATCAACAATCGTGTGTTGGATCTGCGCGTACAGGGCGAACCGCTCCGTACGATCCACCGTGGCGATCGATCTCTCGATCAACGCGTCGAGCTCCGGATCCAGCAGCCACTCGTTCTGTTCCCAGGTCGGCGCCGAGCTCGAGTGGTATCTGGACTCAATCAGGGATCCCGCCTCCGGGAAGTGGGGCGAGTCGAAAACCGTCACAATGTGAGCACTCGTCTCCATCTGCGCCATTTCGTCGATGACCGACATCCACGGCACCTTGACGACCTTCACCTTGATGCCGATCTCCGCCATGTTGGACATGAACAGCAGACAGATCTTCTCCTCGTCCGGGACTTCCGCAACCCAGTGAATCTCGATGGGGTACTTGTCCGGATCGTACGGAGAGAGAGCAAGCTCTTCCCGCGCCTTCGCAAGATCCCGCGTGTACTGGAACACGGTCGGATCAGCGCCGGGCACGTTCTGCGGTACAGGTCCCCGTGCCTGGACCGTCCCTGGGAAGATCTGAGTGACGACGGTCTGATAGTCCATCGCATAGGCCATGGCCTTGCGGAAGTGAATGTCGTCCGTTGGAGCCTTCCGGTTGTGGATCATCATGTAGAATGCCTGACCCGGAGTCATCGCCATGACGTCAACGCCGTCGATCTGATCCAGTGCCGCGAACGCCTCGTTCGTCTGCCATTGATCGGAGATCTCGAGCTCGCCGCGAGCCAGGAGAGTACGGACCGTCGCTGCTTCTGTCGTTCCGATGAAGTGCACTTCGCTCGGGGCCTGTGCGTCCATCGGCATCCAGTAGCTGGGGTTCTTGTCCATGACGAGTTCTTCCTCAACGCGGAACTCGCGGCAGGTGTACGGCCCGCTTCCCGCATCGTGGTCCGTCAGGAACCCCTTTCCGTAGTCGCCCTTCTCACCGTACGGTCCCGACGCTGACGTCTGGGCCTCGACCAAGTCCTTGTTCAGGATGTACAGACGATAGAGCGTTGTCAGGAACGGGCCAAACGGCTTCGAGAACGTAAACCGAACTGTGTAGTCATCGATCGCCGCAGTGCTCTCGACGCGTCCGAGGAAAAGGAAAGCATACCCCTCTCCGGTCGTTAACAGGCGATCCATCGAGTACTTGACGTCCTCGGCTGTGAGCGTGGTCCCATCGTGGAACCGAACGTCATTTCGGAGATGGAACGTCCACACCAGGGAGTCGTCCGAAACTTCCCAAGATGTGGCCACATGCGCGAGCGCATTCCCCGACGTGTCCGGGTAAACGAGCGTGTCGTACATGTTGAGGAGCGCCGATGAGCTTGCCTGGTCCGACCCGACAGCCGGGTCAATCTTGCATGGCCACGCGAACGTGATGCGGAGCACCCCGTCCGCAAGGCCAACAGCCGCACACACCAATACGATGGCAAGAGCCACCACCAGAATCCGTTTCACCTCACACACCTCCTCTCCTTGCACTTCTCTTGTATTGTTCGTGAACCCACACGACCCCAGTCGCCTCGGCGAACTACCACCTCCCCTTTACGCATGCGGTTCCACCTCCATCGACTCCACGAGCAGCAGCACGAGTTCGTCCAGAAAAGTGCGAAACGCTGCTGAATCTGACATGACGACGTACTTCCCCTCGTCGATGCGCTCTCGCAGCACGGACAGTCGGGGGCTCGCTTCGTTCGCGTCCGCGAGAACGCCGATCACCCGGCTGGCAGCATCGATGAGTCGAAACGGCCCATAGGCCGGCGTCTCGTCAAGAAGATTGCGCGCACTCGTCAGCATATACCCCACAAGCTCGAAGGCCCGCGCCTCGCGTTCGGAGGGGCTCATCCTTGTACCTCATAGAAGACGACATTGCTTCGGCGTCGGATGGGAGGCTCGGGGACGACGGCAGGGTGTCCAACCGAGACGAGAAGCAGAGGTTCGACGCCGTTGTGCAGCTCAAGCAGTCTCTTCGCAGCGGCACGGTGGAACGAGGCGATCACGCACGTCCCGAGGCCCTCCGCCCAGGCGGCAAGAAGCACGTTCTCGGCAGCCATCGCCGCGTCGGTCGGCGCAAGAAAGGTCTCTCCCAACGTGGATCCGAGACGTCGAGCCTCGTGCAGGTCCGCACACACTGCGATCACGGCCGGCGGATCGCCCAACAAGCCGGGACTCACGACTCGAAGTCTCGCAAGTCGGGCAGGCTCCGTGACGACGATGAATCGCCACGTCTGTGCGTTTCCCCCCGTCGGAGCCCAGAGGGCAGCCTCGATGAGGCGATCCAATGTCTCGCGCCCGACCGGAGCGTTGGTATAGGCCCGGACGCTTCGTCTCCCCCTAATCGCATCCCAAAGCTCCATGACCGTCCTTTCGGAGTTCCGCTGTTGCCGCTCGATCGACGCCGCCCGCTCCGATGACGACGCCGTATACCCCGCGGGCGATGTCCACGTCGATGAAGCCGTCAAGCACGTCACCCAGCACGGCGTCGGGATCGCGTTTCATCGGGTCACCGTACGCCCCGCCGCGGCCGGTGATGAAACGTGCGACGTCGCCGCGGCGCAGCACTTCCTTGGCGAACCGACCCCGGGATTCGACGCTTCCATCCTGGCGGCGAATCTCCACACGATTCGGCGTCCCGTCCATTCCACCGGCCAATCCCCAAGGAGGAAACCGATTCCGCCCAAAGCTGGCCGTCACAAACGCTTCCGAATTGACGATGCGGTAGTCCTTCACGAGACCGAACCCACCGGTCCACTGCCCGTGGGCTCCGTGCGCGATGTCGAGCGAGAACTGGTCCACAAGGATCGGATATCGCGTCTCGGCGACCTCGATCGATAGGATGTACGTCTCCCCGTCTCCCGAGCAGACGAGCCCGCTCTCACCGTCCTTCCCTCGGCCGGCTCCCCAGCCGCCGGCATTCGGTTCCACAGAGAAGAACCACTCCCCGGTCTCATCGTCGATTCCACTGACCGTCGTCCCACAGACGCTCAAGAAGTGCCCGGCGCATATCCTGTCGGGGACCACGTCGGCCAGCGCCTTCCAGACGATATCGCCGGCATAACTGTCTGACTCCCAGTAGGTACTGATGGGGGCGGGCCGCTTCGGGTTGAACACCGTGTCCTCGGGAGCAATGACTCGCAGGGGCGAGAAGAAGCCCTCGTTCGGATCTGCGTGGGGCGCAACGACGGCTTGGTAGGCGAACTTCGCGGAACTCAGGATCACCGACAGTGGGCTATTGATCGGCCCGCGGCACGTCGCCCCGGTGCCGGTGTAGTCGATCACGAACTCCTCGTCGGTGATCGTGACCTTCACCTTGACCCGAACGGGGTCCCCGCCGAGCCCATCGTCATCAATGTACTCCTCGGCAGTGAACTCGCCCTTCGGAAGCTTGCGCAGTTCGCCGAGCGCCTGCTGACGCCCCTGTTCGAGGTACGTCTCGATCGCCTGAAAAACCGTATCCAGTCCGTGCTTCTCGCAGATCTGCTTCACGCGGCGGGCGGCCACCCGAAGGGAGGCGGCCTGGGCCCGCATGTCGCCCAGCGTCATCTCCGGCATCCGGATGTTGCGACGCAGAATCTCGATCAAGTCGGGCTCCTCAACGCCGGCCCGGATCAGCTTGACGCAGGGAAACTGGAGCCCTTCCTGAAAGATCTCCGTCGCACTCGGAGACCAGCTCCCCGGATCCATGCCGCCCACGTCGTTCCAGTGCGCCTTGCTCGCCGCGAACATGATCGGCCGTCCCTCGTGGAAGATCGGCATCAACAGCACCATGTCGTTCTGATGTGTCGCTCCACCCATGTACGGGTCGTTGGTCGCGACAATGTCCCCCTCCGAGAACCCGTCAAGGCCGAACTTGCCGATCGCGTCGCGTACCGCGTCGCACAGCACGCCGATGAACGCCGGAATCCCGTTGGCCTGGGCGATCATTCGGCCGGCCGCGTCGGTCAGGGCGCAGCCGTAGTCGAGCACTTCGTAGATCACCGAGCTCTTCGCAGTCCGCCCGAGGGCAACGAACATCTGCTCGGCGGCCGAGATCAACGCCCGTTTCACGACTTCGACGGTGAACGGGTCGATGCGCTGGACTTTCGTCACTTCGCTCCCTCCGTGATGACCAGGTTCCCGAACCGGTCGACGATCAGCTCCTGGCCGGGACAGACAATCGTCGTGCACGCCGGCTCTTCGACGACGGCCGGCCCCAGGATCGATTCCCCCGCGGGGAGCAGGCCCCGCTCGAACACAGTGCTCTCCACCTCGCCGACCCCCTCGAAGACAACCGGTCGCGTCCCCTTGGCTGCCGCAGAGAGGCTTCGACCGTCGGCCGAAAGCGGCGCGAACTCGGGTTTGTCAACCTCGCCCCAGCCGACAACGTGGAAGTTGACGATCTCGACGGGGTCGTCCTGCCGGAACGAGTACGCCTGGTCGTGCAGTTCCGCGAAACGGGCGATGACCTCGTCGAGCCGGCCGTCGCCCAGCGATCCTCCAGGAATCGGGGTCCGCACGGTGTGCTCCTGCCCCTTGTAGCGGAGGTCGAGGAACCGTTCGAGCGTCGTCCGCTCAAGCGGGAACTTCTCCTCGACAAACTGGGCGCGCGCCTCGTCCTCCATCTCCGCGAATACCGCCTCGATCTCAGCGTGCGCCGCTTCGGCGCACGCGGCGACCCGCGTGCGGATGAAGTCGTGCCGTAGACGGGTCATCAGCATTCCCCATGCCGAGAACTGGCCGGGCGCGCGTGGCACGAGCACTTTCGGAATGCGCAGCTCGCGTGCGAGCGTCGCTCCGTGGAGTCCTCCCGCCCCGCCCATCGCCACGAGCGTGAAGTCCCGCGGGTCGTGGCCGCGCTCGATGCTGACCCGCTCCAGCGCTGCCTGCATGTTCGCGTTGGCGAGGCGCAGAATGCCGAGCGCCGCGTCGCGGGTTGAAAGACCGAACGGGCAAGCGATCTTCTCCATGGCCGCCTCGGCCCGGTCAACGTAAAGCGGCATCTGCCCTCCGAGGAAGTACTTTGCGCTGAGGCGCCCGGCCAACAGATTGGCGTCGGTCACCGTCGGCTCGGTTCCCCCGAGGCCGTAGCACGCCGGGCCCGGTGCCGCTCCGGCGCTGCGCGGTCCGACGTGGAGCGCTCCCCCGCGATCGATCCATGCGATGGAGCCGCCGCCGGCGCCGACCTCGACGATGTCAACCACCGGGATCTTCAACGGATACCCGGCCCACGTCGTCGTCTTTTCGAGGTGATACTCGGTGTTCGTCTTCACCCGGCCGCGCTCGATCAGGCTCACCTTCGCCGTCGTGCCCCCCATGTCGAAGGAAATCAGGTTGTCCTCTCCGATCGCCGCGGCAATCACGCTCGCTCCGATCACGCCACCGACGGGGCCGGATTCCACAAGGTGAATGGGAACGCGCTGGGCGTGGTGGAAGGTCGTCGTTCCTCCGTTCGACTGCATGGCGTACTTCGTGCCTTTCAGCCCTTGCTCGGACAATCTCGAATCCAGGGTAGCCAGGTATCGTGTCGTAGCCGGCGTGACGTACGCGTTCATGACCGCGGTGTTCGTTCGCTCGTACTCTCGCCACTCCTGCGTGATCTCATGCGACAGGGTCACAGCAATCTCCGGAGCAAGCGACTCGATGATCTCACGAGTGCGGCGTTCGTGGTCCGGACGGGCGTAGGCGTGAAGATAACAGACGGCGATCGCCTCAACTCCCGCCTCTTGGCACGCCCGCACGGCGGAAGCAACATCAGCCTCCTGCAAAGGACGCAGTACGTCGCCACGGTGGTTCAAGCGCTCGTCGATTCCGAACCGGAAACGACGGGGCACGAACGGTTCCGGCTTCCGATAGAAGAGGTTGTACATGTCGGTTCGGTTGGCTCGCTGGATCTCAAGGACGTCGCGAAACCCACGCGTGGTCAAGAGCGCGACCTGGGCGCCCTGACGCTCCGTCAGCGCGTTGATGACAACGGTTGTCCCGTGGACGAATTGGGCGATTTCGGCCGGTCGAAGCCCGCTCTT
>Ga0172364_10002637_pt1 | contig 14284 bp, 11 predicted proteins | sample LakKivSesite10cm_FD_114545 | JGI IMG/M metagenome (GOLD analysis project Ga0172364, IMG submission 114545) | Sediment microbial communities from Lake Kivu, Rwanda - Sediment site 10cm | ecosystem: Environmental > Aquatic > Freshwater > Lake > Sediment | place: Rwanda: Western Province, Lake... | reverse complement strand
TTTCAGGCGGGCCACTAACTCGAAAGCCTCGTAGGGTGTGATCAAACCAGCCATGTCTTTGATGCAAATTGAGTCGGCGCCCATGCCTTCCAGTTCCACGGCCATCTCCACAAACCTGTCCAGAGTATGAACAGGGCTGGTTGTGTAGCAGATGCTAGCTTGTACGTGTCCACCTACACGTTTAGCAACGGTCATCGCCCAGGCCATGTTACGCACATCGTTCAAGGCATCGAAGAGGCGAAAGATAGCAATGCCGTTGGCCCTGGCGCGAACGATAAAGCGCTCGACGATGTCATGGGATAATGCCTGTAACCAACCAGGTTCTGCCCACGCAGCAGCATCTGGCATGGCGTATGCGGTAGGTGAGCTTTCAGCGTGCGCGCTCTTTCCCATGGGTCTTCGCCCAGGAAGCGCATCGCCGAGTCAAAGGTGGCCCCGCCCCACATTTCTACGGAGTGATAGCCGACCGCATCAACCTTGTCCAGTATGGGCAACATGTCTGCGGTGCGCATCCGCGTCGCCAGCAAGGACTGATGCGCATCGCGCAGCATGGTATCGGTTAGGCGTAGTGGTGTGCTGTTCATAAACACCCCATTCGGGCGTAGAGACGTAGCATGCTACATCCTACAACGGAATATTGCCATGCTTCTTGGGCGGATTGCTGTCCCGCTTGTTCTGCTGCATCTCCAGTGCTTCGATCAGGCGCGGGCGTGTTTCGTGTGGCTCGATCACGTCATCAATGTAGCCTCGACCAGCCGCAACATACGGGTGGGCAAACTTTTGGCGGTACTCTGTGACCAACTGCTCGCGCTTTGCCTCAGGGTCCTCGGCCGCTGCGATTTCCTTGCGGAAGACGATGTTCACTGCCCCTTCTGGGCCCATCACGGCAATCTCGGCACTGGGCCAGGCATAGTTGATGTCGCCACGCACATGTTTGGAACTCATGACGTCATAGGCACCCCCATAAGCCTTGCGCGTGATCACGGTAACCTTGGGCACAGTAGCCTCGCAATAAGCATAGAGCAGCTTGGCTCCATGCCGGATGATACCGCCGTGCTCCTGAGCCACGCCGGGTAAAAAGCCGGGCACATCTTCAAAAGTGATCAGGGGGATATTGAAGCAATCGCAGAAGCGGTCAAAGCGCCCCGCTTTGACTGAAGAGTTGATGTCCAGCACGCCAGCCAGAAAGGCCGGATTCTGCGCCACAATGCCCACCGGACGGCCATTGAGGCGGGCAAAGCCAACGGTGATGTTCTGCGCCCAGTGCTCATGTACCTCGAAATAATCTCCATCATCTACGACGCGACGAATAATGTCGCGCATGTCGTAGGGCTTGGTTGGACTGTCAGGCACAATGCTGTCAAGTTCGTCGTCCATACGTAGTGGTTCGTCTGTGGGCCGAACTGCGGGAGGATCCTCCATATTGTTCTGGGGAATAAAGCTCAGCAAGCGTCTGTCCAGTTGCAGACAGTGCTCCTCGCTCTCTGCTGCAAAGTGCGCCACGCCACTGATGGCATTGTGAGTCATAGCCCCGCCCAGTTGCTCGAAGGAGACCTCTTCGTGGGTAACTGCCTTAATCACCTCTGGCCCGGTGATGAACATGTGGCTGGTGCCTTTCACCATCAGGATGAAATCGGTCATGGCTGGTGAATACACTGCGCCACCTGCGCAAGGCCCCATGATGGCAGAAATCTGTGGAATGACCCCGGAGGCCATGACGTTGCGCAGGAAGATGTCGGCATAACCACCCAAAGAGACGACACCTTCCTGGATGCGCGCGCCTCCCGAATCGTTGAGGCCAATCACAGGCGCACCAGCCTTCATTGCCAGGTCCATGACCTTGCAAATCTTCTCCGCATGCGCTTCGCCCAGGGAGCCACCGAACACGGTGAAATCTTGCGAAAAGACGAACACCAGACGGCTGTCAATGGTACCGTAGCCGGTGACGACCCCATCACCATAGGGTCGCGTCTTCTCAATGCCAAAGCCGACGGCACGGTGGGTCACGAACATATCTAACTCACGGAAACTGCCCTCATCCAGTAGCAAATGCAGCCGCTCCCGCGCGGTCAGTTTGCCGGCCGCATGCTGCTTGGCAATGCGCTCTGTTCCCCCACCAAGCCTGGCTTCTTCCTTTAATCTCCGTAGCTTTGCAATCTTCGGATCAACCGACATGGTCATTGGTCTCCTGGTCATTGGTCTCGTGGTCACATAATCGGTGACTACCTGACTATCCGACCACTCTACTTCTCTTCTTCTTTCTTCAGTTTGGCAAGGCCACGCTCGATATCGCGGAAAGTCATCTGATCAGCAGTGGCGCGGCGGTGCATCAGAACGGCCAGCCCCATCAAAGTGCGCCCCACCTGATCGGCACCCGCTTTATCCCGAACTTGCCGAAACAAGGCCATGCTCCGCTGCAATAGACCGGCTGCTTCATCAAGCTCTCCCTTGCTGATGTGCAGGCAGGCGATATCGTAGCAGATTCTGGCCTGACTGGCCAGGTTCTGGGCGCGTTCCTCCTCTAGCAGACAGGTATGAAGCCAGTCAGATGCTTTATCCCAATCCCCACTGATCTGATAGAATTTGCCGATGTCTTGCTTTACCACCAATCCAGCGCGTGCATGGCCAAGCTTGCGAAACAAATCCAGGCTTTGCTCGTAGTTGCGCAGTGCATCTTCTGTCTGCCCAAGTGCCAGATGGATATCTCCTGCGATGTCGAGAATGAACGCTTCCGTTGGTTCATCCCTCAGGCTATGGGCCAGGCGCAGAGCCTCCTCCGCGCACTCGACTGCTTGCGCGTAGCGGTGTGTGGCCTGGTACACGCCGAGCAGGATACGCAAAGTGCTCAGGTGAAGCCCCGGCAAATGACTACGTCTTGCTTCTTTGATGCTCTCCTTCAACGCTCGTTCAGCTTCCTCCCAGCGTTCAAGTTGTGCCAGCAGATACCCCTGACGGAAAGTGGCAAGCGGTCGGTACTTTGACGCCAGCCGACCGGCGTCAGATGCCCGGCATGCAGCGTACGCAATTATAGCTTGCTCCGGTTGCTGCATTTGCTCCAAGGCATACCCCTTGTAGAAGTGCAGGTCCGCTTCCAACGTTGGTTCACGTTTCACCAAGGTTAGCGCCCTGTCCAGAGCAGCCACTGCCTCCGGCCATTTCTGCTGCTGAACCAGGTTGCGCCCTGCCTCCCAGCTCTGCGACAAGCGCTGAACCTGGCGGCGCAGGCGTGCCCTGTGCCACCAGGTATACAGCCAATAGGCCGCCCATAGGACGAGGACCACCATCCACAATAGCAGCAAAGCTTCGCCCTCGTCGAGGGCCTCAGCACGAAGGGTGCAAGGGACAAGCGGCAAGCAGCAAACAAAACATCTGCTCCTGGTTAGTTGCTCCTTGCTGCCAGGACAATTCCGGTTCAACTTGCGTCTCCCTGATTCCATAAACCAAACTGAATGCCAGCTAGTTGCAGAAAGGAATGCGCCACTTCATCGGGATATGACTAAGGGCCGTTCAGAAACCCGTTTTCTTGGCGAAAATGGGTGTCTTAGCCCTGTTCAACGCCTTCTACCCCAGGAGTGGTCTCCCTCTCGGGTGTTGCTAACTGGCGTGGTAGCCATTTTCAACGCCAAGCCCGCTGAGAGCGCAGAGAATTAATAGAAAAGCTCGGCGAACTCTGCGTTCCCGGCGGTGAACAAGAGAGCAACACTCTACAGGGTGACTATGACCCCAGGATGCTGCGCACAATAACCATTCGCTGGACTTCGCTGGTGCCCTCGTAGATCTCGGTGATCTTGGCATCGCGATAGTTCCGTTCCACCGAGTATTCCTTCATATACCCATAACCGCCGTGGATTTGCACGGCAAGATCGGCCACCCATACCGCCGTCTCAGAGGCAAACAGTTTGGCCATTGAAGCCTCTTTGCTGAAGGGCTCGCCGGCCTGCTTCTTCAGTGCAGCGTTGTAAGTCAGCAGACGGGCAGCTTCAATGCGCGTGGCCATGTCAGCCAGCATCCACTGGATGGCCTGGAACTGGCAGATGGGTTGTCCGAACTGTATACGCTCTTTGCTGTACTTCAGCGCCGCTTCGTAGGCAGCCTGGGCGATACCCACCGCCTGTGCTGCCACGCCGATACGGCCACCATCCAGCAGAGTCATGGCGATCTTGAAACCCTGGCCTTCATCGCCCAAGCGATTGGCCACCGGAATACGAACGTCGTCGAGGATCAACTCGCACGTGTTGGTGCCACGGATGCCCATTTTGTTCTCTTCTTTGCCAACCGTAAAGCCCCTAGTCCCCTTCTCCACGATAAAGGCGCTGATGCCACGATGGCGCTGGGCTTTGTCAGTCATGGCGAAAAGGATGACGATGTCAGCAAAGCCGCCATTGGTGATAAAATGCTTGCGGCCGTTGATGACATAGGCATCGCCATCGTGCACAGCAGTAGTTTGCAACACGGCTACATCAGAACCCGCCCCTGGCTCTGTGAGCGCGAAAGCGCCTATCTTTTCCCCGCGGGCCAGGGGCCGAAGGGATTTTTCTTTCTGCTCCTCCGTGCCAAACCTCTCAATTCCGGCACAAACGAGCGAGTTCTGCACAGCGACGAAAATTGCGGTCGAAGCACAAGCCTTGGCCAGTTCCTCGATGGCGATCACATAGCTGATAGCATCTGCCCCACCGCCATCGTACTTTTCGGAGACGGTAAGCCCCAGCAGGCCCAATCGGGCCATCTTCTTGATGTTGTCAAATGGCACCTCGCCCTTTGCATCTATCTCAGCGGCAATGGGCGCCACTTCCTTCTGCGCGAAATCACGCGCCGTCTTGCGTACCATCTCTTGCTCGGCGGTGAACTTGAGATCCATCTTTTGCCTCCCTGGGCTGGATTATTATCAGTTCGCAGTTGTCAGTTAGCAGTTGGCACTCGTCCCCCAATACCTGGGAATCTCTACAGTCTTTGCATCATTTGTGTCTTTGCGGTGCTTTCTGACCCGCTATTCGCGTTCGTTCGCCTACACCCGCTCGATGGTCATGGCCACGGCCTCACCACCACCCAGGCACAGCGCGGCCAGCCCGGTTTTGAGCCCCCTATCCCGTAGAGCGTAGATCAGCGTGACCAGGATACGTGCACCACTGGCTCCGATGGGATGGCCCAGGGCAATCGCCCCGCCATGCACATTGACTTTACCCCAGTCTACGCCTAGCGCCCGCCCATCAGCCAGTATCTGCGCGGCGAATGCTTCATTGATCTCAACTAGGTCAATGTCTGCCAAACTGTAGCCCGTCTTGCGCAAAAGCTTCTGGACGGCGAAGATCGGTGCCGTGAATATCTGCCGTGGTTCAACCGCAGACTGATCGTATCCGGTAATGCGCACCAGGGGCTGAATGCCAAGTGCAGAGGCGGTATCCTCACCCATGACCACAACCGCTGCTGCGCCATCGGTGATGCCAGGGGAATTGCCTGCAGTAACCATGCCACCTTCTTGAAATGCGGGCGGCAGCCGTGCCAGGGCCTCCATGGACGTGTCAGCGCGCGGGCATTCGTCAGTGTCAAAGACAAGCGGTGGGCCCTTCCGCTGAGGCACCTCCACGGGCACAATCTCGGCCTTGAACTTGCCTGCCTGAATAGCAGCAATGGCTTTGCGGTGGCTACCAAGCGCATATTCATCAAGCTCCTGGCGTGTCAGACCATATTCGCGGGCGATCCACTCCGCAGAATTGCCCATATGCTGGTTCTCGAAGGGGCACCACAACCCATCGTGCACAGTGGCATCCACAATGGTGCCGTTGCCAAGCCGGTATCCCTGTCGTGCCTGTGGCAGGAGATAAGGCCCAAGGGTCATGCTCTCCATGCCACCGGCAACGAGGATGTCGGCATCACCGGCCACAATAGCCTGCGCCGCGATCATCACGGCCTTCAGACCGGAGCCACAAATCTTGTTGATGGTCGTAGCGCCAACTGTTGGAGGCAACCCCGCCTTAATAGCTGCCTGACGAGCAGGAGCCTGTCCCTGACCAGCCTGTATAACGTTGCCCATCAACACTTCGTCAATTCGCTGTGGGTCAACGCCGGATCGCTGTACGGCGGCGCGAATAACCACGGCTCCCAATCCGCAGGCAGTGACATTGCTGAGGGTTCCCTGGAAACGACCGATTGCGGTACGTACCGCACTGGTGATCACAACTTGCCGCTTTGCTCCCATATTGCGCTTCCTCCTTGAAGTTATGATTGATGTGATCAGGCGGACATCCCTGCCCTCACCAGGACATTGTACTCAAAACACAGCGATTTGGCTACTTCCGCAGGCGGAGCCTCAGCATCCCCCGCGTGCTCGGCGGTAGAAGCGGGTCACGGGAAGAGAACTGTGTAGCCCATGTAAATATGCAAAGGCCAGGAAACCAGCTATACGTGCGGCTCCGCCGATCCAGAGCGCCATGCGGATGCCCAATGACCCAGCCATCGTAGTGCCAAGGATAGGACTGACAAATGCCGGGATGTTCATCAGCGTATTGAATATCGCCAGATAGGTGGCCCGCCGGGCCGCCGGTGTAACTTCCAACAGTCCGTTGAACAGGCCAAGGTTAAACGCCGGGGCGGCGATGCCAGCGACAAAGGATACGAGCAACAAAGGCCATACATTGCTGCTGAGCGCAGTGCCAATGGGATAAAAACAAACACCCAGAAGGCCAAGGAGCAACACAAAAAGCGAGCCGTGCTTTTCGGCCAACCTGCCCCAGATGTAATAGGCCACTATGGTAACTCCTGATTCGAGCATGGCCAGCGCACCAATCCAACCCTCGCTGATGTGTAGCGTCCGCACCTTATAGATGGCATAGAGAGGGATAGGGAAATAGAGGCCCCAGTGGTACAGAAAAGAGGCGACGGTGAAGCGCACATAGTCACGCTGCGCCAGGATCGTCTGCACTGACCGACGCAAATCCAGGTGCTCGCTTCGAACAGCCTCCTGCCGAGGGGGTTCACGGTCCGGAATGACAATGCGGCCCACGTAGTAGAGGCTCAACAGGGAAGTAAGGAAAGCCAGCAGGAAAATCAGTTGATAGCTGACCGGAAATGGAAGGATGTCCAGCGCCTTGCCCGCCGCAATAACGGCCAGTGTAGTCACGACTGAAAGCAAGACGTTGCGCACACTGACCACATGGGCGCGGTCTTGGGGCGGGACTACGTCGGCCAGCATTGCCGTGAAGGCCACATTGGATACCGCGCCAGGAATCGTGCCCAGAGCGGTGATGTAGACAACAGCCTCGGCCTGGAAACGTCGGAAGAAGAACGGCACTAACGCCACCAGGAAGACGGGAAAGCGCATGAGAAAGCCCGCTACAAGAATAGTTCTTTTGCTATTGCGTTGGCGCTCGATCAGACGAGCAGCAGGAAGCTGAAAAACGACGTTGAGCAGGGCGGGCAAAGATGTCAGCAAGCCGATGAGAAAATTCGAAGCTCCCAGACGAAGGGCAAAAATACTGGTGAAGGTAGTGCTCACACCAGATAATACGCCGTACCAGGCGATATCCCGGTAGAGGTTCCACGTATTCCACTTTGCGCTCACTTTACCGGGCGCCAACCAACGTACCACAAGATTGCGCCCCTCCCGCATGTGCAGGTCAAGCTCTTTCACCGCGTAATCTACGCGCCCCCTTCCATCTTGCGTAGCACAGTCAATAGCTTGTTGTAGGTGTCATCCAACGACTCGGGAATAATGCGCACATCGCCGAGAACGGGCATAAAGTTGGTGTCGTTCTCCCAGCGAGGCACAATGTGAATGTGGACGTGATCCTGAATCCCCGCCCCAGCCGCTTGGCCAAGATTAAGGCCCACGTTGAAGCCATGTGGCTTCAACGCCCCACGTAGCATCTGCAGGCTCTTTTGGGTCAAGAGCATCATGTCCGCCAGGGTCTCATCGTTCAAATCTGTCAAGTCGGCCACATGAAGGTAAGGCACAACCAGTATGTGCCCATTGGTGTATGGGTATAGATTGAGCATCAGAGCGGCCGTTTTGCCCCGGTACAAGATATAATTTACGGCGTCATCGCCTGCTTGCAGTTTCTCGCAAAAGACACAATTGTGCGGCTTGTTATTCAGTATGTACTTCATCCGCCAGGGAGCCCATATGCGCTTCACAATTGCCACCTCCTAGAATTCACTGCTGAGAACGCAGAGGTTTGATAATTCCCGCTATAGCCTCGGCACTCTTCGTAGTGCCAGGCAAATGATAGGGCAGGAATGGCTCCTGCCCTACATCAACCCAGTGATTCTACCCCGAATAGAGAAGTCAGGCAAGTCAGGACGGCAGGCAAAGGAGTTGCACCCGCTCGATACCACGCACCGCTTCAGCCATGCCCAGCACAGACATCACTTCATCGGGGCGGCCTGTCCCCTGCTCATTGGCCTGCAGACGCATCCCGATGAAATACATGCTTCCCTGCCGTCTGATCACCTTCAGCTCTTTGATCAGCGGACGCAAGTCATAAACCCGTGCCCCATTGGGACGCTCACGACGTCGGGGGATGCTCTCAGCAGCCAGTAAGTTGTTCAACCGCGCCTGCATTTCGTCAGGAGCATCCTGGCTTTCAACGCAGACCTCGTACTCTGCGGCAACCACCTGTGCTGGCAGTGATGGCAGTGTAGTCGAAACTTCGGCCACGCTTGCCAACTGCAAGCCTGGGGGCAATTGCCTCTTGAGACGTGCCGCAAAATTGCGTGGTTCCATACGACATTGGAGGATGATATCCACCATCTCTGCACGGCTAGTGAAGCCAACCGGTAGCGCCGAGGCAAAGAACAACTTGGGGCGTGGATTGAAGCCCTGAGAGTAAGCTAACGACACATTGGCACGACGCAGTGCCCGCTCCCAGACGCGTACCAGGTCAAGGTGTGAGATGTACTTCACCTCAGCACCTTTAGCGAAGACGATTCTGAGCCGTTGCATAGCCTTCAGTTACCGGTTGTCAGTTGGCAGTGGGCAGCGAACCAATTCAAAAGCTGTGCGCACACCACAGTCCAGGCATCCTTCCCGGCAGTCAATGCTGCTCTCGCCGTGGAGGCTACGTTGGTACTCCTCCCATAAGAAAACGCTGCTGATTCCGGTGTCCATGTGCTTCCAGGGCAGCACCTCGGCGAATGAGCGCTGGCGCGAGGCATAGAAACTAGGATCAAGCCCTGCCTCGGCGAGGGCCTGCTGCCAAAGCTGCGGTTGGAAAGCTTCAGCCCAGGCATCAAAGCGCGCTCCCAGTTGCCAGGCGCACAGGATAACCTGTCCAAGCCGCCGGTCGCCCCGCGAAAGGATCGCTTCCAGCCAGGTGGTTGCTTTGCTTGACCAACTTAAATGCAGGTCACGGCCATGCAACTCTCGACGGAGTGCATCCTGCCTGGCAGCGATTTGTGCCGGGTCTTCCAGAGGCAACCACTGAAAAGGGGTATGCGGCTTGGGAATGAAAGTAGCTACACTGACACTGACCTGACCACGATTTCCACGCCAGCGGTGTCCGATATTGCGCACCGCCTTCACCAGATCGGCGATGGCCAGCACATCCTCCATCGTCTCCGTAGGCAAGCCGAGCATGAAGTACAGCTTGATGCGTAGCCACCCACTGGCATAAGCGGCTTCCGCCGTCCGCAGAAGGTCATCCGCAGTAACCCCCTTGTTAATGACCTGACGCAGCCGTTCACTCCCCGCCTCAGGAGCGAAGGTCAAGCCCGTCTTCCGTGTCCGCTGGATGAACCCGGCCAGTTCAACGGAGAATGCATCCGTGCGCAGAGAGGGCAGCGAGATAGAAAGACGCTGTTCGGCGTAGCGCTTGCTCAACTCGCGGACAAGGGGCTCGATACAGGTATAATCAGTACTGCTCAGGGAGAGCAGGGCAATCTCTTCGTAGCCAGTGTTGGCAAGCAACTGATCTACGGCTTCCAAAACTTCGTCCATCGGGCGCTCACGCAGTGGGCGATAGATCATTCCGGCCTGGCAGAAGCGACAGCCCCGCGAGCAGCCACGCCTGATCTCGATCATGCCCCGATCATGGACCACGTTGATGAAGGGCACCACCGGCTTGAGCGGCGGGGGAGGCAATACAGGGACAATGCGCTTGCGGATGCTCTTCGGTACCCCTGCGTTCACCGGTTCTATAGCTGATACAGTGCCATCAGCGTTGTAATGAACTCGGTACAGGCTGGGGACATAGACACCTCCCAGAGCCGCAGTGCGATAGAGGAACTCTTCTTTCCAGTTCACGCCGGATTTAAGGCTGTCCTTACATTCTGCGAACAGATGGACTAGCTCCAGGAGAACTTCTTCTCCCTCGCCAATGACAAACAGGTCAAAGAAGTCAGCCAGCGGCTCAGCGTTGTACGTGCACGTGCCCCCGCCAATGACCAGCGGCCAGCCTTCTGCGCGCTGCGAGGCCAACAAGGGGATCCCGGCCAGGTCGAGCATATTCAGCACATTGGAGTAGTTCAACTCATACTGCAGGCTGAAACCAAGGATGTCGAACTGACAGAGCGGGCGACGCGATTCGAGGGAAAGCAGAGTCATCCCGGTCCGGCGCATGGCGCGTTCCATGTCTAGCCAGGGTGCATAAACGCGCTCGGCCAAAACATCCTGCTCCTGGTTCAGCAGGTCATACAGGATCGCCAGTCCGAGGTTGGACATGCCCACTTCGTACACATCAGGGTAGGCCAGGGCCACCTTGACTCTGACCCGCGACCAGTCCTTATGAACGCTGTTCCACTCCTGCCCGGTATAACGGGCTGGTTTGGTCACCGTAGGCAAAATGGAATCCAGAACTGTTTCGGTGCTCATGACCTCTCTACATCGGGAATGACCCGCACGAAAACCTGCCGGCGGCGCGGGCCATCAAACTCGGCCAGAAAGATGCCCTGCCAGGTGCCTAATGCCAGCCTCCCTCCCTCGATAAACAAGGTCTGCGAGGCTCCCAATAGGCTGGCCTTGATGTGTGCCGCTGAGTTCCCTTCGGCATGGCTGTAGTTCGCCTGCCACGGCACTAACCGATCGAGGACTTTCAAAATGTCGGCTTTCACTGACGGATCCCAGTTTTCGTTCACCGTTACGGCAGCAGTGGTATGGGGGACAAAGACAACACACACCCCGTTCTGTACCCCACTCCTTTGAATGCAGCTTTGCACCTGGGGTGTGATGTCCACGAACTCAGTTCTTGCTTTGCTATTGACTTCGATTTCGTATCTCATCGCTCAGCTCCAGATACTCGTCATCCTAGGTAAATCCCATCATGACAGTTGCTCCCTATCTTGCAGTCAGAGGCAACGATCGTGGCACACAGTAACAGGGCCTAGTATAACACACCCTCAGGGCTTTGACAAGCTCTGTTTGGCTGGGAGCTGCTCAAATTTGGAGGTAGAGAATGCCATCAACGGATTAGGGCACGCGCATCCGTTGACAGAGATAGCCAGGAGATCAGGCCTGACCATCATTACACCTATTTCGCTTCTGGACTTGCTAGAGGGAGAGAGGCAACTATCCCTCGCAGCGGGGCGAAGGACAGGCGATGGGCTGGGCATGGTCCCAGCCGCTGCAGGGCGGCACGATGGGCAGGCGTGCCGTAGCCCTTATGTGCGGCAAAGCCATAGCCAGGTTGGTACCTATCAAGGGCGATCATCAGCCGGTCGCGGAACACTTTCGCCAGGATAGACGCGGCAGCAATGGACAACACACGAGCATCGCCTTTGATCAGGCTACGCTGCGGGATGTCAGTATCCGGCAGTTTCAGTGCATCTATCAGCAAATAGCAGGGCACCAGGGGTAGATTGCACACGGCCATGAGCATGGCCTGCTGCGTAGCCTTGACAATGCCGCAGGCATCAATGAACTGCGCAGAAGCCATGCCAATGCCCACGGCCAGGGACGTTTCACAGATGAGAGGGAACAAGGCTTCACGCTTGCGTGGAGTGAGCACCTTGGAGTCGTCCACCTCGTGCAGTATGGACACCAGTCCACTGCGGTCAGGTGGCAAGATGACTGCAGCGGCCACCACGGGGCCAGCCCAGGCCCCGCGTCCCGCTTCATCGAGCCCGGCAAGCCAGCGATAACCCGCCGTCCACAACTCTCGCTCCTGTTCCAGACCAAGCCCACTCAAACGTGTACCCCCTAAAAGACAAAGCGTAGGCTGTTGCACCTACGCCTTGGCCTCATTTGCGAATGATAGCGCCCCACGGCGGGCTTATTCTTCTTCGCCACTTTCTGCCTTGGTTCCTTCGCCGCCAGGAGCGGTTTCCTGCTCAGTCTCAAGCTTTAGAAAGCGCTTAGCGCGCAGGCGGGCTGCCTTGCCACGACGCCCACGGAGATAGTATAACTGCGCCCGCCGCACATGCGCCTGACGCAAGACCTCGACTTTCTCCAAACGAGGCGAAGCCAGGAAGAACGTCCTCTCTACGCCAACACCGTGGGCCGCGATGCGGCGCACAGTAAAATGGGCATTTGGACCGCTGCCGCTCATGCGCATCACTACACCCTGAAAGACCTGCACGCGCTCCTGGTCTCCTTCCACGATGCGATTATGCACGCGAACGGTATCCCCAGGCCGCAGACGAGGAATATTTGGATTGGGTTCAAAGGGTAATGTCTGCATCAAGCTGGACATTGTCCACACCACCTTTCAAGCATGTCCGTTTACAATGGGGTGCAATTATACTCGAAATGCCTCGATTTGACAAATACTAAAATTCTGCATTATAATGGTGCTGATGAGACCCCGGTGGCCGGGGTCTTGTTTGTGAGTAGCCAGACTGTAGGGCGATTTTTGTAGTCGCCAGTTGCCAAGTTGAGCACTAACACGCCCATAAAGGGCTAGGCTACGTTCTATTGCCAGACTGTAGGGCGACTTTTTCAATTTGACTTGTGCCCTGAATGTGATACAATATTTTGTCAAACTACAGTTGGAACTAAACTGCTCTGACTTACGCCCTCGTGCCCTCGTAGCTCAGTCGGTAGAGCACATTCTTGGTAAGAATGGGGTCACCAGTTCAAGTCTGGTCGAGGGCTCCTGTGCCTGAACCAGGGGCTGCCAAGACAGAGCGACCAATATGTAAAGGAGGTCTTTGCGATGGCCAAGAAAAGATTTGAGCGGACGAAGCCACATGTCAATGTGGGGACGATTGGGCACGTAGACCACGGCAAGACAACCCTGACTGCGGCGATGACCAAAGTGCTGGCGATGAAGGGGCTGGCCGAATTCCGGCCCTACGATAGCATTGATAATGCGCCTGAGGAGAAGGCGCGTGGCATGACCATAGCCATTTCGCATGTCGAGTACGAGAGTCCAGAGCGGCACTATGCGCATGTGGACTGTCCAGGGCATGCGGACTATATCAAGAACATGATCACCGGTGCGGCGCAGATGGATGGGGCCATTCTGGTGGTGGCGGCGCCGCATGGGCCGATGCCGCAGACTCGGGAGCACATCCTGTTGGCACGGCAGGTTGAAGTGCCAGCGATGGTCGTCTTTCTGAACATGACCGACGTGATGAATGATGCCGAGTTGTTGGAGGTGGGGGAGTTAGAGTTGCGGGAGTTGCTGAACAAGTACAACTTTCCTGGGGATGAGATTCCGATAGTGCGTGGCTCGGCGTTGGTGGCTCTGGAGTCCAAGTCAACGGACCCCGATGCCCCGGAGTACCGCTGCATCTGGGAGTTGATCGAGGCGGTAGACCATTACATACCGACCCCCCAGCGGGATGTGGAGAAGCCTTTCCTGATGCCGATCGAGGATGTGTTTGGCATCAAAGGGCGCGGCACGGTGGTGACGGGGCGTGTGGAGCGCGGGCAGGTGAAGGTGGGCGATGAGGTGGAGATCATCGGCCTGCGCGAAGACGTCCGTCGGACGGTGGTGACGGGGGTGGAGATGTTCCGCAAGACCCTGGATGCGGGCATTGCTGGGGACAACATCGGCTGCCTGTTGCGGGGCATCGAGCGCAACGAGGTGGAGCGGGGGCAAGTGCTGGCCCAGCCCGGGAGCATCAAGCCGCACACGCAGTTCTTGAGCGAGGTGTACGTGTTGAAGAAGGAAGAAGGAGGGCGGCACACGCCGTTCTTCAGCGGCTATCGGCCACAGTTCTACATCCGCACGATGGACGTAACGGGTGCCGTGGAGTTGCCGGAGGGCGTGGAGATGGTCATGCCTGGGGACAACATCCAGATGAAGGTCAAGCTGATTGTGCCGGTGGCCTTGGAATCAGGATCACGCTTTGCGATCCGTGAAGGCGGCCGCACGGTCGGCGCTGGCGTGGTCACCAAGATCCTGGAGTA
>Ga0172364_10002636_pt1 | contig 14285 bp, 17 predicted proteins | sample LakKivSesite10cm_FD_114545 | JGI IMG/M metagenome (GOLD analysis project Ga0172364, IMG submission 114545) | Sediment microbial communities from Lake Kivu, Rwanda - Sediment site 10cm | ecosystem: Environmental > Aquatic > Freshwater > Lake > Sediment | place: Rwanda: Western Province, Lake... | reverse complement strand
GTTTGCCGCACCCACACGTCGCAGTGCGTCAGGATCAGCGTTGCGCGAGCGCGCACCGCCTGCTCGGGCCAGCCGAGCGGGTGGCCATTGGTGAATATCGCTTCGACATGACGCACGACTCGGCGCAGCCAGCTGCGGATCGCTGCGGTGTCGAAGTCGGTGGTGTTGCGGAGCTTCATCAGCCATCCTTCGCCGGGGTTGCGGTCCAGAGCAGGCTGGACCTGCCGCACGAGACGCGCGGCTCGCAGTCCAGCTTGATCAGCCCTCGCTTTTCGAGCGCTTCGAGCATCTTGCGAGCGCGTCCGTTGAAGCGGCTGGCTCCAGCGCGGATCTGCTGGAGTAGCTCGGCCTGGGGGCGCGTGAGAAGCGCCGCCTCCTCGGCCGAGAGGAGCGTGAGGGGGATGGGGTCGTGCTCCCACACCCCATACCTGATCCGCCGCATCACGCCTGCTCCTCCACGAGCCGCATGGCTCGCTCGATTCGTTCGACGGCTGCTCGCGCGGCGCGGAGATCGTCGGCCGCTCGCGCGTGCCTCTCCTCGGCCGTCGCCAGGAGCGCCCGCTCTGCCGCGAGCGCGTCTGCGACGGGCTGCGAGACCTCAATCGCCGCGACGAACGCCCGCGCCTCGTCGCGCTCGCGGCTGCGCTGGTCCGCCTCGGCGGCTCGCTGTGCTCGCCGCGCCATGGAGCGCTGCACGAGATGGTGCGCGTCGCGCAGCGTGCGCGCGTAGCGGTGGACCCAATAGTCGTCATCGGAACCTTGCCAGTCGCCACCGGGGGCACCCCGCGGTACGAACGGGCCAAACGTTTCGAGCGTGTCGCGGTAGTCCATGATGCCTCCTCTGCCCGGCGTGACTGCCAGGTCAGACTCAGGTTAGCACGACCGAAACAGCGCGCAACAACTTTTTTCAGCGCATCGACCGGGGCTGCCCCTGCCACTCGGATAGCTCGACGGTGAAGTGCTCCGCAAGCACGCGCGCACACCGCTGGAGCCTTCTCGGTGACAACCTGCTTTTGCAGCGCAGGGGCTCCATTGGCGGCGACATCCGGCGGGCGGACCGGATGATGTTGTTCCAGTCGCAGCGCCAGCGGATCTTCACCTCGCTCGCTCGCTTGTGGGGCCAGCTGAGTCGCGCAGCTGGTCGATTTTGATGCATCGGCTTGTAAAACATGGGGTCCAGGGGTACCGTCAGTGGTGATAATCTAAACGTCGTTGCTCGACTGTCAGACAGTGTATAGGGTCCGGCTCGATGAGCGACGTTTTTGACCCGTCGCAGGACGAAGACCGTCCTGCGGATCTTGAACCTCGAAGCCAGAAGCCGCTGGAGACCAAGTACGAGAAGTACATCGAGACGGGCTACCTCGCGGTTGGGACGGCCGAGGATGGCGGGGTGAAGATGGGTGGTGGTACGGCTCCGTCGCCTGCTCCCGGCTTGACCGCTGACAACATGGTCTGTCTGGAGGCGGAGGGCAGACCGTACTGCGAGCACTACATCGCGTTCCTCACCGATGCCGAGGGCGTGGCAAAGGGCTTCGAGAAGATGCGTCAGATTCGTCGGTACTGCCGCCGGATGAGCACCGCGTCGGAGTTGATGGAGCTTGGCGAGACGGCGATCTACGCCTGCTCTTCGCGCAGCCCACAAGATCCGCGGTCGCTCCAACTGATCCGAGATCACGAACTCCGCCAGCGCAAGGCTGCGGAAGAGATGGCCCGCGAGTCGGGCGACCTGGACCTTTGAGGGAGGCAGCGTGAGCGAAAACGACGTGCGACCGGCCGAGCTTGCTCCGGCAATTCAGAGATTCCGCGATTCACTGGAGGACAGCCGCAAGAAGCTGCTCCGTGACAAGTCAGGCGGCAGACCCACCTTCTCGGACCCCGAGCAGCTTCGGCAGTTCGTGGCGCAGTATCTCTACCCGCAGATGATCGGCATGGTCGAGATGTTCGGCATGGCGTTCAACGACGCCTTCGGCACGGCCATGAGCAACGCCCGCGACGTGCTCGCGTTGCGTCGATGGGCCGCGCAGAACTTCCGAGCGGCAGGCGTCGATGTCGAAGAAGACGGCCTCGGCGTCTCGGCAGCGACCCTCAACGATCTGTCCCAGGAGTTCTACCTGCTCGGCTCCATGCTTGCACGCAAGCTGCCCGGCGACACCGAGGTCCAGGCACAGTACCAAGCCGTGGCAGAAAAGTTGTCCGTCTTGTTCGCGGAGCTTCAGTCGGTCGCGTCCGGTGGGGACGACGAGGACGAGGACGACGAGGATGAAACGGACGACGAGAGCGGGGACGAAGACGAGGGACCGCCCGACGCTGAGAAGTCGGCTGAGCCGGAGACGCAGGCGTGAGGAGTGACATCACCGAGGCCGAGGTGGACGACATCGTCGGCTCGCTTGATGAGAGGTCTGGCAAGGGCAAGAAGCGCCGCGTCGTGACCGCTGGATCGAAGCAGTCGCTTGACGAGGTGCCGCGCGAGATGCCGCCGGAGCCCATGACGGATCCGATCATCGCTGCGCCGCAGCCGCCGCCGGTTGAGAACAAGAGGTCGATCACGATGGAGCAGCTGGAAGCGCTGGCGACGGTCGTGCCGGACTTGCCCAAGCCGGTCGAGAACGTCAAGACGGTCGGAGACCTGGTCTCGAAGTACAGCATCGGAAGCAAGCCGGAGTTTCGGCTCCAGGTGTTCCGAAGCTGGCCGAAGATCTTCCCTGGCGGTCGCAAGGCCGATGGCTTCTATGACGAGTACGATCAGCCGATCGACGAGGGTTTCATCGCCCGCGACTACGGCGGAGGCACCTACCTCATTCGCGTGGTCGGTCCTCAGCCCGGAACGCCGAACGGTTATAAGCACTACGACTCCGTGCGGGTCGAGATTGCTGGAGATCCGATCTACACGCGCATCCCCCGTGCCCAGCAGGCTCGCGAGGACGCGCAGGTCTCTTCGTCAAAGGTTCAACCCGTGCAGCAGCCTGCGATGCAGCAGCAGGAGAACCCGAAGCTGGCCGAGGCCGCGCTGAAGATCGTCACCGAGGCGATGGACAAGGAGCGCCAAGAGAAGCACCGCATCGAATCCAAGGCCGATCGGCAGGTCGAGCAGGCTCGCGAGTTGCTGAAGCCGCTTGTCGATGCGGAGCGCAGTCGTGCTGACTCTGTGATCGACATCGAGAAGCAGCGGAGCGCGGTGGAAGTGGGTGCGCTCAAGGCCAGCATGGAGGCCGAGCGTCAGCGCGACGCCGAGCGCATGGCGCAGCTTCGCGAACAGCTTGAGCAGGAGCGTCGCGAGCGCGAAGAGCTTCGCCGGAGGATGGAAAGCATGGAGAACGGACGTCCATCGATCGGTCAGGAGATCCGTGATCTCATGCCGCTTCTCAAACCGGAGCCGGTGCGGAGCGGTGGCGATCTGGAGATTGCCCAGCGCGTCCTCGACTCCCAGAGCGACAAGCATCGTTCCGAGGTCGAGTCGTTGCGGCAGACCCAGCAGCAGATGCTGGAGTCGATGCGTCAGATGCACGAGCGTGACATCGCGAGCATGCGCGAGGCTCAGGCTCGCGAGATCCAGGCGGAGCGCGAGGCGTGGCGGCACCGGGAGCAGCGCTACGAGGACATGCTTCGGAGCGAGCGTGAGGAGCGTCGCCGCGACCAGGACCAGGGTCGTGAGCGGATGGAGGAGCGCGACCGGCAGTGGAAGGATCGACTGGAGCAGCAGGACATCAACTTGAAGCAACAGTGGGAAGCTCGTCTCTCGCTGGTCGAGTCAAACTACTCCGAGCGGATCCGCTGGATGCAGGCGGAGATCGACAAAAAGAGCCAGGAGAACAACGATCTGCGCTCGAAGGCTGCCGAGTCGATGGATCCGATCGCTCAGCTGGCGAAGTTCCGGCAGATCAAGGACGTCGCGCGCGACACGCTGGGTCTTGGCGATCCCGTTCCGGTCGCTGCGCCTGCCCCGAGCACTGGCGGGATCGGCCTCGGCTCGATGCCTGCGGGTCTCGACATCAACGAGATCGCGCAGACGGCGATGGAGCGTGCCCCGGAGATTCTCGGCGCTCTGGGCAACCTCTTCAACGGCAACAAGCAGGCAGCGGCTCAGCCGCAGGTGCCGACGCAGCCTGGGCAGATCGTTCAGACCGCGATGGGCACGATGGTCTCGGTCGTGGCTCCTGACGGCAGCCTCAAGCTGGCACCCTACGCTGCCGTTCAGGCCGCGGAGCAAGCTGCTGCTGCCCAAGCGGCATCGGCCGCTCAGCCTGCGCTGCCTGCTCCTCAGTCGCAGCGTGCGCGCCCGCCTCAGAGCGCTGCACCTCAGCGTCGCCGTCCGACGGGCTCGAACGACGTTTCGCCGGTTCCGAACCTCGCGGAAGGTCTTCCCAAGCCGATCGCTCCATGGGAAAACGGTTCTCGTCGGGCTCCTGCTCAGGAATCCAGGCCGCGCCCGTCTGCCAGGGCAGCAGCGCAGAGGCGTGAGCCGCCGCCCGAGCCTGTGACGGTCGAGCAGTCCGATGAGTCCGATGAGAGGCAGCAGGTTCGAGAGGAGAAGCGGATGAATGCGATCGAGAAACAGATCGCCGCGATGGTTGCCAAGCTCGTTCACGAGAGCGTGGCGGGCGGCGACGAGCCGGAGGATTTTGTGGCGAAGGTGATGGGCGCTGGGTACCCGGAGATCGTGATCCGCGGCATCGCGGAGAAGAGCGACCAGGAGATCCTCCACGGCATCGCGACCGTCGAGCCCCGCAGCGCAGGCACGACTCCCGCTGGCCAGCGATTCGTCCGTGACTCGATGGCTTTGCTTCGCCAAGCGGTTGGAAGCTGATACGTTGTCGTTCTCTTGAAGGGTCTCGGCAACTACCGGAGCAGCGAGCGGCGCATCGGGACGCTTCTGTCCGTACAGGGAAATAGGGCGGATGCCCGGTTCCTTGACGGTCAGGTGTTCGCGATGCCGCTCGCTCCGTTCTCTCGGGCTGGTGTGCGCCCTGGCGAGCGGTTCGTGCTCGTGACGACCTACGAGGGTAAGCGCGTGGTGGACGTGCGGGTCGAGCGGAACGAGGCGAGGCTTGGGTCTGTGCTGTCCGCACCGCTGCCGAAGGTCCAGGTGCGCGACGGAGCGAAGTTGACGACTCGCCGCTGAGGGGCTTCGCTTGCGCGAGATCCCGTGAGCGTGCGAGACTCTCCGGCGAGATCATCTCGATGCTCCGCAACCCCACCTATTCTCCGCAGTACAACCAGGCGGTCGGCACGGTCGAGCCCTACAAAGGGACCGATCATACCGTGCAGCGGATGATCGAGCTGGCCCGAGGAGATCGGGGCGAGCGTTCGATCAAGGTGCGGCGGCACACCGAGCAGATCATCGGCAACCTGCGACCCAAGGACTACTCCAGCGAGATCATCGCGATCTGCAAGTGGTGGGGTAACGCGGGCCGCTACACCCGCGACCCGTTGCATGTCGAGATGCTGCGCGATCCTGAGCGTCTGGTGGACGACGCGGTCGCCGGGAAGTTGGCCTGCGACTGCGACGAGATGGCCTTGGCAATCGGCACCTCGTGCCTCGCGATTGGCGCTCCAGTGCGCTTTGTGACCGTGGGGTTCAGCCCGCGCCTTCCGGGCCAGCGGAAGGTCCACACGCATGTCTTTGCTACTGCTCAGGATCCGAGAACGAAGCAGTGGTGGGTGCTTGACCCCGTCGCCGGTCGTCGGACTCAGCCGATGCTGGACCGAGTCAAGCAGTATTCGCTATTCGAGGTGTGAAATGATGCCGAGGTACTACGGTCCTGGCGGCGGGCTCGCCGCGATCTCTGGTTTGGGTCAGGGTCAGACGACGCAGGGAGCGGCTCCGACCGCACCAGTTGCACCGCCCGCATCATCTGCGGCAACTTTGGCGAGGTCCGACGACGGCGGCACACTGAGGACCGTGATGATGGTTGCCAGCACAGCTGCGTCGGCTGCGCTCGCCTACCACGGCTACAAGCGGAACAACAGCGTCGGCTGGGCCGTGGGCTGGTTCTTCCTTGGTGGCCTTTTCTGGCCCATCGCGGTGCCGGTGGCTTTGGCGCAGGGCTTTGCGAAGCCCCGCGTCAAGAGCAACCGTCGCCGGAGCAGCCGTCGCCGGAGCAGCCGGTGATGGCACGGGGTCTCATGGGCCTGGGCGTCGTGGACGACCAGAAGCCCATCGATGTTGGCGCTCGGGTCAAGACCGATCCGATTCTCGCGACCGCGTCGGTTATGGCTTCGGATGTGCTCGTGCAGATGTCTCTTGCTCCGAAGGACCAGCGTCTGTCGGAGATGAAGAAAATCTTGGACCGCATCGAGCCTGGTCTTGGCGATCGTGCGGTGACCGAGTACCGACGCCTGTGGGTTCGACGAGGCGAGAGCGAGAAGGACCAGACGATGTTCGACGTCGTGCGGTCGGAGATCGCGAACGTCCTCGTGAAGCGGACCTTTGCGCTCGCCAAGTCCGGTGGTCTTGGCCAGACCGTGGCGGAGGCGCAGGGTCGCACGAGCCGAGGTGTCAACGACGCGAACGCGCTGTTCTGCTCCTTCGGCGCGGGCTCGATGGCGATGGTCGGTGGTGTGTGGGATCAGATCGGCACCGGGCGCGGTGGGCAGGCAGGCTCGATCACGTCGGGCGCTCGTGCGGGAGGCGACATCGCGGGCTGCGGCGCAGGTCAGCTGGTCGTGCAGGCGCAGGCTGCCGAAGCGCAGGCTCGGATCGCGCAGCAGGGGACGGCGCAGCAGCTTCAGCTTCAGCTTCAGGCTGAGGCGCAGCGCGACGCTCGGCTCCAGCGGATGCTTCTGATCGGTGGAGGCGGCCTTCTTGCTGTTGTCGCGCTCGGCCTGCTTTTGAGGGACTGACCTTGAGCTACTCGGTTAGAGCGCGCTCGCTTGGTGACACAGCGACCGTGGAGGTTGGCCAGCGGGCGTACTCTGACCCGGTGCTGGCGCGGGCTTCTCTTTTGGCTGCGAAGGTGATCGAAAAGGTTGCCGTTGCTCCAGAGGCTCGTCGTCTTGAGGTTATGGTCTCCGAGGTCGAGAAGCTCGGGTCGGGGCTTGGTCGCCAGGCGCGGTCTGCACTTCGACGGCAACTTCGGAAGGGCGTTCCGCCGGATCGTGCGCTCTTCGACTCGATCCGCGTGACGCTTGCGAACCGCCAGATGAACGAAGCGGTCGATCGCGCGTCGGTATACGCGGCCTCGCGCGTTGGCTGGTCGGCGCTCGTGGACTCGGCGCTCGGTCAGCTGTCGCCAAACGACCGGATGGCCGCTTGCACGGCGACGGGGGCGACGGCGACGGTTGGAGGTGTGGCCCAGGTGATTCCGGTGTACGGAACGATCGTGGGGGGCATCCTTCAGATCGGCTCGGGCATCGCGTCGTCTGCGCTGGACTGTGGACGAGAACAGCGCGAAGCTCAGGCTCGCCTGGGCCAGGCTCGTGCTGCACAGGAGGCGGCGGAAGCTCAGGCTCGTCTGGAACGCGCTCAGCTTCTGGCGATGTCGCAAGAGATGTCTGCTCGCCGTCAAAGAAAGCGAATGCGGATCGTCGGCGGGCTGGTTTTGGGTTCTGTGGCGCTGGTCGCCGCTCTCTGGTGAAGGAACACGAACCGATGGCGAAGGACAACGACCTTTTCGACGACGGCAACGGGATGATGGTGGTGCCGACGATGCGCGGTACGGCCAACCTCGACGAGGAGGACTACTCGAACGCCAGCGATCCTGGCGGCTTCCTCGACGACGAGTTGATGGAGGTGCCGCCGCCAAAGCAGAGCGGCGCGGCTCCGGCGACGGACGTGGAGGGCACGAGCGACTTCGACATGCTCGATGATGCGCCGGGCCCCGGCATGACGCAGACGACGTATGGCGCTCACCCTTGGCAGATCGGTGCCGGTGGCGGCTACCGTCCTTTCTCGCAGCAGACGACCGACATGTCCGACCTGGCAGGAGAGCCCATGACCTCGCCCACGCTCGATGTCCGCGCTGTCAAGTCGGACCCCGTTGTTCCTGTTCCGAAGTTCCGTCCGTCCGAGCGCAACGAGATGCCGTCGAACGAAGAGGTGGACCCTCTGACGGTCTACGATCGGCAGAGCTTCGAGTACAACGACTCGCCGGGCAACGTGATCGGCACGGGCATCTTCGGCATGGAAGAGGGCGTCACGTTCCGGCCTCGTGACGGCATTTTCGCCAACCAGTACGCGCTGCCTTCGTATATCGCTGACGAGGATGCCGACGGCGTTCAGCAGTCGCAGATGTGGGACGTGGTGGCGGACAACTGGCGCGTGACGCAGGTGAACGCGACGGGTGTTCCGCTTTCTCGTGCGACGCGGGCGCTTCGAGCTACGCCGCCTCCGTTCGATCATCCTGCGGGTCTTCGTCCCGAGGTCACGGGGCCGCGCAGTCACATCGAGGCGTTTGGTCGTCGCGCAGCCAAGAGCGTGCTTGATGAGGCGCGGATGATTCAGGATCGTTCGACGCGCTCGACGTTCCTCGCTCGCTCGACGTCTTCGCTCGGCCCGCAGATGGCAACGCGCGCCAAGGCGGTCGCTGACGGTCTGGTCAAGCTCGGCTACCCGGCTGACGTTGCGGTCGAGGACGCGCTGGCTCACTGCGTGATGCACGCGCTGATGCGCGATTTCGAGGATCGTCGCACCAAGGGTGGCGGTTTGCCGCGTGTGGACAAGATGGCGGCGGGGATGCGGCTGAAGCAGTCGGAGGTCCGCAAGGCTGCGGCCGACCATGTCCAGCCGCTCGCCAGCGATCCGAAGAAGCTCCAGGCGGACCTGGGTGCCTTCTATGCGTCGCGATCTGCGCTGGGTCTTGGGCAGGTCGAGCAGGGCTCCTCGAACGGCACTACTGGGCCTGCCCGCCCGGCAACCGCAAGCAGCCCGACGCTGTTCACGCCGCGCAACGTGGCGATTGGCGTTGCCGTGATCGGCTTGGGGTACTTGGCTGCGACGCAGACGCAGGCCGGTCGCGAGGTCACGGCGAACGTGGCTTCTGGGTTCCGTCGGGTTGTTGGCGGCCGTCGCAGCCGCCGGAGGCATTGACCATGGAAGACAATCCTTTCGTCACTCCCGAGGCCGTCTACGCGCAGCAAGTCGCGCAGGCGAGCGGCGGAGCGATGCCTGCCGCGGGAATGGCTCCCTACCCGCTCTACGGCATCGGTCAGACCGTGCCTGCGAGTGAGCCCGACGTGCCGTTCTACCGGCGCAACTGGTTCTGGGCTGCCGTTGGTGCCGGAACTGTTGGCGCGGCGTGGGCCTACTTTGGCTGGTGGACCAAGCGCGGCGTCGCGAGCAACCCGAGCGGCGAAGACGAGGACACGCCTGACATTCGGAGTGCTCTGTCCAAGACCGAGCGCGAAGACTGCGCGGAACTTTGGGGCAAGGAGAGGTTGACCGCCGAGGAGCGTCGTCGGCTCCGTGACTACGAGCGCAAGCTGCGCCGTTCGCCGTTTTGAGGGGGAGCTATGCCGTACAAGGTCAACAGAGCATTGGGCTACCAGCCGTGGGGCGTGACGAACCCGTTCGTGTTCGCGAACTACGGTCAGCCCCAGCGGCATCGTGGCTACGTCTCGCCCATGGTGTTCCAGACGCATGCGCCGCAACTGAAGAACCCGCACCTCGGGCAGGCTGATTTTGTCGAGGAGGATCGTCGTCGGAACAAGCGCATGGAATGGATCGCGGTCGCGAGCCTTGCCGTGTCGGTCTGGTCGATGTGGTTCTTCTACCAGCAGACGCACAGGCCCGCGCCCACGTCTAATCGGCGGCGGCTGCGTCGTGAGGGCTGATCTATGTCGTACTCATTGGGAGCCGCTGCCGCGCTGAGTCCCGCGTACCTGGAACAGCTGAAGACCATCACCATAAGTCCGGCGGCGGCGGAGCAGCTGAAGAAGGTGGCATCCGCTCCTGCGGCTGGGGCGAGCGCGGCGACGTCGTTCTCGATCATCCCAGAGGCGTACAGTCGTCTCGAAGAGCCGGTGAAGACCGCGGAGTCGAGCGTGGCTCCCGGTTCGATCTTCGTCACCGCGTGGCCGTTCGTTCGACTGAGCGACTCGCAGGTGAAGGCGACGTTGGATGCGATCACCGGACCGTCGGGCATCGGCCCTGCGGTTGTCCCTGGCCTTGCTGAGGCGAGCATGGTCTCGAAGGGAGACACGGTGTCGCGAGCGAGAACCCTTGCTCCTGCTTTCCTTGCGACTGGCTGGATTCGGGATGAGGGAGTCGATCAGTCGGTCACGCGCGGCTACATCTGGATCGCGATGAGCTGGGGCACCCAGCAGACTCGTCTGACGGCGTCGCGCGCGGCCAAGGCCATCTTGGGCGAAGCGTTGAAGCTCGCCGGAGCTTCGTTTGCGCCTCGGAACCCGGCTGATGGCCAAGTCTGGGCGACTGCACAGACTCCGGGGACGCTGGCAGCGGACGAGAGCGACTCGGCCATCGAGGACGCTGCGAAGAAGGGCGTGCTCGCGCTCGCGCAGGGCCTGTCTGCCATCGCGGGAGGCTTGGGCTTCTCGGGCATCGTGTCGTTCCCGGCGTCTCGTGCGCGGAGTCAGGTCCGCTCGCTGGCGAACACGATGGTCAACGCCGTGCGCGCGGCGTCCGAGGGGCCGGTGCTGGTGCAGCAGGCCGAGCAGTTGGCGGCGCAGGCGTTGTCGTTGCCGGACCAGGCTGCGGCGGGCCAGGCGATCTTGCAGGCCAAGCAGCGCCTGCTGGAGTTCAAGCGCTACATCTTGGAGGGCTCGGCGCAGGCACCGGCAGCGGTTCAGACGTGCGAGTTGGAGACGAGTCCTGAGAGCAGTCAGATCGCGAAGTCGATCCGCGATCAGGTTGTCTCCGACGCGGGATCGGCGCTTGCCAAGTACCGCGCCGTGCCGAGCGTCGCTCGCAAGTTTCAGGAGGCGAGGCTGTGGAAGCGGGCGCAGGGTCAGCTTGACGGCCTTCTGCGAGGTCTCGCGGAAGAGATCGCGCAGTTGTGTTCGACGGCGCGTTCGCTTGTCAACAACGTGACGGGGTTGCAGCAGTTGGTGGCGCAGATCGACGCTACGGTTCCCAAGCTCGACTACGCCTACCAGCAGTTGAGGATCGACTGGTGGCAGCGCGACGTTGCTGGAGTCCCGGCGTTCTACTGGATGGGCGGGGCGGGCCTTATCGTCAGCGGTCTTGTCATCTGGCGCATCCGCAGTCGAAGCAAAGCTCGTGCAGCCGCGAAGCTCGCAGCCGCGAAGCTCGCAGCGGGCGCGTCGGCTCCAGCTGTTCCGGCGGCCGTCGCGAAGAATCGTCGTCATGCTCGGCGGAGGTCGCGATGAGCTACCGTCATTCGATGGGCTACCGTCATTCGATGGGCTTGGGTCAGGCACCGCCCGCGTTCCCACTGCCTGCGTTCTCCTTGCTCCCGAAAGAGGGGGTGCGGTACGGCGTGGACTGGGCGCTCGTCAGCGACGACGCGGTGCTTGAGCAGATCAAGCGCATCCTCGTCGCGGCCAAGGCGATGGCACCCGACGAGGCGATCCGCAACGGCGAAGGGAAGATGACGGACGAAGGTCTCTTCATCCAGGCTCTGACCAACCTGTGGTTTCGCAACGGCAAGAACCCCGCGCACTGGCCGACCGAGTTTCGTGACGCCGGGAGCAACTACAACTTCGGCCCGACGACCAACGGCGGCGCGCAGCTTCGCATCAACGAGGCGATGTGGAACCTGCTCCAGTCGATCAGTCCGGCCAAGCCGTGGACTCCGTACTACGAGGGCAAGGAGCGCGAGATCGCGCACTCCCGCGTGCGGCTCAGCGACCCTCTTCTTCGTCGTCACATCCGAGACCGGCTGATTGAACTTGCGTACATCGACGCGAGAGTCGATCCGAACGTCGCTGACGGCTCCGAGTTCTCCAACGCGATCAAGCGCTACTACGCCGAGGCTCGGGAGCAGGGGCTCCCGGTGGGCAGTTGGGCGGGCTGGACCGAAACGGGCGGCTGCGGCAGCTACGACGTGCTCGGCAACTGTCAGAACTACGGCCCCAACGTCGATGGAACGGGCATCCGTCTGCATGTCGATCTGCTCGACTCGCTCGTCAATGCGCTCCACAACCCTCGTCGCGCCCTGACCGAGAGGGCCGCGCGAGAGGCTCTGCTTGCAACGAGAGTCAAGCCGCCGCTCTACGGTTCTTTGCCGGGAGAAAAGGCTCCGACAAAAAAGCTCCAGCTTTCGGGTGCGGCAATCAAGAAGTTGAGCCCTGCTCTTGCCCCTGCCTTGAAGGCATCGACGCTCTCGATGCTCCAGCAGGGGCTCAAGAAATGAGGAAGTGATGCAACGTTACCTGGGACAGTTCTCGCCCGCGCTCTCGCTGCGTGCTCCGTTGACAGCTCCGGCTCGCAAGCCCGCAACGGCACCTTTGGTTCCGGTGCTGCCCGCACCTCAGCCGAGGCTGAGCGTAACGCCGATGTTGGCTGCCAAGCCAAGCGTCGTGGCCCAGCCCCAGCCTGCGGCGCGGCCAATCGTCACGATCGGACCGAGCGTCGTGGCCAAGCCTGGCGTTGTGGCCAAGCCGGTGACTTCGGAGGACCGTGTTCTGGCGGCTTCAAAGATGGCGCTGAAGACGGCGGACAAGATCCGTGCGGTCAAGGTCAAGTCTCCGGCGGCAGTGGCGCAGCAGTCGCTTGACGCGGCTGAGACGAAGGTTCGCGGTCTGGTGTTCGGGCTCCCGACCAAGCGCGTGAGTTTGGTGCAAGCGGTCGCGCTGGTGGACGAGGCGCGTGGCGATGTGAGCCGGGCCAAGCTGCCGGTCGGTGAGTATCTTGGGATCATGTCGGCGCTTCTTGCGCTCCGAGCGGCCATCGCTCCCCCGGTCTCCTCGAAGGTGACTGCGGTGAGCAAGTCTGCGGTGACGGCGTCGCAGGCGACGGCGATTCAGGGCGCGGTCGATGCGGCGATCAGCAAGCTCGCTTCCTCGGGCGTGCCGCTGACGGACCAGACGGTGAAGCAGACGGCGACCCAGATCTTGAAGGACGTCGCTCCCGACGCAGAGAAGACCGGCGCGCTGAAGACGGCGACGCTAGTGCTGACGGGATCGGCCAAGACGAACGAGACGGTTGCTGCCGAGACGCTGAGCACGACCCCGCTGCCGGTCGAGTCCGTGGCAGCGCTGGTAGAGGCCAACGAGACCGCTCCGGCGGCTCCTGAGCCCGTCGAGACCCCCTCGGCAGAAACGGCACCGGCCGAGCCTGCGACGGTCACCTCGCTTGTGGCTCCGGCCGAGGCAGCGAAGAAGGAGGGGCTCTTCGGAGTCCCATGGCTCTACGTCGGCATCGGGGCTGGCGTTTTGGTCGTCGGCGGTGTCATTCTTGCGTCGCGCTCGGCTCCCACGCCGAACCGCCGGAAGCGAAGCAGCAGGAGAAGGTCGTGATGAGCGTCGAAGCAGATATCGGTCGGAAGATCATGGAGACGATCGACAGTCTTCGCGACGATGCCGCCGACCAGGCCGAGTTCGCGGGACTGATCGACGCAGCGTGGCAGCGGCGAGACTACTCCTGGCTCGCAGATGCGTCGGTGATCACGCAGGACGAGGCTCGGGTGATGATGGGTCCGTCACGCAACCCGAAGAGGCACACGGGTCGCGGCTGGATCGTGAGCCCCGATGCTCTTCTCTACCGTGCGGATCTGGGTCGGAACCGCAAGCGCACGTCGCGCAACGCGAAGAAGAGGACGAGCCGTCGGGCTCGATGAAGGAGATCATTATGGAAGCCGGACTGTTCACGAACGATCTGTTCAATGGAGAGGCGCTCGGTGGTCCTCGTCAGCTGGAGGAGCGCGGCGTCTTCCGTACAAACCTGTTCGACGCGCAGCCGCTCGGTCAGGTTGGCCTGGGCCAGGCGTACACCGCATCGCACGGGACCGGCGGCGGCGTGGCACGGCTGCAGGCGCAGCTGATCCGCTACGGCCTGCTCTCGATGCGTGCGCCGGACGGGATCGTCAGTTCCGCGACCAGCCCGACGGTGCGCGCGGTCCAAGCCTACGCGACTCGCGCGGGGCTCTCGGCGTCCGGCATAGCGCGCACGAGCAGCGGCGGTCTCACGCTGCCGCGCGGTCTGTTCGATGCGATCCTCGCCGGTCCCCCCGGCGGTGCCGATGACGCGTCGGGGACGATCGCGGAGATCGCGCGCGGCGGCACGACTCAGACGGGCGGCGGCGGCAAGGGCGGCGGCGGCGGCTTCGCGCCCGGCGGCGGCTTCGCGCCCGGCGGCGGCGGCTTCGCGCCCGGCGGCGGCTTCGCGCCCGGCGGCGGCGGCAAGGACGGCGGCGGCTTCGCGCCTG
>Ga0172364_10002635_pt1 | contig 14286 bp, 10 predicted proteins | sample LakKivSesite10cm_FD_114545 | JGI IMG/M metagenome (GOLD analysis project Ga0172364, IMG submission 114545) | Sediment microbial communities from Lake Kivu, Rwanda - Sediment site 10cm | ecosystem: Environmental > Aquatic > Freshwater > Lake > Sediment | place: Rwanda: Western Province, Lake... | reverse complement strand
CAGATTCTATGATTGTTGCCACCGTCGCTCCTGTGTCTGTGGTCGCAGTAATTTCGAAATCCTTCACAATCACATCAAAGGGGTTCGTATTATGAATCTGTATGGTATGATGCAGGAAGACTTCATCAGGGGTGATTTCCACGATATCAACCGAGATCGTTGTTTTTGGGAAGCTCAGCACCTGAATATCGAACAGGAGAAACGCACCAACCACGAGTTCAACGATCAGAAGAGCAATCAGGATGACAGCAATAACCTTTTTTCTCATAGATCTCACAGGAGGATACCGAAGGTAGGCTCCTTACAATAAGTACTCTTCCAGTATATATATAATTTATTGATAATTATAATAGAGGTCAACAGGAGAAAACTGACACAGCATCACCGTACTCTCATGTCCCTAGGAGTTCTTGTAACAAGGGGAAAGCGGACAGGAGGCGTTTCAGGAAGGGAAACCGATCGAGGAGGTGTTTCAGAACAGAAGAAAACATCACGCCTGGAAACCGTTGTTCTTGTGGCATGCTCACGATAGAAGGATCAGACCAGGCACTCTGTGTTCCATTACTGTCTTTTGCTTTCACGGTGATATTATACGTTCCTTTTTGTGCCCACGTATGATTGATTGGTACTATTGCTCCAGATTCGTAAGGACCACACCATCCGCTTGAGGTACCATCACCCCAGTTGAACAACAAGGAAACAGGTTGTCCTTCTGGGTCTGTTGCACGACTCGAATAGGTATATGATGTTCCTACGCGACCAGAGCTTGGTCCTGAAGCTGTCTCCGGTTTTTCCGGTGGCAGGCTTGGTACTCCTCCAGGTATTTCAGGGAGGATGAGACAAGAAGGATGAAGAGGATCAACATACAGAGTATTGTGCGCAATTACCGAGGTTGTGTTTTGATACAAAGCATCAGCGGTGTTTGGATTATTCAGAAAATGGGGGTAGTTGGACGATGAAACATCGACACGGATGCGATGTCCGCTATTCCAGATATAGGAGACACTCCAGAGGTCAACATCAATCTCATAGATCGTCCCTGGTTGCATGAACTCCCAATGATCAGTACCGTTGCGGTTTCTCATCCGAAGGATCCCATCGGTGATAATCATGGATCGTCCATCCGGATACACGTCTGTGAGTTTCACAGTGATATCAGTGTCAGGGCAGTCTGATGAAATGTAGAGATGAGCGTGGAGCGGACCGGTCGCCTCATATGGTTCGGTGAGAACCTGGCTGGTGAAGACAAGGACATCACTACGGTTTTCCACCGGGCGTTGATCGTACGGACCAGCAGCGATGTTAAGGTTCCCTCCACCTCTCGTTGGAACAGGATTTACTGGGTCGTAGGCATAGGCCTGTGGAGTATTACCACTCGGTAAAACAGGTGCGAAGCCACCGTCTTCTTGGAAATACCAGGCGCGTTCTGTACACGGAATCGGCCAGCCATCAGCATATCGCCATTCATTCCCAGGCGCATCGATCATGTCCACATCGCCCATCACATAGTACGAGACCGCAGGCCACTGATCATACTCTGTCGGCCCGTCCATGGTGTACTCATCAACCATCTTCCAGAAGAGTGCCTGAGAAAACGTATCGACAGCATTTTCAGGATAGGTGAGTTCTCCTTGTCGGGTGCTGAGTGCGCCTCCATGAGTCCAAGGCCCCATAATGAGCTTCGATGCTCCCTGCGCACCAGCTCCACCTTGATAGTGATACCCCATGAACCCATCAAGAATACCCTGGGTGAAACAATCGTACCATCCTCCGATATGAATAGCAGGGACGTTCACGTCCTCCCAGTGCGTGTCAATCGTTGTATTCCCCCAGTAATCAAGCGTGAAATTCTCATGGGCATACAGATCAGGAAGGATGTATGTTGAACCCTGACCTTTCAGCCATTCTTCCACCAGGTTTTTTAGAAAAGCACCACCACGATACATCGCATGTTTGTAGAGATTCGGGGTTGCCACCTGGATATACTGACATGCGAGATGAGGAGGATGTGCCCCCGCGGTAAGATATTGAGTTATCCCTAAGGCAGAGCCACCAAAGGTTGCTATCTTCCCATTGCACCAACTCTGATTCGCTATCCATACGATCGTGTCAGGACCATCTGCATACTCTGTTCGAAAGACTGTGTCAATACCTTCTGATTCGTAGCGCCCTCGCATGTCTTGGCCAACGAGTGGCCAACCGTTGTTTGCCCAATTGGTGCCGAGAAGAACAAGGCTGTTTTTATTGTAAGGAGTTCGAATGAGAATAACTCCATGTGGTTGAGTGGATTTCGGGAGATACACGTCGGTGGCTAGTTTCACTCCATCCCTCATTTCAACCATGTATGTTTTTGGAGTAATACACCCGCCCAGGATTAATGAGAACAAGAGGATACCTATAGTGAGGCATATAAGAGGTCGTAACTTCTTATTCATAATGTTCTTCCCCCAACAGAGACAAGATAGGTGATATGGTATAAATGTTTATGGTGGGAGTATAAGAAGACAAAATTTTCATTTTGACACTTTTACAAGGTATCTTTAAATAGGTTCAGAGGAAGAACGTAGGGTGCATTTAGGTGAAAAAAATGAAGCACTATAAAAAGAATCATGGGACGTATGGAGCGAGATGGGAAACAAGGAAAGGGTATGCATATTATTATAAAACAAAAAAACCAACCTATCATAAGAAAACTGGGCAATCGTATAAACGAACCATGAAATAATCTCTACAACTACCAGATCAATTCTTTTGAGTTTACTTGCATCCCTTCTCTTCTTTTTTTTATCACCCTTTTTTTGTTCATCCGAGGGTATAAGAATACTCACTCTATACTGCTTGTTCGGATGCATAAGACAAAAAACGAGTTGTACAGTCTCATCAGCGATTTGAAAACAAAAAAGGAATTTGAAAAAGAAATCAAACAACGATTTATAGCAGATGATGGGTTGTTTAACGAAGATGCACTCGCCTTGTTTCTGGTTGATGAGCTGGGGAGAAACACGCAGACTATCACCCCACTTTCTCAGCTGGAAGCAAACAAAGAATATGTGGTGGTCGGAACCATTACTAGTATTGCTGAGGTGAAGGTGTTCCGACGCAAAGATGGGACTGCGGGCAAAGTCCTGAACCTTGAGATCAGCGATACTTCCAGCACCTGTCGTCTGGTTCTTTGGAATGATGAAATCGAACTGGTGAAGAACAAGGATCTGCAGTCAGGAACCAAGATCCGAATCATCAATGGGTACACGAAACAAGGGTACAGTGGTGTGGAGCTTCATTTAGGGAAATGGGGATTACTTGACGTTGAACCAACTGAAACCTGTGGAAACGGAGATGTTCTACAACAACCAACGAATGTTATTACAGGCGTGTTAATAAAAAAGGAACCGACACGAGCGTTTTTCAAAGAGAACGGCGAGTTTGGTTTTGTGACGACGATCACGCTCAAAGACAACGACAAAGAAACCCAGGTAACCTTATGGGATACATCGGTAAAAGAGATACAACGCTACACCATTGGGGAACGATTAACCCTCAAGAATGTTACTATGAAACGAAATAATGGCAGGACAGAGCTGCATCTGAACGGTAACGGCACGCTTCATAAACACACATAATTTTTTTTATGTTAGGTATTCTTAAATAATCTTGTTCTCATTCAAAATAGAACCGTGTGGGGGTTGTATGCGGACTGCATGGCAGGCGCCTCGTGATAAACAGTATTTTCATACGAAACGAAAAATGGACAAACGCGATATCGCGATGCTGAAAAATAAAATGCAGAAAATGTACCAGCGGAAAAATAAAAGAAAAGACGAGGAACAATTCTTACGAAGACGGCGGCGTTAACAACCGCCTTGTACATATTTTTTCTTCTGATCAAAGGCGTACTGTGCTTTCTGCAGTTCTCGTCCTAAGTACAGATAATGCTCTGGTCTCAGGTCAGGCACATGCGCTGCAATCGTATCAGAGAGTGCGTCTGCTTTGGTTCCGGAAAACACTTTTTCAAGGTGACCGGAAACGATTTTTTTATTCTTGTACACGTTCGAATAGTACTCGACACGGATGTCTTTTACATGAACTTCGATGACAAAGAATCCCTTAGGATCAAGAATAACGTTCCTCTGAGAAATTTTTTTTGCTTCAATTAAGGGAACTTGTCGCTCAACCATTTACACACCCTCGTGCTTGTACCAAGTTTTTTAGTTTTTGAAAGGCAACCTCATGAGGTAAGTACCGCTGGCCGCAATCAGGGGCAATTTGAACGATCTGCTTTCCAAAGACATCAAGTCCTTTGTTGATATGGGTGACGATTTCTTCGATCGGTTCTACCCGTGGATCGTCAGAACGAACTGAGCCGAGGCAGATCTGTTTGGTGCAGCTGTAGTGTTTGAAGCTGTCGAACAAATGGGGGGAAGCTTTGAACTCATGAGATAATATCGACACAGGCATGTCGAGAAGCTGGGGGACGATTGATGAGACATCACCGCAGACATGAAGACGGCTGTGGCAGGTGATGTGGTTCGTGATCGTGTCAAGAAGTTCGTGGGCATACGGAGGGAGGTCATTGGCAAAACATGGTTCGTCGATACTGATCAGATCAACATACTGTTCGAGGTGTTCTGCTTCTTGACGTAATGCTTCTGCAAAATCTAAAGCTAGTTTCTGTTCATCATGGTAGTAGAGATCGACACAGGAGCGTGCCAGGGTAAACGGACCCGTGAGAATTCCGATGACTCCTTTCTTTTTGGGAAGCAGTTGTCGTACGAGTTTTTGATCGTCGATGGTAATGGGTTGGTGGTAGAGAATTTTTCCTATGATTTCTGTACGGTTTCGCACGCGACAGCCAGAGAGTCTGCGGGTGAACAGTTCGATCATGGGATCTCTTGTTTGACCATCTGACACCAGGTCAACACCAGTAGCCAGCATTTCCTGGACAGCGGTTGTGATGTACGGTTCCCAGGATACGTCTTCGTGTGAAAAGTATTGTTGCATCATGGTAGATGAATCAAGAGGCAACGGGTAGGACCCGATCACGCTGGTTTGAAGGTGTTGTGTCATTTGAGAAGTTTCCTCCGAGGATGAGTAGGTACTGGTTCGATACCAAAATAATTTTCTGTGTACTCTGAGACGAGGATGTCCTGCCAGGCGATGAGTGGTACGACAAGATCAGCGTTTTCTATAGGACCAAAAATCGCAAAGTTCCCGCCAAAAAGAGGGATGCTGATATTCGATGCTGCATCCACGGTTTTCTTGGCAGTGGCAAAGTCCTTTAACCATAATGATTTTTCAACGACATTGTGAATCGCGCACCCTGCTGGTAACCCGTATTCTTCTTTGATGACAGGGAGTGCTGCGATCGCTGCACCACTGTTTTCTCCTGGGGTTAGAGCAGCCGTGTCAATCAGGATTTTTTTCAGACCAAGGATGCGGCAGGTTTCAAGCAGTCCTCGTTCGGTAAGATGCGCTCCGTTCTCCAACACCTCGATTTTACCGTCTGGTGATCGGTCTTTGGGGTTGAAGGCCACGACGATAGCCATGGATGGTGTATGGTGTTTGAGGGCTTCGTATTCCTCGCTTTTTATACCAATATGAATAGAATTGTAAACAGTCCGTGAAAGCATGTGTTTTTTATCTAAGAGTTCTAACGTTTGCACTTTGATAGCTGGGTCGATGATGTCCACAGAAAACGGATGCTGCTTTGGAAGAGTGGTTTCAATGAAGGAAAGAATTGGTTCGATGAATTGTTCTTTTTTGATGAAGACATCAGGGATAGTTGGTGTGCCTGTCTGCTGACTGAGCTCTAGCATCCTGTGAAGATGTGTGGATGCGACCTGGAAATCTGGTTCTCCTTTGAAGAAGAGCCCACCAAACAGGACGGTTGGATACCTCCCAGGTTGCCCACCAATCTGAATACCTGAGATGTCAAAGACCTGTTGTTCTTTGGTGAAGGAAAACATGCTAGCCTCCTCGTTTCTCTACTTTACCCATATAATTCACCTTTATTTTTGAATGTAACGCACGCGTATCAGAAAGAGTCACAGTCGCCTCAGTTTTGATTCGTATCGCAATGTACGGTTCACCAAAGGATGCAGGTTTTTTTTGCTGATGATGCGTTATGGTTTGCGTAATGTGATGCGAATCAGTGATCCCCAGTAAATTCAGGATTTCTATTTGTTGTTGGAACCGTTTGATTGCCTCGGCATCAAGGTTCTCAATGTAAGGAATTGCTCCTGGGGCATCGATGATACGATGATGGTTGTCAAACCCGTTTTTATGTAAGGCGAGTAAGGATGCTCCTGAGCGGTGACCTCGGATATCCTCACCACAGACGACAAGGTATCTGATATAGGGATTGGAGATGACGTTTGCCACGATTTTTTCGATGCCGATATTTTCTGTTTTTAACGAACCATAGATCGCAACGCTTTGTGGTGGCACATACTCAACGTTCAGCAAGACTACAGCTACACAACTCGTAGCTGAACAGGCGGTAAAATCACCACCCCACGGGTAATACTCATTGTCCATGAGAGAACAACTCTGCTGTCATCAGGTAACAATTCATCGAATTTTAATGCTTCTGCATCGCACCGTACACATCAAGATGCTCCCCGTCAAACACGTACCCAGCAAGAATCTCATACGTAAATCCATGATCTTCTAAAATATGTTCTAAGGAAACACGATCAGCAAGAGAGCTGAACACAAAGTAGAGGCGGCCGTGGGGACCTAGATGATGTGTTGCTTCGTGAATAAACCGTTTGATGAGTTGAAGACCATCTGTTCCACCATCGACTGCAACCTCTGGCCAGTCCTTTTTTTTCTTGTGGGGCGCTGTGGGTAGATACGGAGGATTGAAGATGATAACGGTAAAGTGTTCGTCCCTTTTTATCACAGAAAAAAGATCTCCGGTTCGAACCTCTATGTTACCTTTCAACAATGATTGATTTCGTATGATATTTTTTTTAGTGAGTTGGACTGCATGAGGGTTGATGTCGGTGCAGACCACACGCGCTCCGAGCTGAGCACAGGCGAGAGCAATCAGTCCGCATCCGGTCCCAAGTTCAAGGACCGTGTCCGTCGGATTCACGTGGACAGATTCTAATAAAAGAAAGGAATCTTCTGCAGGGTCGTACACCTCAGGATGTGTTTCAATCCCAAGGTTGTGATAATGAAACAGTGAAGGTGTTTTGTGTTCTTTCACGTTTGTTCACTTAAACAGCTGAATAGTATTGGTGTTTATAATGTTCGAGTTGAAATTTATGAGAAAGAAAAGAAAAAAAAGAGAAGAACAATAGTCTTCTCAGAAAAAGGAAGGCTGGTGTTATTTTTTCTTCAGATAGGGAAGACCGGTTCTTTTATTGACTCCGACACCATACCCACTTGGTAACTCGCATGGTGTGCCACTCTTTGGTGACCGTTTGCTGAAGAAGTAAATCGTTTGTTTTCTCCCGCCTTTTAAATTCACATCCCTCTTGTATAATGTCCACCCTTCGTATACATATGCCATAATTTTTTCCCTCGCTAGGGAATAAACAACCTATGATTTAAATGTTCTTCTTATTTTCACCTAGAAAAAATTAAAAAGAACTGGAAATCATATCTTTTACATTCCCTCAGATTTTATTACAGAAAATTTCTATAAAAATATGATAAATTATGGATGGTACATGGTTGTTATGATAATTTGACGTTTGGTATTTTAGAAAAATTTCCACACCGAGACAGCATCACTATTACTTCTATCTAAAGAATCATATGCGACGGCAGTAATAGTATGCTTAAAAAACATACGATTGCTCCAAATCCATTCATATGGCGTTGTCGTATCTATTGCCTGTAATTCGTCGTCTACATAAAAATCTACACGATCTATTCCCAGTTCATCTTGTACAGCATTCACTTCCACAGTAATTCTTCCTATGATAATTGGTTGAGGGAAAGGTAATATTTTCAAGCTGAATACATAGATTCCATTTTCAGGTTTGAGAATCTCAATAATTGGTAAGGCGTAATCAATGGTGACATTTGCAGTGTCAAAGCTACTGTTTTGTTCACTATCTGTTACAGCAAACCTTGTGGAATAATTTCCTTTTCGAGAATAAGTATACATTGGATTTTGTTCCTCAGAGGTGTTTCCATCTCCAAAGTCCCAATGACACGTGTATGGTGAGATGCCACCAAATATCGTACCAGTGAATTGAATCGGAGATTGAGCATCCCCAATATATGGTCCGTTAGCATCAACGATGAGTTCTCCTCTCCCAAATGCATGAAGATAACCTTCGCATACATCAAAATCTGATCCTATGTAAACGGTTCCATCCTCAGATATGGATGGAGACGACGCGATTCCAGTGTTTGCAATTTGTTTTCGCCATCTCTCAGATCCATCTGGATTCACTGCAAGGATCTCGCCGCCTAATCCATCACCTATGTTGACACCCACGTAAATGGTGCCGTCCGCTGAGATCGCCGAGGAGGATAACCCAATCCATCGATCAGTCCCTAGATTAAATGTCCATTTATGTATGCCGTTTGGGTAAATCGCATATAGTGCAGTACCACCACAATAAATTGTTCCATCAGATGCAATCGCAGCATTGGAATCAGTTCCATACCCGATGTCACATTTCCATTTCATAGTCCCGTTATTTGAATAGAGAGCATATAGATATCCATCATAGGATCCAATGTATACAATCCCATCATGAGAGATAGACGGGTCTCCATGGATTTCATCACCTGTTTGAAAACGCCATTTCAAAGTTCCATTAGGATTCAATGCGTATAAATACGAATCTCCAGAACCAATATAGACTGTTCCATCGTCACCAATCGCAGGGTCAGAAACAATTTTATAACCAGTTGTATAATACCATTTTAAAGTTCCATTAGGATTCAGAGCATATATTTTATATCCCATATTACCAAAATAAATAGTCCCATCTTCCGCAATTGCTGGAGAAGAAGCTATTTCACCACTACCAGTTTTATATTTCCACTTAGATGTTCCATTTAGATTAATAGCATATAGATTATTGTCCCATGAACCAATATAAATCGTTCCGTCATCATCGATAGCTGGTGACGAACCCCATAACAAACCATCTGTTTGATACTTCCATTTCAAGGTACCATTTGGATAAATTGCATAGAGATAACGATCTAGATATTCAAATGCTCCTACAAAGTAGATTGTCCCATCAATATCGATCACGGGGGTATCTTTAACTGAACCACTCGAATAAAATCGCCATTTCTCTACACCGGGATTCGTAGCAGTACTGAATTTACTTTGACTTGTATGGTGAACATCATGACAATGCATCGGCCATGAAGAATTCATAAGTACTCCATTGGAGAAAAATTGAGATGTATTTTCATTTGTTATTGAATTTATCAAAGATGATGGTTTTTGATTATCTCCAACTCCCGTAGGAACTATCGCAGTAGCGATGAATAATACTACAATACTCGCTGCTAGGTAATTAATTAATAAATCATTATTAATCAAATTTTATCCTCTTTAATTCTTCTATTAATACTATAGAATGGTATCGTATATAAATGTTTAGAAAACAGATAAATCACTCCTTTATCCGATTAAGATAATCGAATAATAACATAAGAAGATCTTTTTCGAGAAAAAATGTGAATACGGCGTTGTCTCAAAAGTCATTTATCTCTCCTTAACTTAATCTAAACGGGATAAAGATCCTCAAAAGAGAGCGAATACTTTTGAGACAAAGCCTGTGAATACTTTCATTGACCCCATCTCTATATTTATTAACGATAACATCTTTATTTAAGGTGGAGGTAAAAGAATGAGGAAAGAGAAAATTATCGTATTTTGTATCGCGCTGCTGTTGTTTTGTTCCAGTATATCGTACTTGGTTTTAGATACTGTTATCGGTAATACCGGTGACTTATCTGACGAAGGGGATAATGATGTTAATATCAGTGAAACGTACATTCATCAGATAGCAATGAAATTGAGCAATATCACCTTTCAATATCCGACAGGAGAATTAGTAAAAGGACGAGCTTTTGGATCATGGGGAGAACAATATGCTGCAGAAGAAATATTGCAAGATGAAATGATCGATTTAGGTCTATATAATCCAGATCTCGATCCACCATACCTCGAACAAATAACAGGGACTACACAGCATCCAGACCTCAATAAAACATTGGACGTCCTATCAAGGGGAATAAAAATTAACGGTACAGAATCAATCGATTGTTACATTAGCCCTCAATGGAATACCACGATATTTAGATTAATAGGTTGGGCAGACTACGATAAAAATCTGTTAACCTTCAATTTTTCGTACGATAATCTAGAGATACACCACAAACCGTCCTTTCCACAATTGGAAGAATTGTTCATGAATGCAGAATGCATGGAAAATCTCTCTCAAGCAGTCGAAAATGGTACCATTGTTACCTGGATAGATTTTATAAAATTTGTTTTGAATTGTTTTCAAGATTTTTATGATTTCACCTTCATGAACCTAAACCAAAGTAACGTATCATCATATCCATCATATTTCAATGGCGAATGGCCACAAGAACCATTATGCGAACCATATGTCTATATCGAAGAAGACCCACAGAATAATCCCAATGTCTCAGTACCTACAAGTTTGAACAGTTGGCATCCGTTATCCCTCCCAAGAGTATTTTACAAAACAGCAAAGATATTGCTTCAAATGATTCTGTGGAGATGGACTCATCCATTTTGTGTAGGATTAATTCGATTTGATTTCAACAACGATACGTACGATATGGTGACAAATCAGGATCTGCGATTACCAATCCTCTATATCAACGGGACCAAAGGAAAACTAATAAATGATTCTGTCTCGGATTACACTATTTCCTTTTGGATAGATCAACGATATTCTTCCATGGAAAGCTATAATGTCATCGGACAAATCAATGGAACTGATCGCAATAAAACAGTTTTATTGACGACTCTTTATGATAGCTGGTGGAATCAAGGGACCGCGGATTCGGCAATAGGTACAGGCATCGTTATTTCAATCGCACGTTTCTTCAAGGAACATGGAATAACACCAAAATACACACTCAAATTTATCGCTTTTGGAGGAGAAGAACTCGGTGCCCTCGGAGCATATTATTATAATGATACCTATCTGAACGAAAACATTACCACAGTCATCGATCTCAATCAACTCGGATTTAGAGAAAGATCAGATCAACGACTCACATTTCATATTGTGACGAACAATGAGACACTCAATGCAACAATAAAGGAAATCATGGATGAAGCAAATTATATTCAAAGAACAGGTAATATATCAGACACAGGGACCGGAATTTTGTTAGGTGGCGGCCCAAGTAACACCCTTCCTTTTGCAGAATCTTGCTTACCTGATAAAGGTAATCGATCCATTAGCACCATTTTGTTTCTAAAAGATACTGGTTGGACTCTCCATCACAGAAACGGAAATAATTATAATGAAGGAGATGTGATAAAATACTACAATGACACAGATATTCGAGTGACATCAGAGATAATTTGGAACATTACAAAATATTTCGCTATCAATCCTTACTGTTGGTTCAGCAATGTCACTTTTACTGCTTTTGATTCACCCAACGACGGTGACACCCTCAATGATTCCATCAGAGCAAACTACACCATCCATTCGATTCTCCCACAGGATCTCAACCAAGTACAATTAGATTTAGGATACGAAAATGAAACATCCGGGGGAATGATCACCAACATTGACCAAGTCGACTACATCGTCACATCAGACGGCACACAACAATCATACACCTTCACCATCCCAGACGACACCACCACCATGAATTACTCCCTCAGCTTCAAACTCTACAACTCCACAGGAAGAATCAACAAAATCGTCTACAACACCGAAACATCAAACTACAACGACACCAGCGGAAGCTCACCCTCCTACACCCTCTACCACCCCTTCGGATACCCAACAACAGGAGACCAAAGACGTAATATAGAAGACACCATCTGCGGCTCAGACTTCATCGCAAACGAAAACGGAGTCGCACAAAACATCACCGTTTACGTCCAAGCAGACCTCAGCATACCACCAACAAAATCCAAATGCATAATCTACCACACTAACGGAACGTTACTCGGCACCACTGAAGAAGTAAACCCTGCTGGTGGCGCACAACCACATTGGGTAGTATACAACTTCACCGGCACCCAACCAATCATACAAAAAGGCACACACTACGTTCTCGTCTGCTGGAGCGATGATAACTGTAACTTCTACTACGATACCTTCACCGATGAACGAGGACACACAAACCAGACAGACTACGGAACACCACCTAACCCTATCTATTGGACGTCCAATGAATCCCGTCTCTACTCCATCTATTGCAATTACCGACCAGATAATGTTCCACCAAAAATAACCAACATCTCCCACGATCCAACTATTGTTGGTTTCGGTTATAACATTACAATAAATGCAGACGTTACAGACAATGTTAGCGGTTTCGATCATGTGAATGTCAGCATCACCTACCCAGATGAAACAACTAATAATTATTCCATGACACATAAGAATGGAGATCACTACCAACTCATATTCAACGACACCTGGCTGGTCGGACAATACAACTACACCATCCGGGCGACGGACAACGCATACAACACCAACACCTCCACTGATTTTTACTTCAACGTCTCAGCAAACACCACCATCCACATCTGCACACTCAAAGACAACTACAGACCAGACGAATACATCAACCTCACCGACCCACCAATAAACCCTGAGCCTTATCTCTACGATCGGGGACTCACCTGGGACCGATACTACAACCCCACTGACAACACATACAACGTTGTACTCTCTGAAACACCAATGAACTACCAGACAGAAAACCACTCCTGGACACCAATCAACTGTACACTACAAACACTCACACCAGATACACTCCTTACCAACCAGGGGTACCATATAGGAAACCAGAGAGGACTCTACTCCCTATACATCAAAAACAATCTACAGGACACTTGGCCAATAGCCTTCGCCTACAACAAATCCACCCGACCAGATGAAGGAATGATCAGAATGCGACCACTCAGCATCGGATACCTCGACCCCTCACAACACAACACCTACCAAGCCCTACAACACATCCAAGAAACCACCACTACCGTAACAGATGACCAGATAACATACCATCAAGCATACACCGGGATAGACCTCACCCTCCGATACACACCCACGAGCATGAAAGAAGAACTCATACTCAACACCCAAGCAAGAGAAGTATTCACATCACATCCACCCTCAACATTTGGATTAAGTGACACGGAAAGCCTGCTCGTATTCCAAACACAAGTCGAACTGTCAGGGCTGCATGTGTTTGCCGATGAAGTAGAACAAACCGGTGATTTCACCCTCGACCATGGGACCATTATTCTGAAGGACGACCATGGCATGGTGAAATGCGGGTTCCCCGTTGGCGTCGCCTACGAACAAACACAACCAGACAACAACGTTATCCAGTTGATGTACCGGTTCATCGCACAAAACAACAACTATTACCTATTCTGCGGACTAACACGTTCTGAGGTGCTTGGGATGGTGTTCCCTATCGTCATCGACCCGACCATCACCAAATACGCCAGCACAGACGACGGGCACATCTACAAGGCAGATCCGAACTACAACATGGCACATGACGCAGGATCAGGTACCATCTCTGCTTCCGGAACATATTTCAATGTAGGCCAAAAATGCCAGTTCGGCATCCCCATGGTACAATACGTGTACCGCGGGTTCGTCCATTTCAACACCAGCATCATCCCGGATAACGCCACGATCACTGCGACGAACCTCACATTGTATGGGTACGCGGATTATTCTGATACAGATTTCGATGTTATAGTTCAGAACGGTCAGCCCACCTATCCGCACATGCCACTCCAGAGCTCAGATTACAGCTACGTACGTTATTCTGGTGATGGTGGATCCGTGAACACCAGCGGGTTCAGCGTCGGAGGCGGCAATGTCTTCACCTTCAATCTCACAGGACGTACCTGGATAAACACGACTGGTTATACGAAACTCTGCCTGCGCAGTAACAGAGATATCAACAGCCTCGCACCACCCGATGACTCTAAAGAATACGTCTCATTCTATTCCTCAACTGGTGGTAAGACAATGATGCCGAAGTTGATCGTGTCGTATGCGGAGCGGAATCAATCGAAGATCAATAACACAGGTGAGACGAACATCAGCGGAT
>Ga0172364_10002631_pt1 | contig 14296 bp, 16 predicted proteins | sample LakKivSesite10cm_FD_114545 | JGI IMG/M metagenome (GOLD analysis project Ga0172364, IMG submission 114545) | Sediment microbial communities from Lake Kivu, Rwanda - Sediment site 10cm | ecosystem: Environmental > Aquatic > Freshwater > Lake > Sediment | place: Rwanda: Western Province, Lake... | reverse complement strand
GGAATCTTTTCTTCCACGGAAATATTCAATAACTATGGTAAGCCAGTCAATCTGTTCGTTTATTTCTTCTTCGCTCCATTTATTAGACTTTGTTTTTGCTCCGACGATATACGCTTTGTTATTATTGATTTCCATTTTAGTATCCTATTCCATCGTTTCCTCCCCCCATCCTGTATTCCAAAACTAGTATAAACTTGATATCTTTTGTTTTTTCAACATCTTCACTTTACCTCATTTTAAAGAAGCATGAAAGTGGATCGCTTTTTATTCTTGAGTAATATTTTGGAGATTTACCCATTTTTGACATATACCATAGCTTTCCTTGACATTCTGAGTCATTAATAGTCCATGAACGACTTCTTCCGGTTCTCCAAAAAACTAACTGTCTTTGGGCAAAGTTCATAGACACCTACTTTTGGCGTCTATTTATAGCATCTAGAGTAACGATAACGTCTCGCTGAAATGACATTGGAAGCTCCGAAAATGTACGATTGTCAATTCGATTTACTCTCTGATTCAATCCTACAGATTGAAGAATATCCCAACGCTGACACCAATTTGAAGTGTTCCAGGCCCGTTCAATGTTCCCAACTGTTAGTCTCATTTCTTCTTCTCCTAAAAAATATTATATAATACTTTTCATAGGCAGTATTATTTGTCCTTACAATTCTATTTATATCCTTTGCTTGCGCGAAAAAAAGAGCAGCAGAAAACTTTATGCTGCTCTTTTTTTCTATTTGCTATTTTTGCTATTACTTTTCTTGAGTTAGTTTGAGATATACTCCATTTGTCCAAGGATCTCTTACAACATCGCATTGAATATTCTTGTCAAATGATAGTCCAGCCATTTCGGCAAATGTCTTTCCTATACGGAGATTAGAATAACTATCTATCTGGTAATCATTATCAATAGATCCCTCTACAAGATCATCGCTATAATAGGCTGAATCAGGATCTCCATTTACATCAATTCTATCGAATATATAAATAGATCCGTCTTTATTAGTATGGCAACGAAAAACAGTTCTATTAGTATTAGAAAATTTACTCATAATTTTCACAGGAAGATTTATTCTATCTAAAGCAGGAGAAATGACGCATGAAAAGATAGTATCTATATATTCTCCTTCGTTAGTATTCGTATTACCTATTTCTGTTTCATCTTCTGTTTCATCTTCTGTTTCATCTTCTGTTTCATTATTCGTATCATTCTGAACGGACTTATTCAATGCCGAAGTATATCCTATATACTTATTAGGAAAAACACCTTCGTCGTAGTCATCAACGCAAAGATCATACATATAAACTGTAGCATATTCACCATTTGACATCATAGATCTACTAGCAAAATATAGTCTTGCAACATCTTCAAAGTCCTTAGGCATATTATCGTTATACATCAAGTCTTCATAAATGTCTCTTACAGCTTTTCTTACATTGCTATGATGAACTGTATACCCCATCTTGCGTAGAATTTTTGTAATATCAAAAGCGGTAAAAGAATCATTATGACTCATAATATTCTTTACAATCTCTTCACACTTTGATCTCAACTCGCTATCATTCAATACGTATTCTTCATTTGATGCGGGAACCTTTGGCTTATCGTCAAACAGAGACTTGATTGTATTTAGCATAGTCTTTACTGACTCGTCATTTGCTAAATCATATTTGACAGCATTTTCTATATCTTTAATTAGGCCCTCTGTTTCGGAGTCAAAACCAAAAATGCTTTTCTTTAGCTCTGCTTTTAGCACTTCAATAAAAGAAGTATAATTCTTGCTGACTACTTCATTTACTGTATTTACAAGCTCATCGTAGCTTGAAATACTTATAATATTATTTCCATCTTTTTCTACTGTAATCTTTAGACTCATTTGTTTTTCCTTTTATTTTAGTTTTTGTGAGCGAGTGACTTCGGCCTCTCTTACGACTACATTGTACTTATAGTAATGTTTTGGAATATCTTCTAGTTTTACATTATTCTTTAGATTTTGAAAATTTACATTAATATAAAATTTAGCCGCACCTACGCTATTCACTTTGCCATATCTAGAATAAAAATCTTCTATCTCGTCAGTATTATTTTTTACAAAATCCTTGTAAGAAAACTTACCGGCCATATTTATTCTCCTGCCTTATTTTGAAAATTCTACTAAATATTTTAGGTTGCATTGATTCGTTTTATATACAATAAATTCGTCATTCAAAACTCCTGAAATATTTGCTTTAGCCCATGTAGAATCAAATCTAGGCTTAGGAAGATTTTCATAGGTATTTCTTGGAGTATATGATTTTCCTAAAGCTACCTCTGCTATAAACACAAAACAGTTTTCGTCTCTTCCGCTTCTATCCCAATATCCATAGCTGTAGTTGAGGCTCTTTGAAGAACTAGAGGCAAAATACAAACCATTCCCAAATAAACGCCCTGTAACAAATGAACTATTGCACGGAGGAATAACTAGACCTTGACGTAATATGGACAAAAGATTATATGATCTTGATCCATGATATAGATCTTTTATATTTCCCAAAGATTTTACCTCTTCAAACGCCCTTTTCATACTCGGGATACTAACTTCATATAGTTTCTTTGGTCTCAAATAGCTGCAAGAGTGATTTCCTTTTATGGAATGAATAATATTATCAAATATTGATTTGACGATATTACTATCTTCTATCAGAGATAATGACACATCAAAAATCTTTGGAGAGTCATTCTTCTTAGAATCGTCTTTGTCGCTCTTGGCCGTCGTAACGGAGACATACGACGCTTCTAGAGCATCCAAAATAGAGTTTTGTTTTTGGATACTATTACTATCCGGCAAAATATTCTTTGGAATATATTTATTTCCAATATTTTGAGGAACAAGAGTCAAATATTCTTCAAGATTGGAAATAAATGATCTGTTTGAATAATCCTGTCTTTCTACAAATGGAGCTATTTGGCCCAAAATATCTCTTGCTCTTGTTATATCAGCGGGATGTAATATTCCTAATGGAGTTGTAAATAATCCACTATTTTTATTCCAGGTAATATTCCCGCCACTTGCCGTATGGATATCATGCTGATTTTTTTCTACAAGATAATCAATAAGCTTTGCTACTATTGGTGAAGAGTGCTGTATTTGATGAATAGCAATGTTCTTTAGTTCATTATTATTTGATACCTTGGAAGACCCTATTATTCCATCGCTATCAATAATATTTACCTCTTTATATCCCTTACCTAATTTCTCCGCTATTTTTGTTTCGGTAAATCTTTTTCCTGCATTAGAAAAAGTTTTTTGTTGTAAGTTTGCTCCTACTCTACCCCATTCGGCCCTTACATCTCCGTTATCATATAATGATATAATGTAGAGTTTATTATGATTATCTTCTACTGTAGAAAAAACAAACTTTCTTTTTTCTATAACACTTGCCATAACCTATCTCCTTACTATATTGTAGTAAGAAATTCCGAATATTTTGACTAAATATTAGGAACAAGATGAGTAAACTTTTTCTTGTTCTTTCTTAGCTTCATAATCTTTTCTAGACGCAAAGCCTTGCCAAAAGACCCATGAGCCTTGATAATAATATTTTTCGTTCTTTTAGAAGAAAGACCGCCACAAGCCAAGCATCTATTGCATTTTACGTTTTTATTCACGCTTGCGGGGCACACGACCTCAGATTTTTCTTTCTTCTCCCAAGGCTGCACGATACGAAAAGTTCTCCATCCTTTTTCCTGGGCTTTTATAGCCTCTTGTGGAGTATCCACAGAAGCCATGCAGATTCCAGAAAATCTAATATCACAGGTTTTCCAAAGATGAGTGTATCCGGTAACTTTGGAAACGTTCTTACAGATTTTTTCCCATACTTCAAAAGGAACAGCACCAGGATCGCCATAACTGCCAATACGCAAATGCTTATCTTTTAGAAGAATTATATTCTCATCATTCATCTTTGAATAACTATTCTTCAGATATGTCTTATATACATTATTTGGACTTTGTGCTACGTTTACATAGCAAGTTTTCATCTTTCTGTGAAAACAAGATCCACAAATAGACTTATCGCAACTTGTTTTCCACGCTGCATAGGGATTTATATTTGATTTCATAATAAAAGACTGAAGCATAGATCCTGTCTTTGGATTACTACTTTTTCTAGAAAGTCCAGTAATAATACAAACGATTGGCTCTCCGTCGATTTGACTTGCGCCCTCATAAATAACTAAACCGTTACCGTTAGTTCTCTTCATGTTTATTCCTTTCGTTAACATAACTCTGTCGTCTTTAGTCAAGGACTACTAAATAGAATGCGCGACCTATTTATGTAGGAAAAATGGTCAGAACAAGATCATACATTTTATTAGCTATTTTATTGTAACCAAATTTTTCTTTTATATTTTCATAAATATATGAAGATTTTTCTTCACATTCTTTTCTATTTTGAAATGCTAATCTCATCTTTTTTGATATTTGACCTATGGAAATAAAAGGCCAAGAGCAATTTTTGAACTGAATATAGTTATCCATACATCCACATTTGTTATGCGTCATGCCTTCCGGCTCTAGCAATATTGAGTTATCAGAATTGGCGTATTCTTTTATTCCGGAATAGTTTGTTGTTACTAGAGACATATTACATGCTAATGCTTGTAATCCAGCATAGCCATAACCTTCTCCGAGAGATGGATTTACCATACAATCATAGTTAGCAAAAAAATCAGGCATATATTCGTCAGCGTATACCGTTCTAATATATAATATTTTGGGATGAATAGAGTCTTTTATATTGGTCGGAGAAGAAGATTTTATTGTAAGACTAACATTATCATAACTATAAAACTCTTCTCTAAACGCCTCAATAAGAGATTCTATATTTTTTCTCTTCTTCCATGCTCCACAAAATAAAAATCTAAAGATATTTCTTTTGTTTCTATTATTTGTTCCTTTATATAATTCAAAGTCCAAACAATGAGGAATAACAGAAATCTCCTTATTGGAGCAAGAGAAAATGTTTTTGCAAAATGCTGATGGGGCTATCAAAGCATTCATTGACTTTAATAAATCAAACCAATAAGGTGGGACGGCATTAGCCTCAAAGGTGGCAACAGCAATCTTTCTTTCTTTGGCTTTTACTCTACGAAAAAAGTCAGGAATACAGTGGTATATTTGAATGGCATCCTTGTTTTCTGGCTTATTTTCTAGTTCTCTAAATAAATCATAACTTTGAATAGTTATTCCTTTATTTATTTTACTATCTAGAGATACTATCCTTATATCAAATAAATTTGATTTATGCATTGCTAAAATATAGTTCCGAGCAGCAAAACCATATCCGCATTGTCCAGTAAAACAAATATATTCTATTGGAATAGCCATTAGAAAAAATTATACTAGGCCCGCATTAGCATCAGCGGGCCTAGTATCCAGAAAGGAGAGGGTTTGTATTTGATTATAGAATCCGATTAGTCTCGGACTCTACGTTCCTGTTCCTCAGCGTTGAATGGATCAAACTCGCGCTGAGTGGAAATGTTATACCAACTTCCGGCAGGAAGTGTAATTCCGCCGTGCTCATCATGGCCGATATGAATATCCTGTGTTTCAGAATATACCAAAATATTTCCCTGTTCGTCAACCCAACTATCGAGTTCAGATAGTGCGGGAGACATAATTACGTGAGAGTGACCAGTTACTTCACCATAAGCAAGAACAGGAGAAGTGTTCTTCTTCATGTTCTTCATGTTTGGCTTATTTGGCAAAGCCTTAAAATACACATCACCCTGTCGAGCACTAAACATCTTATTAGTCATAGTATTTCTCCTTGTTCTTTATTTACTATTACCTATTTTATCGGTATTTTCCTTCTTACTTCTTTCACTTTATTATAGTGAGTTCTTGGGGCCATTTCAAGAAGTTTTTTATTTTTCTCAAAATGGCCCCAATACCACTATTTTACTGCTTACTTATCGAAATTGAGGTCAAGGCCAGCCCAAGCAGGCTGATACAAAATCTCAATAGCGTCGGACTTGATAATTACAGAACTCGGAATTGGGTCTTCCGCCGATGGCTTATCAGCATTAGCCGATCCTGAAATCTCAACCGAACGCGGCTGGGCAAGAACAATACAGTCGTCTGTTACAGCGGATAGAACGCCACGATACTGATATCGTGCGCACATAACCGCGACCGCCTCGCCAACATACACCGCAGCGACTTCAGCAAAATTCGTCGGATTCTTTACAACCTTCGCATCACTCACTACCTCAACTGCCTTTGTCGTCTTTGTCGTCTTTGTCGTCTTTGCCATTTTTTGCTTCCTTTCTTCTAAATTTCTTTAATTTCTTTCTGCACACGCAGTTTTACTTGTTCTTTACTTGCATCTCACACTTTTACTTGTATCTCGCACCTGCGCGACTTATCCGATTTTTTCAATCCTTGAAAGTAGGACGATTATATGTCTCGACCTCATGGTTTACTAAGGATAATGCTCCCTCCTTATATTCAATCTCAACCCAGGCACTTGCTACCATCTTTTGATAGGCAATCAAATATTGTTCTGATTCAATCTTTTTGTAATAATTTACTCTAAAGTATTGATGAGAACACTTTGGCTCAATAGGCTTAGGACAAATTGCTCGAATAATCATCTTCGTTCCGCTAATATCTAATTTTGTTCTAATAAATTCCATTACTTCTTTCTGGCCTTCATTCAAAGGCTTTTGATTCTCCTTTGGGTTCAGCATTAATTGTTCTTCTTTTTCATAGCAACCGCCCGCACAACCTTCTGGGCCTTTATTTCCTAGCATGTATTTCTCCTATACGAAAATACCTATAGTTATATTTCGGACTATTTAGGATATCTATTATGCTTCCTTGTCAGGATGATAATCCTCTGGCTTTTCTCTAAAGGTCCAAGCAATAGCATCATGACAAGTCTTCATTTCTGGTGGAACCATAAGGAAATACTTCTTGTATGTTCCATCTAGTTCAGCAGTTGAATTTGTTACCTGAACAAACGTTAGCTTGATTAAATCAAAGACTCCATCGAAGGAAAAAAGTTCCGCACCAATCGACGGATCAGAGTGAATAAGATGATAACCTTGACAGTTCTTTAACTTTTCAAGTCCTATAATATGAATTCCAGCATATCGGACTTCGGTATTATCCTGCTTTAGAATCTCTTCAATAGTCAATTCGTCAGGATGAGTAAAGAATCTATCGGGGACTCTGATGCCTTCAAAGTAATAGTTTACTGTTCCCCAACGGTCTACTGATAATCCATGCTTCTTTCCGTCATTATACCAAATACAGCGAGTTGGACTAATAAAAGCTGGACCATCAGAACAATGTAACTTTCCTTCGACGGTTTTCTTCATTTGAAGAGGACCAAATGGATATTCGTCATTGATAAACCGTAGTCTTGCCATCCACTTGTCGAAATGCTTTGACATTTTTCTTCTCCTTCTGTTTTCTTGTTATTTCTTATTAGCTTATAGTAGGTATTTCATCCCTTATTTGCGCGACTCATTAGACCTTCTTCAATCTATTTCTATTTCAAGAATACGAGATTTTACAATCTTATATTCTTCATTACAAATAGCGGCATTACAAAAAATGGTATTTTCTATTTTCTTTGTATTTCCGCCCAACTGGTGAGCGTGTCCAAAAACATGAAGCTGTAAATTATTCAACTCTTTTACTCTATTCCTCAATGTAGGAGAGCCTATATAAATAGTCTCATGATTATACATTCCGTACTCATATCTATCTACATCGTCTAATATCTCATAAGGTGGAGCATGAGTGATTAGAATATTTACATTATCAGGAATATTCTTCCACCTTTCTTCTAATCTGCATTCAGGCAGATTGAAAGCCCATCTTCCAAAATCAATAGACCAAGGAGTTCCATAAATAATCTTATTCTGATAAATTACCTGTCTATCAACAAGAAAGTGCTGTTTAAGATAACCTGAAAATAATCCAAAAACTCTTTGTCCTGCGAAACAATGATTACCAAAGGTAGCATACCACTCATTTGTGGGCTGATTCTTTGCCCATTTCTCAAAAATATCATTATACCAGTTTGATTGAGTGTAAATTGTATCTGAATAACTCCAAGGAGCATTATCTCCTGCGATAAGTAGAAGGTCGCACTCTGGAATATTTACTTTACTAGTTTGACCATGAATGTCAGAACAAAGACATATACGCATTTTCCATCTCCAAACAGTTTCGCATGAAACGACAACCATCGGTCTATCTGATGTCGTTCCTTTACTAGGCAGACGTTATTTCGATAAACTTATTACCATTAACGTCGGTGCAAAATTCAATAAAGTATGGAGTATAAAAACTATCATTACCAATTGTCTGTAGAAGACTTTCTGAAATACGAATTGATCCATCCGTATTTACGGTATATACTCTATTCTTGTCATCACTCTTTGCTTTCTTTTCAGCAGTCAGAGTAAGCTTCTTCATATCCGAAGCGACAGACACCAAAATAAAATCTCCAGCGGAAGCCCCAAGTCTCTTGATAAATCTAGTCTTTATTCGGAGCCTTCCGGTATTGTCTGTAAAGGAGCTTTCTATATTTTTTTCGTGCTTTTCATTTTTTACTTCTGCGTTTTCTTCTTGATCTTCTTCTAAAGATTCGGATTCTTTTTCACGCTCACCTGTTCCGGCTACATATCCATCATCATATCCATTTATATAATCTTCTGAATATAGTGAAGGATCTATTGCCCTATTTTTGTAGTAAGCGTCATCATATCCATTATCATATCCATCGTCATAATCTAAATCGGACTGATAATTGTCTTCTGAATAATCTTCATCAGAATACAAAGGCTCATCTCTTGGACCTTCGCATTCTCGGAGAACGGTATATTCGCAAACTCGCATCTTTTCTCCGTTATAATCCACAGGAACAGCGACAACATCTCGCGGATTTACCTTTACTTCTAACAGAATACCGTTAGAATACATATCCTTAGCATATCTAAAAGCTGCAACATGCAAACCAGCAGAACAGGTCATATTTAGATCTTCGTTTACCTTACTTCTATCCATCGTAACTACATTACCTATATGATTATCCAAAGTTTTAGTATGACAGTCCAAATAGTCTTCCGTAACACGCTTATAGGCTACAAAGCATCCATCTTTGGTAATAGGAATACCATTATGCTCCAAGAAAGCATGGAGATGTTCCTTTGATCTTTCGGAGGGATTCTTGTTTAGATTTTCCCAAAACTTTAATAGCGGTTCGCATGGCAAACATGCATCGGCAAATGCGATTAGCCTACTGCCCAAAGAATTAGGCAAAGCGTCTTTACCGACAAAAACAACTCCATCGCCAACAAAAAATCTTCCATTCGTGTACATTCTAATCTTTGTTGCCAAATCAACAGTTGGAGCAATTCCCTCAAAATTATGATCGTTTAGAAGAGTAACGATCTTTGAATACAAGGGATTTCCTCTGTCCACCGACTTCATACTTCCATCGTCAAAAATAATAACAACAGCACCGTCAGTTGTAATATGATTCTTATATTGCATTTTATTTCTCCTATTCTTGTCTATCTTGTATCTTACTTTCTTGAATTTGATTGCGCGAATGTCTTCGCCAAAATTTTTAATCCTTATTAAAGTCTACCTTGAATAGAATAATACTCTTCTTCCGAGTCATTTTTGATAGAAGAATCAACAGTGTAAATATAATCAATAACACTATTTTCATATTCTTTATCTTTTTCTGTCCCGTAAAAATAATATGGAGAAAAAGAAAGTATTGAATATTTTTTCAAAAATAGTTCTCGTAGATTTGATATTTCTTTACTCAGGTCACTTTTAGAATTGTAGTTATTTACAAAATCTTCCCACTTCTTTTTATAAGAACTAGGAATAATCTTTAGAATCTCTTCCACTTGATTAGAAAAATCTATTGTGTCATTTATATTCTTTGAATAAATATAATACTTATATGCTACACTGTTTTTTGTTATTCTTAAATCATTCGATTCTATGGCTCTTTCTATAATATTATGTATAGATATATTGAAAGAATTCTGCATCAGATTTTTCGTAATCTCATAGTTTAGATTATTATGATTTTTATTAATATCAATAACTATATTATTGTCCTGAATACGTTTTATCATATCTTCAAATACTTCAACAGTCTTGATTTTTAGATTTATCCATTTTGGCCCTATTTTATTCTTATATCTGCAACTAATTCCATAAATAGGAACATTCAGTTTCTTTTTCATAAAAGAAAGAGTAGAGTTTTCTATTTTCTTTTGATTCGGAGTATCATAGTCAAGATAGGCTTCTTTGTCCTTTACAATAACATACACTCCATCATCATTAGTCAAATCCTTGTCCTCAGAAGTCCATACCATGTCATTGCCTTTATTATTATAGAACTTATAAACTTTTGACAAAGTAACAGCGGAATTTCTTGCAGTGGGATTTTTTCTTTGTATCTTTGACTTCGTTGTTTTGCTCAAATAAATAACGTCATAAAGATCTATTTCTTGTTCTTTTAGCTTCTTTTGCGCCTCGTCCCTATTCTGTTTTTCTCTAGGAAGACAAAGAATAAAGAAAGATACTATATTCTTATTTTCAGCAAAAAGTGTTTGAATCTTCAGTGAGCTAGGATTAATTGTGTCGTCATCATGAATAGCAAGTTTGCTATCTTTTGTTGTAAAGACTGTTCCATAATGTTTATTCTTTCTGAATAATCTTCCATTTGGAGAATTATTAGTCCTTGTATAATGATGAATCTCACACCCTTTTATGTTTGTAATTCCCTCTAAATAACCATAAACTTTGTGTCCGCACCATTCTGCTTCCTTTGCCAAGGAAGACATATTATTTTTTGCTTCTGAAAATAGAACATTTGCTTCCCAAAGATTATTTGCAGAAGAAATCTTTTGCGAAAGTTTATCTTTTATTTCAGCTATAATGTCTTCTAGCCTTTTTACAATAAGAGAAATAGTTTTTTCATTATAATCTATTTCTTCTCTGTTCGCCGTAATAGAAAGTTCCCCAGTATCAAAATATATCTTGATAGGATAATACTTCATTTCGTGCAAAATCTTTTGATTGTAATCAATCTTCAAGTTATTGTAGTTGATGGGATAAGGAATACCATCAATAATAGCCTGTATTTCCTTTATGGAGTAATAACTTCCACTATAATCTCTTGGCATAATACACCAGTTAGAGCCCTCAATAAACGGTTCTTCTTTAGGCCAAGAAAAGTCTGCATAACCCTTTATAATAGGTCTTACTTTCCAGTTTAGTGTAGTATAGATAATCCATTTGCGAAATTCTTGAATATCACTTGGGTCTGCCGCAAAGGAGATTTCAGTTCCTTGTGGTCCATCACTTATTTGCTTATTTACAAGATTTAGTTCTCCCTTTTGTGTTTCGTCAATAATGGCAACATAATCTCTTTCAATCATTTTGCTGCCTTCGGGAGTCCAGGTGCGAATAGAAAAAGCTGAGGTATAAGCCCAAGGAGATTTTGCTCCAATGCCAAACCCCCCGGTTTGATAGTTATCTTCTCGCTTGGTAGAGTTTCCATAAAGCAAAAATACTTTTTCCATTCTTTCAGGAGTAATACCAGGACCAAAATCCCTTACTTTGAAAGTAGGTTCTAAAAGATTTGGAATAGTAACCAATATGGGCTTATTCTCATTTCCTATTTCTCTATTTGCGTCTCTTGCATTTGACATTACTTCTTGAGTAGAAGATTTGATCGCATTGCTGTAGAGTTTTGATCTCAAAATAGAGATTACTACAGATTCATCTCCAATACCAAAACACTTTCTATCAAAATCTTCAGACCTTTCAACAATAGTTGCAATATCGCTAAGTTTCATCAGTTCCCTTTCTGAAAAATATTGTTTTGTTGTTTCTCGCTCTTCGAGATAGGTCCATTCCTATATTTGCGCGAAAAAAGACATCCTTAGATAGAGTCCTTCGGAGTACGTTCCCTAAAAGGGAGCAGAGTTTTTCTCACCGCTGTTTTATAAAGACAAAAATCCTTCAATTACTCTAAAGGGATCAGGCTCTAATATTTTTATATCTTTTAGAGACACCTCTGATACATGTTTTCCGGTTGATATCGCGTATTCGGATATAGCTTGTTTGACCCGTAGCTGCTTTACAGATATCTCATCAGGATCAAAAATCCATAAACTTATAGTGTTGTGTTTCTTATTGATTTCTATTTTTCCTATATACCAGTTAAATAGATTTTCTTTTAGAGATGGAATATAAAGCTCTTTACAAACTATGGCCTTACGAATGATTATTATATCACCATCATCTTTTTGCTTTCCTCTGATACGGTCCAAAAAGTCAGAAAGAGACATCTGCATATCTGCATTATCTTTTGCAGATCCGCGAGTGCTTTTCCTCTTTACATTTTTATCAACAAAATATTCTATTTCTTTGGCCTTTTTTGCGGTTTTGTTCTTTGCCATCGCTGGGGCCGAAAAGAATACGGCCCCAGCTTTGACATTATGAACATCACCGCCTAAGTAGGGTCCGAAGTAACCGATTCAGTTGTTTCAGTAACTTCGTTGACTACTACCTGTGGTGCGGGTTGAGTCGAAACCGCCGGTGTCTTTGTTCCGGTCCAATGCCCAGCATAAGGACCACTTTCCTGCTTTGTATATCCGGCAGGACCACGACCACGAGTCTTTCTTTCTCGACTAATCTCATTGCCATTTTCGTCTAGAGTAATGACGAAAATATCGGGACGTGGAGCAACAACGGGCTTTGGTTTTTCAACCTTAGGAATGACTAGATTGCCTTCGGCGTCCTTATATGATCCGAAGGGATGCTTTCCCTTGGTCATAGGAACACGCTTTTCCTCATTCCCGTTCTCGTCAAGATAAATCTTGAACAGAGCCTTCTTTGCAGCCTTTACAACTGGAGTCGGTGACACCGTAGAGATAGGTGTTTCTACTACTGCGATTTCTTCAGTCTCTGTTGCTTCTGTTACATTTTCATTCTTCATTTCTTCTGTCATTTTCTTTCTACCTTTCTTGCCTTATTTGGCAACAAATAAATGTCTTCAATACCTTCTACTGCTCTGTTCGCGTTTGCGCGAAATCAGAAACTTTTTCTACTGCTCTCTAATGCTTTTTTTATTTTCTTTAGGGCAGACTTCTCCCATTTATTTATTAGATAATAACTATCGCCAGATTGATTTTTTATTTCTGCTATTGTAACCTTCTTTGGTTCTAAATATCTATCGTGAATAATCTTTAGTTCTTTTTCTGTTAGATTAGCTAGATTTTTATCTAGAACGACATTTAGAGCCTCTATATTCATGATATTATTTTGATCCTCTTTATAAGATCCTGAACAATATTGAAATTCCTCTGATTCATGACTTATAGAAATAGGCATCACTTCTTTTCTTCTAGAGTTCTCTTTATGAAGTTTTCCAAAAGCATTTATGATGCTCCAATAAGCATAAGTAGAAAACTTTCCACAGGAAGTATCAAATTTTTCTATAGCCATCAAAAGAGCATATTGAGCATCAGATTTCAGATCATCCTTATCAACTCTCGAATAGTATTTTCCAACTAAAATAGAGACTAGTTTCATATTATAGTTTACTATTTTAGATTTTACATTCAGGAACCTATCATACCATAAAAATAACTCTTTTGTAGGATTATTATTTTTTATTTCTAATATCTTTTTCTTACAATAGTTATATTGTTTGAATAATATAGATTCTTGTTCCGCGCTCAAAACTGAATCACTAGATAGCTTATTTACTCCTTTTTTATTTAGACCTTTTTCCTTTTTATCTAATGAAAAATTGTAAAAAGGAATATCGTTTTCTTCACTAAATAAAACAGCTTCTATATTCTCCTTACCGAAATCTTCATTATCTACATAATCGAAGTTCATTTTATCTATTTGTTCTAACTTTTCATTATTTTTTCTTTCTGAGGCTATATCGCTCACTAACATATAATACAATTCTCCTACTTATTGTCTTTGTTTACTTTCTATATTATAGAATATAATATAGAATATATTATATACATTTTTCAAAATATTTCAATATTATTTTTATTATTTTGAAGGCAAATCAGGAACATTTAGCAGACAAAAAAAGCAATAGTCAGAAGCTAAAGTTATTCCTCCGATCAATAAAATAAAATACAAACATCTTGAGACACAGTGTCTTTATTTGTTATCTCCTTTCTATTATGAATAATATTTGTACAAAGTTATAAGGTGTTTTCTTTCCTCTAACTTCT
>Ga0172364_10002627_pt1 | contig 14303 bp, 12 predicted proteins | sample LakKivSesite10cm_FD_114545 | JGI IMG/M metagenome (GOLD analysis project Ga0172364, IMG submission 114545) | Sediment microbial communities from Lake Kivu, Rwanda - Sediment site 10cm | ecosystem: Environmental > Aquatic > Freshwater > Lake > Sediment | place: Rwanda: Western Province, Lake... | reverse complement strand
GTCAGTCTTCCCCCCTCCCTCCCAGGGAGGGGTTAGGGGAGGGTAGACCCTCGCATACCGGTCAGTCTTCCCCCCTCCCTCCCAGGGAGGGGTTAGGGGAGGGTAGACCCTCGCATACCGGTCAGTCTTCCCCCCTCCCTCCCAGGGAGGGGTTAGGGGAGGGTAGACTCTGGTATCGAGGGCTGTTCTTCATTCTCTTGTTGTTGCTGGCAGGATGCAGGGCCACAGCCCCCACGCTGGCCGACGTCTTGCCCGGTGCGGAGGCCTTCCCCGGCTGGACGCCCGCCGGCACCGTGATGACCTTCAACCGCGACAACCTCTACGACCTGGTGGACGGCCAGGCCGACGCGTTCTTCGCCTACGGCTTCGAGCAGGTAGCGGTGCAGCGGTACGAGAATGCGGAGGGAGAAAAGCTGGACACCGAGGTCTGGCAATTGGCGACGGCGGCTGACGCTTACGGCCTCTTTACCGCCAGCACCGCCGGCGCGCCGGTCGCGATCGGCAACGAAGGTGGTGCCGACCCTGGACGGAGGTTGACTTTCTGGCAGGATCGCTACACCGTGCACGTGCGCGCCCGCCAGGAACTCGACGACGCCACGCTACGGGACCTGGCGGAGGCGATCTCCGCCGAGCTGCCTTCCGGTGGAAAGCGGCCCGCGCTGGTAGACCGCTTGCCGTCCGAGGAGCTGGTGGAGCACAGTGCGGTCTTCTTCCACGAGGAAATCTCTATCCAGGACGAAGTGTGGTTGGGCGGCGAGAACATCCTGGGGTTGAGCCAGGAGACAGACGGCGTCCTGGCACGCTACGACATCGGCGGCGCGATGGTGCGGCTGCTGTTGGTAGAGTACCCGGATGCGGGAGCGGCCTCAGCCGGATTGGCGGCTCTCCGGGGCGGGCAGGTCAGCGGCCTGGTGGCCGCCGGCGCGCGCGACAACCTGCTGGGCGCAGTGTTCGGCGAGGTGGATGAGCCGGCGGCCGATGCGCTGCTGGCGGCCGCACTGGGCAGGTAGGGCAGAGTGACCACGATCAACGTCCGCCAGGTGACCTCGAGCGATTTGCCTTGCATCGTCCAGCATTATGGGGCAGGCGACAGCCCCTGGGACCCCTTCGGCGACCTGGGTAGGCTGCAAAGCATTCCCCTGGAAGGGTTGATCGTCGCTGAGGTGGACGGGCAATATGCCGGCTTTCTGTATTGGTTTGTCGGAGAAAGGCCCTGGTTCGATTCACAGGTCGAGCAATACGCCCACATCGTCGAAGTGCAAGTGGTAGAACGGCACAGGGGACTGGGCGTGGGCAGGCAGTTGCTCGCGTATGCACTGGAGCGATTAAAAGGGAGCGGGATTCAGGTCGTCCACGTTGACACGACCGAAGACAACGCGGCAGCCCGATGCCTGTATGAGGGGGCAGGCTTCCGCCTGTTCGCTCGAACGATCCACTACAAACTGGAAATCTGATCACGTTTCACGCATCACGTTTTACGTTTCACGCATTACGGCAGTACAATTTGAATCAACACAGGAGTACAACACCATGAAAAGTCACGAGATTGATTACGCAGTGTACGGCGACGACCTGCAGTTTGTGGAGGTCGAACTGGACCCCGGCGAGACCGTGATCGCGGAGGCCGGGATGATGATGTACATGGAGGACGGCATCGGCTTCGAGACGAAGATGGGCGATGGCTCCAAGCCGCAGGCGGGGCTCCTGGACAAACTGGTCGGCGCAGGGATGCGGGCGCTCACCGGCGAGTCGCTGTTTATGACCCACTTTACCAATCGCGGGCGTGAAGGTAAGAAGCACGTGGCCTTCGGTGCACCCTACCCGGGCAAGATCATCGCGATTGACCTGGACGAGGCGCACGGCGAGCTCATCTGCCAGAAAGACTCGTTCCTGTGCGCGGCGCTGGGCACGGAGTTGAGCATCGCGTTCAACAAAAAGTTGGGCGCCGGGCTCTTCGGTGGCGAGGGCTTTATCCTCCAACGGATGCGTGGCGACGGCATGGTCTTCATCCACGCGGGCGGTACCATCGTCGAGAAGCGCCTCAACAACGAGAAAGTGATGGTGGATACCGGCTGCATCGTCGCGTTCGAAAACACGATCAGCTACGACATCCAGCGGGCGGGCAACCTGAAGTCCATGATTTTCGGCGGCGAGGGGATCTTCCTGGCCACGCTGCAGGGGAGCGGCCGCGTGTGGCTCCAGTCGCTGCCGTTCTCGCGCCTGGCCGATCGCATCCTCGAATTCGCACCCTCCGCAGGTGGCAAGGCCTCAGACGAAGGCTCGCTCCTGCGCGGGGCGACCAAGCTGTTTCAGCAATAGATGACCTGGTCACGCTGGCGACGGGTTCGACAGGCCGTCCAGATTCTGGCCTTTGCGCTGTACGTCTACCTGCTTTTTGCTGCACTGCAGCGGCGGGCAGCTTTCCCGCTGGCCGATCTCTTCTTCCGGCTCGACCCGCTGGCGGCGCTCGGGGCGATGGTGGCCAGTCGGACGTGGCTCCCGCGGCTCCTGCTGGCGCTCGTCACGCTGGGGCTGACGCTGGCGCTTGGCCGGGTGTGGTGCGGCTGGCTGTGCCCGCTCGGCACACTGCTGGAGTGGGCGCGCTTTCCAGAAACCCGGTTTTGGGGAAAAACCGGGTTTCTCATCCTCTCCTCGCGCTGGCGGACGGTCAAGAATTTTCTCCTGATCCTGATCCTGGCCGCGGCGCTGTTCGGCAACCTCAGCCTGCTCATTTTCGATCCGCTGGCGCTGTTCACGCGGACGATGACGACAGCCGTCCTCCCTGCGCTCAACCACGCGATCACGGCTATCGAGCAAAGCCTGTACCCCGTTCCGTTCCTGCGGCCAGGGATAGACTGGGTCGAGAGGGTACTGCGGGGACCGCTCCTTCCGGTTCTCCAGCCAGTCTTTGCCATGAGCCCCTTCATCGCCTTGCTCTTCCTCGGCATCCTCGCGCTCAACCTGTTGGCCGACCGCTGCTGGTGCCGCTATCTCTGCCCACTCGGCGCGCTGCTGGGGCTCGTGTCGAAGGTGTCGTTCCTGCGCCCGGTGATCCGCCCAGCCTGCAATCGCTGCGGCCAGTGCGTAGGTGCCTGCCGGGTGGACGCGATTGACACCCGCCAGCGCTACGAAATCATGCCATCTGAATGCACGGTCTGCCTGGATTGCCTGGCCGCCTGCCCTGAAAGCGCCATCGGTTTCCGTTGGCGCGGGCGTCCGGCCCCCGCCCCCCTCTATTCCCCCCCTATAGGGGGGGTGGGGGGGGTAGGGGGAGTAGAGGGAATGACCCGGCGGCAGGTGCTGGTTGGGCTGGCGGCCAGCGCGGCGAGCGTCGTCTTGCTGCGGACCGGTGTGCAGACCAAACAGCCCGATCCGAAGCTGATCCGGCCGCCCGGCGTCGAGGACGAGGGAACGTTTCTGGCCCGCTGCCTGCGCTGTTCCCAGTGTATGAAGGTCTGCCCGACCTCCGGGTTGCAGCCGGCATTGTCTGAGGCCGGGCTGGAAGGGCTGTGGACGCCGCGGCTCGTGCCCCGCCTGGGCCACTGCGACTACGGCTGCAACGCCTGTGGCCAGGTCTGCCCATCCGGCGCGATCCCGCCCCTCGACCTGGATACCAAGCGCCAGGTGCTCATGGGCATGGCCGTCGTGGACCGCAACCGCTGCCTGCCCTGGGCCTACGGGACACCCTGTATCGTGTGCGAGGAGATGTGTCCGACGCCAGAGAAAGCGATCCGGCTCGAGGAGGCAACGGTGACTGACGCGCAAGGCCAGACGAGCGTCGTTCAGCGCCCCTACGTCCTGCGCGACGTGTGCATCGGCTGCGGCATCTGCGAGTCCCGCTGCCCGATGGGCGTACCTGCCATACAGGTCTACCGCCGGTGAACCGGCCAACTCGACCATATTCTTCCGCATGCCACTTTTCCCCCGCTTGCCCGTTCCCCAACCATCGAGTAGAATAGACTCGGCAAATTCGAATTTCAGACCTGATGGGTCTTCTGAGACCGGTCAGGTCTCCAAGGGAGGACAAATGCCAAAATATCGTATCGCGCTGATGCCCGGCGACGGCATCGGCAAAGACGTGATGGACGCTGCACAACTCGTGCTCGACAAAATCGGGCTTGACGCCGAGTACGTCCCGGCCGGCATCGGCTGGGAGTTCTGGTGCAAGGAGGGCGATGCGCTGCCCCAGCGCACGGTTGACCTCCTCAAGTCCTGCACCTGCGCACTCTTTGGTGCCATCACCTCGAAAGGCAAGACCGAGGCTGAGGCCGAGTTGATTCCTGAGCTGCAAGGCAAAGGCCTCACTTACCGTAGCCCCATCGTGCGCATGCGCCAGTTGTTCGACCTCTACGTCAACCTGCGCCCCTGCAAGGCCTACGAGGGCAACCCACTCAACTACCGGGACGACATTGACCTGGTCATCTTCCGCGAGAACACGCAGGACCTCTACTCGGGCGTCGAATTCTTCCCGCTGCCCCAGGAAGTGCGGGCGGCGTTGGAAGCCCACAGCCGTGGCATGGGGGCCTTCAAAGATGTGCCCTCCGGTGAAATTGCCCTCTCCTGCCGCATCTTGACCCGTGAAGGCTGCCACCGCATCATCCGCCGCGCCTTCGAGTACGCTCGCCAGTACCACTACCCCACGGTCACGCTGGTCGAGAAGGCCAACGTCATCCGCGAAACCTCCGGGATGATGGTGCGCGAGGCGCGCCAGATCGCCACCGAGTACCCCGGCATCGCACTGTGGGAGGTCAACGTGGATGCGATGTGCATGTGGCTGGTCAAGAACCCGCAGGACTATGGCGTGTTGGTCTCGAGCAACATGTTCGGCGACATCATCTCCGACCTGGCGGCGCAGTTGGTCGGCGGGCTGGGGTTCGCCTCCAGCGGCAACATCAGCGACCAATTCGCCATCTTCGAGCCGACCCACGGCTCAGCCCCCAAGTACGCCGGCCTCTACCAGGTCAATCCCACGGCCATGATCCTGGCGGTCAAATTGATGCTTGACTGGCTGGGCGAGACCGACAAGGCGCAGGCGCTGGAAAAAGCTGTCGCCGATACCGTCGCCGAGGGGAAGGTGCGCACGTACGACATGGGTGGGAGCAGCACGACGCTGGAGATAGCACAGGCGGTTGCTGACCGATTGTAATCAGCAGGAGGTGCAAATATGGCCATAGCAACTCGGACCGCCCCGCTCGCGAGAGAGGCGGCCACCTGGCCTCCTCCGCAGGGTGAATGGACCTACGAGGACTATCTGCGCCTGCCAACTGATGGCTGGCAGTACGAGATCATTTATGGGAGGCTGTTCATAGTCCCTGCCCCGATGCCGATTCATCAGCGCATCGTGCGTGAATTGCTCACTGCCCTGACCGTTTTCCTGCACCATCATCCCCTGGGTGAGGTCTTCCCGTCACCCACCGACGTCCTGGCGCCCGGCAAGGCCGAGCCGGTGCAGCCCGACCTGGTCTTCGTTACTGCCGAGCGAGTGCACATTGTTACCCAGCGGGCTATCGAGGGCGCGCCAGACCTGGCGGTTGAGGTCCTCTCCCCCTCCAACTGGCTGGACGACCGCCGCACCAAGTTCACCCTCTACGCCGAGATCGGCGTGCGCGAGTACTGGATCGTAGACCCGGACGAGCGGACAGTCGAGGTGTTTTCGCTACAGGAAGGCCGCTACGCGCTGGTGAATCGCTTCGGCCCGGACGAGATCCTGCGCTCCGCCCTCCTGCCCGGCTTCGAAGTGGCCGTTGGGGACCTTTTCCCCGCCTGAAGCATTGCACTTGAACCAGTTCTACACGCAACACGTAACACGTACCACGCAACACGCAACACGTTTCACGTTTCACGTTTCACATACGGAGGCACCTATGGACAGTATCACCCATCAAATGGCCCGTTTCGCCCTGGGCTTGCAATACAACGACATCCCGGCTAAGGCCGTGCACGAGGCCAAGCGTTTCCTGCTCGATTCCGTCGGCTGTGCGCTGGCTGCCGTGCCGCTGGAGGACATGCAGGCCGCCCACCGCTATGTTGTCGCGCTGGGCGGCACGCCGGAGGCGACGGTCATCGGCAGCGGCCACCGCACCCACAGCGCCAACGCCGCGCTGATGAATGCGCTCCTCGTGCGGGCACTGGACTACAACGACATCTACTGGGTGCAGGACCCCTCCCATCCCTCCGACGTCATCCCCGCCGCGCTCGCCGCCGGGGAGGCCGCCCACCGCGATGGACGGGAGACGCTCGTCGGCATCCTCATCGCCTACGAGCTGGAGATGCGCTGGTGCCTGGCTGCCACGCCCGGCGTCCGCGAAGTCGGCTGGCACCACGCCACGCTGACCCAGTTCGTCTCTCCCTTCGTCGCGGCGCGCATGTTCGGCCTGAACGAAGACCAGGCCGTCGCGGCAGCCGGCATCTCCGGCAGTTCCCACTTCACGCTCGGCGGCGTCGTGGCGGGCCACCTGACGAACATGAAGAACACGGCCGACCCGCTGGCGACCGAAGCGGGCGTGCGCGCTGCGCTCATGGCGCGCGAGGGCTACACCGGCCCGGTCGAAGTCATCGAGGGCAAAGAGGGGCTCTACCAGGTGCTGAAAAACGTCCAGTGGTCCACCGACGTGCTGCTGGACGGCCTGGGGGAAAAGTTCCTCATCACCGAGTGCTCCTACAAGCCCTTCCCCACCGAGGCGCTGACCCACCAGCCCATCACCGCCGTGCTGAACATCTGCCGCGCCCACCACATCGCCGCCGGGGAGGTGGCCGAGGTCTACCTGCGGACGACCACGCGCGGGGCCGACATTCTCTCCGACCCCTCCAAGTACAGGCCCACGACGAAGGAGACGGCCGACCACAGCCTGCCCTACTGCCTGGCCGCTGCGATTGCCGACGGCAACGTCCTGCCCAGTTCCTTCGAGGAAGAAAAACTGCGCGACCCGCGCATCTGGGCGCTTCTACCGAAGATCAAGGTCGTCGCCGACCCCGAGATTGACCGGCTCTTCCCGGCCGTGAAGCGGGCCATCGTCCGTATTACCACCACCGCCGGGACGGCATACGAGGAGATGGTGGACCATGCCAAGGGTAGCCCGGAGAACCCAATGAGCGACGACGAAATCGTCGCCAAGTTCCGCGCCAACGCGAGCGCGGTGCTCACGCCGGAGAAGCAAGCGCGGGTGGTTGAGGCTACGTGGAGGCTGGAGGATTTTGCCGACATCGGCGACTACATGCAGTTGCTAGTCAGCGACCGGTAGCCTCTGAAGACCTGTCAGGTCTGAAGCCCTTTCACCTTCTACTCCTTCACTGCGCCTCGGCATGGCCCCTGAGGCGCTATTTTTAGAATCTGCCGACCGATTTTGTGACCCCATCCCTTCGTCGCTCGTCCTACTCTATAGAATGAGGAGTTGACCGATCAACGCTGAAACAAGAGACTGCGCCGAAGACACCTTTGACGCACTCTTCCGCCGGTACGAGCAGCCGCTCTGCTCTTACCTGGCGCGGCTGACCGGTGACCTGGCCCGCGCGCAGGAGCTGACCCAGGAGACGTTCCTGCGCGCCTACCAGGCGCTGGCGCGGGGCGCGCGGTGGGACAACCCCCGCGCCTGGCTGTATCGGGTCGCCTCACGGCTGGCCACCGACGACTATCGCCGCCGCAGGTTGCTGGAGTGGCTGCCACTATGGAGCACAGAGCCTGACCCCGCGTCAAGGGTCGAAGCGGCCACTGCCGAACGGCTGGCTGTCCAGAGTGCGCTGGACGCATTGCCGCCCAGGTACCGCGTGCCGTTGGTGCTCTACGTCTACGAGGAACGCACAGTGGCCGAGATCGCCGAGACACTGGAACTCTCGGTCAGCGCGGTCAAAATGCGCCTGAGCCGGGCGCGCGACAAATTCCGCCAGGCCTACGAGCAGGAGGAAAACCGGTGAAGGAGTGCAAGAGAGTTCGAGGACTGCTGGCACTGCGATCCGATGACTGGAACGCCGAAGAACGAGCCCGGGTCGAAACACACCTGGCCACCTGTTCCGGTTGCGTCGCCCTCGCCCGTACGTATGGCGAACAGGACCGTCTCATCCGCAACGCGCCGGGCGTGAGCCTCACGCCGTCACAACGAGATCAACTCCTCTCGCGTGTCCAACGAGAAAGGAGAAGGAACGAGATGCGCACCAGACTATCAGCCATCCTCGGCACGGCCGCGGCCATCGTGGCGCTCGCTGCGCTCGCCTTCGGGCTGAACCTTCTGTTCCGGCCTGGCGGCCCCCCTGTACCCAGCGCGCCAAGCGGCCCGCATCCTGCAAGCGCCGACGAGGCGTTGTGGGTACACGTTGACGCCGCCTGGGATAAAGACCTGGCCCACCAGACTACGGCCATCCTGCAGCGCCAGTCCTGGTGGGACGGCGAGATCATCCTGTTCACCTGCGAGGACAACTTGCCCGACTCGGCCGGTGACGGGCGCCAACAGGTGCTCAGTTGGGTTCTGGTCGAACCCGCTCCCCTGGAACCTGGGTGGACAGTCGTTGCATCCGGTAACAGAGATGTGATTCATTGGCCGGCGGAGCAGGCTATGCCCACTCCTGCCGACGTGGGTGTCTATAGCTTCTTCCTCAGCCAGCGGCAGGACAACCTGGGCCGGGCAATGAGCGTCATCTATGGACTATGGGCAGACCATCTGGACGTGCCAGACACCGTACAACTCACCCTCGATGGCCAGGAATTTGACGCCCCCCTGGAGAACGAGAGCTTCTTGTACGTTACCGAAGGGCACATCGCCGGGCAGCGTCCTCAGATCAGGTGGACGTGTGATTCGCCGGGCGGCGCCCCATGTGGAATCTCGCTGCGCACCGACGAACCACTGCCTGAACCGGAACCACTGACATTCGGTGGGGAGATTCGGAGTGACGAACTGACGCTCGACTCGCTGACCGGGAAACGTATCCCGTTCACGATAGGCCAGCGTGACTCTACGGACCCGCTCGCACCGGGGCAACTGTACCTGCCCTCCAACGTTTACTTCGATCTGCGCTGGAGAGTGGTGGCCCCGCCCAGTGCCGACTGGAATGTCTTTGTACACCTGCTGAACGCAGCAGACGAACTCGTTCTGCAGAGCGATGTAGCCGTAGACTGGCCTGCACAGCCCTGCCCCGATGACGAGTACGACCCGAAAGAATGTATCATCACCACCGGGCACGAATGGCAGTTCCCCGCCGATTTTCCAGCGGGTCTGTACACCATCACGGTCGGGCTGTATGACCCGCGTACCGGCGTGCGTGCACCCGTCACCAGTCCCCCTGGCGCAACGTCTCCTGTGGCATTGGGGCAGGTGCAGGTGATGTCCAGCGAGCCATCTGCCGAAAACACTCAAGTGGCGCTGGGCATCTTCAGCGGGCGACCCAACCCCTCCTGGACGCTCACGCCGGCACAGGACGCCGAACTGAGACAGCGTCTCGATGCACTCACTCTCACTGATCAGCCCTTCCCGTATGCTGAGATGAAACTGGGCTATTACGGCTTTGCCTTGCTGCTGCCCGCGAGCGAGGGGATGCCTTCCCGGACAGTCAGTGTGTTCAAGGGCATTGTGCAGGTAGAAACGACAGGCGGGCAAGTCACGCAATTGGCCGACGACGACCGTGTGCTAGAACGCTGGTTGCTGATCACAGCCACTGGATACGTCGAGCCGGACGTCATCGAGGCAGTTCGTCAAGAACTGGAACCTACCCCAACCCCGACACCCACACCGTTGGTGCACGCCATCCAGCCAGCAGTCTCCACAACCGCTCCAACCCTTCGAGAAACGCCTTTGGCACTTCCATCAGGATTGAGTGTAGAAGAATATGCACTCGAAGAAGTACCCCAGGCGGAGCCCTTGACCTTTGCACCGGTTGAAGGTTCAGCAAGGGAGATTCTGAGCAGGCATCAGGATGAGCGGCGCAGATACTTCCCAGACCGTTCATTCCCCGACGACGGACACTTCGCCCTTGCTGTATCCTTGGGAAATGAGAGGCTGGTAGCAACGGAAATCTTCACCGATACCGGCAACACCCAGAAAGGTACTGTAGAACTATCACGTGACGGGGAAACGATTTACACCATCCAGGTTGGGGACCCTAGCCCAATTACCACGCTGCGTGGACTGTGGGTGTACGACAACCATTGGGTTTTGGAAGTCGCAATTGTGACCCAGGAACGGAATTCCCAGAACGAAGTATCGCTCGATGCGTCTGGCCAAATCATCCAAGATGGGGAATCACTAAACGAACGCTATGGCTATCAGGAGGCTTTTGGCTTCCAGATGATGAGAGGCAAACCATTCTGTTTTTCCAAAAAGGATGGTCAGATTGGAATTTCTTACGATAACCAGGCAGTACCACTAGGGTACAGCCAAGTCCCCCACTACTGGTGTTGCAGCGCAGCGGAGCTAAACCCGCTAAGTGCTGAAAGCATGGTAGCATTTTTCGCTCAGCGGGCTGGGACGTGGTATTACGTTGAAGTTGGAGTTTTCGAATAGCGGAACTTTTGTGCGCGGCCAGACGTCTATATGGTAGAGGCGCTCCTGTGCGAAGATGAGGAGACGTCTGTTTGTGTTTGCCAGTACGGCAGCAGGGCAAACGTAAGTCAACGTGAAACGTGAAGGAGGGTAATACCATGGGCAATCGAATATGGTGTCTCGTCACTGCCGTGACCATTGCACTGACTGTATTGGGCTTCGGTGTGCTGGCGACCCCGGTTGCCGCAGAGGGCGAATGGTACGCCGAGTACTTTGCCAACCGCGACCTCAGCGGCGGCCCGGCGCTCACCCGCTACGACGCCGACCTGAACCTGGATTGGGGCACCGGCAGCCCTGGCGCGGGTGTCCCCGCCGACAACTTCTCCGCCCGCTGGGCCCGCGACGCCTGGTTTGAGGCCGGCACCTACCGTTTCTCCTACCGCTCCGACGATGGCATTCGCATCTGGGTTGACGACGTGCTCGCCGTGGACGACTGGCGCGACCGCCAGGCCACCTGGTCCTTCGTGGATCGCGCCATCCTCCGTGGCACCCACCGCGTGCGCGTCGAGTACTATGAACACGAGGGCGGCGCAGCCATCCAGGTAGCATGGGAGCGGGTCAGCGGAGGCGCTGCCTGGCGGGGCGAATACTACAACAACCGCGACCTGTCCGGCTCGCCCGTACTGGTACGCTACGATCCGGCGATTGACTTTGATTGGAAGAACGGCAGTCCCGATTCCGCCATCTCCGCCGACAACTTTTCCGTGCGCTGGACGCATAGCCTGGGTTTTACCCCTGGCACCTACCGCTTCTACGCCAGTTGTGACGACGGCGTGCGCATCACTGTGGACGGCCAGCGCATCGTGGATGCCTGGCGCGATCAGAAATTGCCCAATACCTCCTGGGGCGACCTCACACTCGGCAGCGGGCAGCATACCGTCGTCGTCGAATACTACGAGCACGGCGGCGAGGCCAGCGCCCACGTGTGGTGGGACCGGGTGGGGGCCTTCTCCGGTTGGGAGGGCCGCTACTATGACAACGCCGAGCTGCGCGGTGGGCCGGCGCTCATCCGGGACGACGCCGAGATCAGCTTCGACTGGGGTGAGGGTGCGCCTGCTGACTGGATGCCAGCCGACAACTTCTCCGTCACCTGGACGCGCCAGCTCAACTTTGCCGCCGCCTATTACCGCTTCAACGTGCGCTCCGACGATGGGATGCGCCTCTGGCTGGATGGCGCGCTGGTGATGGACTACTGGCGGCCGATGAACTATGAGTGGCATTACCTGGACTGGACCTACCTGGCGGGCGTGCACACGCTCAAAGTGGAGTACTTTGAGCGCGGCGGCGGGGCGCGTATCCGCTTGTGGTGGGAGCAGAGCGCCACCGCCGGTGCTCCTCCTTCCGCCACACCCGTGCCTCCCCCTGCTGCTCCCACGCCCGTGCCTCCCGTCGCCCCCACACCCGCGCCTGTCCCGTTGCCCGGCCCCTGGCAAGGAGAATACTTCAATAACCGCGACCTGGCTGGCAGCCCTGCCATGGTGCGCACTGACTCCACCATAGACTTCGACTGGCGCTGGGAAGCCCCCGCAGCGGGGATCAAGCGCGACGACTTTTCCGTGCGCTGGAGCGGCTCCTTTCCTTTCGAGGGCGGCCGCTACCGCTTCAGTACGACCACCGACGACGGCGTGCGGCTGTACGTGGATGACCAGTTGATCGTCAACGCCTGGCGTCCCATGCGCGGCACGCGCATGGGCTACACTACTCTCCCGGCGGGGAACCACGCCGTGCGCGTCGAGTACTTTGAGCGCGTTCAGGCCGCGATGGCGCGCGTGACCTGGCAGCGGGTGGGAGCAGCCCCGGCACCGCGCCCCACACCCACTCCCGTCGCCCCCGGCGATCGGGGCGCGGGTGGACCGTGGGACGCAGTTTATTATGCCAACGTTAACCTTTCCGGCAGCCCGGCCCTGACCCGTCAGGACGCTACCCTGGATTTTAACTGGGGTTGGGGCTCGCCCGCTCCCGCCATACCCGCCGACAACTTCTCGGCCGCCTGGACGCGCTCGGTCGAATTCGACGGCGGACGCTATACCTTCACGACCACCTCCGACGACGGCGTGCGGCTGTACGTGGACGGCCAGCGGGTGATTGACAGTTGGCGGCCGATGCGCGGCGCCCGCAGCGCCACGCTCAGCCTGAGCGGGGGCGCGCACACCGTACGGCTGGAGTATTTCGAGCGCACCGGCGTCGCGCTGGTGCGCCTCAACTGGCGCCGGTGGTAACACAACCGATGAGTTGACCAGAGACAGAGCCCATATTATAATTTCTTCTGATCTACATTCCCACTGCTGGAGACGGTCCACCTGGGCGCGGAACAGGGACCGGTGGTGGCGATAGAGCCGAAGGCAGAAGAACAAAAAGTCTCACAACTCTGACCAATCTGAGACAATAGCCGAGCAGCACGTCAGGAGATGGAAGATGGTAGATGTAGTGATTCCTGTTTCGCTGGCTGACACAGCCTCCCACATACAGATCAACGTACACGTTCTGGCGGAGGTCGTGTCGGCGGAAGTGGCGCGGCGGCGGGCTAACGCTTGGTTGCTGGAGAACGTCGGCAACCTGCTGCGAGCCGAAGCACCGGAACTGGTGGCCGGCGAACGGCTCGTCTGGCGCGTGGATGTCGTGCTCACTTCTCCTACGCGTGGGACACTTGGTCACGTAGGGCGGCTGGAGATCGAGGCCACTACTGGCAAAGTACTGGCCGATGCTACGCTGGCTCAAGGGATCATTGCCCATGCCCAAACACTGGTTGGCGATTGAACACCACCCACAGGAAGCGGACGCCGGCTGCCTGGCAGCCTGTGTCCAGATGGCGCTGGCCCATCTGAACATCCCGACCTCTCAGCAAGTCCTCAATCGCCTGTTTGGGCTTACACCCGCCGGCGTTCCGGTCTCCCGCTTAGTGCGGTTGGAGCGCTATGGCGTCCATGCTGCAATACACTACGGCACAGTGAATGACCTGATCCACTACGTGGATCAAGACTTTCCTCCTATCGTCTTCGTGCGCACCGGATCACTTCCGTACTGGTCACTCGACACCCAACACGCGCTTTTGGTCAGCGGGTATGACGGCAACGATCTGTTGATTAACGACCCGGCGTTCCTCATTGCTCCCCAGCGAGTCGAAGCTGCGGTGTTGCAACTGGCGTGGGACGAATTTGATGGCCGTTACGCCATACTCAGGCGAGCATCAGACCTTGAGCAATAATGCCACCTATTGTTGTAGGGCAACAGCACCGAGTCGAAACCAAACCGTTCCAGGCTGCGCTTGTGCGTGGCAGGGGCCATCAGGCCGTGGCCTGTCACGCCGATAAAGCGCGTCAGCCCTTGCTCGCGGGCCTCGATGGCTGCCTCCAGTGCGCCACCCGGCCCCATCGTTACCTCCCATTCCTCCGGCTCCATCAGGTGATGCAACTGCAAAAGATCCACGTGATCCACCCGCAGCCGCTCCAGTGAACGCTGGAACTGCTCGCGGGCCTGCTGAGCGGTGCGTTTGTGTATATTGGTGGCCAGGAAGAAATACGGGCGACAATGCTCCATCTTCCTATCCCGATACCACCTCCGCACCGTTCGTCGCCACGCAAACGTAGACGTTGGGCGTAATGCCTGTGGCTACCTGATAGCAGGCGGCGACGGCCGTGGCAAAAGCGTGCGCTTCGTCGGCGCGGACGAGCGCGACGGCACAGCCGCCGAAACCAGCCCCTGTCATGCGGGCCCCGTAGCAGGACCCTCGCTGGTGGGCGCACGCGACCATCGCGTTCAGCTCAGCGCTCGACACCT
>Ga0172364_10002626_pt1 | contig 14304 bp, 15 predicted proteins | sample LakKivSesite10cm_FD_114545 | JGI IMG/M metagenome (GOLD analysis project Ga0172364, IMG submission 114545) | Sediment microbial communities from Lake Kivu, Rwanda - Sediment site 10cm | ecosystem: Environmental > Aquatic > Freshwater > Lake > Sediment | place: Rwanda: Western Province, Lake... | reverse complement strand
TTTCGCGGGCTTCAACGTCGTCAACATTAAAGAGCTGAATTCTGAAACAAAGCTTCCAGTCATAGCCGTTACACGCAAGAAACCAGATTTCCCAAATATCCGTAAGGCGTTGGAAAACTTGCCCAACAGCAAACTGCGATGGGCAGCCATCAAAGGCACCGGGAACCTGTTCATGGTGAATACCAGAAGCAAACGTGCAAAAGTGTATGTACAAGCCTGCGGAGTCTTCGAGGAAGACGCTCAGAAAATCGTGAAATTGACTTCTACTCGAAGCGACATTCCTGAACCCTTACGCGTGGCGCACTTGATCGCGTCAGGCATAAACGGAACACACAACGTTTAGCCTTGATACGTATCACAGCGAGAAAAGGTTTAAAAGAGACTATTCCAAGGGAAGACAGACGGACAACGGAGCAATAGCGTATGGAATTTTGTCCAAAATGCGGGTCTCGTCTTGTGCCCAAAAAAGGAAAAAGCGGAAAAAACACGACGTTAGTGATGGCATGTCCAAAATGCGGTTACAAGAAGAAAGCGGTGGACAAAAAGATCGAACCGAAACTGACTAAAACTGCCCAACCTAACCCACGGCAACTAGTTGCAGTGATCAGTAAAGAAGAACAAAAGCTGAGAACATTGCCCACTGTTAGGATTGAGTGCCCAAAATGCGGCAATAATGTGGCTTATGTTTGGCAGGTGCAGACGAGAGGCGCAGATGAGTCTTCAACGCAGTTCTTGCGATGCACGAAGTGCAGCTACACATTCAGAGAATACTCATAAACTCTCGAATCTTAAAGATAGAATATTGAAGTTAGCAGTTGTGTCTGTCTCTCACCATGATATTTAAGTGAAAAATAAATTTGAAGATTGGTGCCCAGCAAGACATCCACGCATTGATTATACCCTTCTTTCTTGTCCGACGTGCCCTTTATAGAGCTCTTTCTTCTTTTTGATTGTTATTTTGAGCACTCCGTTCTTGTATTCAGACGTTAGAGATTCAGTGTTTAGGTCTCTTTTAGGTAGTTCTATGATCTTGTAGAAGTTCTTGGCTTTCACCTCAAGGCTGTCTTCCTTGAGGTGTAGTCGTATGTTTTCTTTTTCTTCTCCAGGTAACTCAACATAGATCGTTGTCGCATCGTCTTCATCGAAGACATCTGTCAGTGGCTCTCGTATATCTTCTGCTTCACCCCTTGGAAGCTTGAACGGTATTTCTGGCAATGGCCGTCGCTTTGGCGGTTTCAGCGGTTCAATCGGTTCTAGCGATTCGTTGAAGCCAAAGCGGCCTTGAATGATGTACCCTTTCGCTTGCGGCTCATTGATCTCTCTGGTTTCCCATGTGCCTTTCATTTTCCCGCTTCTTATTCCTTTGAAGATCTCGTCTATTTCTTTCTGGAATTCTCTCATGAGTCTTCTGTTCAAGGCATCTAAATTCTCAATCATTCCGTCAAAATCATCACTAAACGCCAATATGCTTCACCTCCTCTCATCCTCGATCTCTTGAAGAGACCCCATTAAGCGGTGCAATGTGAGGCTCATCATAATGAATGCTGTTCGTCCAAAATCTGAACAACTATATTTTCCTCTGCCCGTTTTCTCTAGGAGTCCGCCTTCTTCGAGTTTCCGCGAGTTTTCCCAGACGATCTTGGGGTTCAAGTCCAGTTCTCTCATGAAGTCTGCAAAACTTGTCGTGCGGTCCTCATCTTCTACCAGTCTTCTCATCATTCTCAGGCGCGTTTCATGGGACAACGCATCAAAAATTTTGGAGAATCTTTCGAAGTCTTCTTCAGCGGCGTCAAACTCGTTTTCCAAGTCCTCTTTAGGCCAGTCTACTGGAGATAGAGGTATCTCGAACACTGTTTTTCCGTCTTGTACAAGTTGCAGTTTTAGCTTCATGAAGCCTCGCCTTTTTATTACCGTATGGTAATTACCAAATGGTAATATATAAACTTGCTTCACCAACAGAACGATTCGCAACAGACAGCAAGAACCTGAACAGAAACAGACAGAAGTTTTTATCTACAAGTCAAGCAATATCATAAAGAAGGTAACTGCAATGTTCAAACTCAAAGTTACAGACACCAAACTCCTGAGAGACATGATCACATCCATATCGATCCTCGTTGACGAGGCCACGTTCAAACTCGATCCCGAAGGCCTAAAACTACGCGCCATGGACCCATCCCGCGTGGCTATGGTAGACTTTGAGTGGCCAAAAACGATCTTCGAAGAATACCAATGCGATACACCCACGAAGATGTGCATTAACATAACTGAGCTCCTAAAACTCCTCAAGAGAGCAGGAAAAGAAGAGACAGTGGAACTCTCTCTTGATGAACAAACTGGAAAACTACAAGTGAAAATAACTGGAAAACACGCGCGAAACTTTACCATGCCCACGCTTGAAGCCTCAGAAGAAGAGGTCCCAACACCCAAGATAGCTTTCAACGTAAAAGCAAAAGCCACAACCGAAGGCTTGAGTCAAGCCATCGAAGACGCCCAGCTCGTAAGCGACCACGTGAAACTAGAAGCCGACCAGGAAAAACTCGTCTTCAACGCGGCAGGAGACCTCATGGGCGCAACCATCACCGTTCCAAAAGGAAGCGACACCCTTCTGGATCTGGAGACCAAGGAACCATCAAAGGCAACCTTCAGCTTGAGTTACCTCGCTGAAATCATCAAAGCCTCATCAGCGACCTCCGACATCGCCACCCTAGAGTTCTCATCGGACATGCCGATAAAACTTGACTTCCAACAAATAAAAGAAGGCAGGCTCTCATTCTTCTTGGCTCCAAGGATCGAAAACGAGTAATGTGTATAACAAGATGCAACACGCGACTAGCAAGTTCACGTTAAATGACTTGACAAAATATCCTTTTCTCAAAGAAGCCACAGAGCATGTTAAGAAACTGAACGTGAAGATCGAGGATTTGGTAAATCTCGACCTCGCAAATGTTGTTGAACGCGCCGAGGAGAGAGTTGAAGAGGCAATTCTATACACGCTGGTGAGTAGAAGACAACGAAACAAGGAAGTCGAGATTCTTTCATTCCCAGTTGCAACAATGCTTGTGATTGCCACTGAAAATTCATTCATCAAGAAAAGGTACGCATTAGCTGAAGCAAAGCAAGTATACAATGATCTATCACTTGAACCCAAAGAGAAGATATTGATGATTGCGGAGAACTTTGGGTGGAAACTAGTGGTTAATGATCGTGCTGATATGCCATGCGAATTCTCGTTAAACTTCGGAGACTACGTCAGAAACACAACGAGTATGCGCGAAGGAAAGTGGAAACTCGTCAACCGCTTACTAGCGAAGGGAAATGTTTACCTGACAAAGAGCGAGACTGCGAGGCTGCTTTGCGAAGAAATCCGCAGGCACATTGAAGAACGACTGCAGGTGAGAGAACAGCCAATCTTTCCTGCAATGATTGCAGAGATCGCTGAGAAGATCAAGAAGCTGTCTCTGGAAAAGATTGGGAAAGCAGAAATGGAAGGCTTTCCAAAAGAAATGGTTCAAACAGCGTTTCCACCATGCATAAACGCTCTTTATCAAGCATTCACTTCCGGCAGGCACCTCTCGCATGTAGGCAGATTCACACTTACTTCCTTCCTCGTAAACATAGAAATGCCACCTGCGAAAGTGATCGAATTATTCAGAAACTTCTCGGATTTCAGTGAGAAAATGACCCGTTACCAAGTGGAACATATCGCCGGGGAGAAAGGATCAAGAACAAGCTACGTTCCACCAAAATGTGGCACATTGAAGACACATGGCATCTGTGTGAACCCAGATGGCTTGTGCGAGGGAATCAGGCACCCGTTGGCATACTATAGGCGAAAGCTGAGGTTAACAAGGAAAATTTGAAAAGCACTTGTTGAGAGTAGCTTTTATATAGCAAGCACTAATAAGTGGACGCTGTCATCGGAAGAGGAAAGAGTGGCAATGAAACATTCGCCTGTAGAGGGGAACATTGGGATAGATTCAGATGTCGGAGTGATCCTCCCTACATACTGTGAAGTGGCGAATATTGAAAGAATGGTTCAGGAAATTCAGAACCTGAAATTGAACATTACCATACTCGTCATAGATGATTCGAGCCCGGATCGGACAGCTGACACAGTAAGAGCTCTTCAGAAGAGATATGAGAACGTGCTGCTTCTTGTGAGACCTAGAAAATCAGGGCTTGGAACTGCAATAACTGACGGCTTTAAGGTGTTCCTGTCACTACATTACCCGCCCAAATGCATCGTGACGATGGATGCTGACTATTCGCATAATCCTAAGGAAATACCCAGATTGATAGCCCCGATGCATGATGTCTATGACCTTACAGTTGGCAGCAGGTACTATCGTGGAGGAGGTACCCAAGACTGGAGTATCATGCGCCTAGCGATCAGCAAAATAGCAAATTTGATCACAAAATACAGAATTGCCGCAGGGATTCATGATTATACAAGCGGAATGCGATGCTACTCAACCAGAGTCGTTAGAAGCATGATTAACGATCTGCACAGCCAAACCTACGAGATACAAATAGAAACAATAAGACAAGCCAAGGTGCGGGGTTTCAAGATTAGGGAAGTTCCAATTCTTTTCGTGAACAGAAAGAAAGGAAAGTCAAAGCTTAGCAAGAACGAAATCATGGATTTTCTCTCGTACATCCTTTCCCTGAACAGAAAGTATGAACAACCCACTGTGAACAGTCGGCGTACACACGCTTTAACTAGCTAGACATTCAAAGAATCAAGTACTGACAAAAACTGCTACGGATGTATATGCAAAGTGAACACAAAAGGCGCTCGCAGACTAATATCACTGGAAGAACTAGAAACTTGGCTTGGCACAAAGTTGGGAAAGCTGGAACGCAGCGACATTGTGCTGCTTGCATTCATAGTGTCTTATGGCATCCTTTTCTCAACCCTGACAGTTTTCAGGTACTATGGATTCCAAACAAGAGCATGGGACCTTGGGATTTTCACACAGTCTTTGTGGACAACGCTATATGCCAATAAATTCCTTTACCACACATGTGAACTATTCATAAACCCAAGTGGCAGCTTCTTCGGGGTTCACTTCAGTCCGATACTTTTTTTCATTCTGCCCGTGTACCGGCTGGTCACTGCACCTGAAACCCTATTAGTGCTTCAGTCCTTCACTTTGGCCCTTGCAGCAGTACCGATATATAGACTGACAAGGGAATATGCTGGAGGAAGAACCTCGGCCCTTGTTTTGGCAGCTACGTATCTGATGTATCCTGCCACTCAACACGTAAACTGGTACGATTTTCACGCACAGGCGTTTCTCCCCTTGTTTTTTGCATTTACGATGTATTATATTGCGAAGGAAAACTGGTCGAAATACTTCCTGTTCGTTTTTCTTTCGCTGATGTGCGAAGAACATGCTGCCTGGATAACATTCGCAATGGGAATCTACATTGTCTGGAAGTACAGAACACAAGTGCTTTCAACTCTAACAAGAAAGAAAACTTTAGAAAATAAATACCTGAATATTGCACTTGTCACAATCGTGATTAGCAGCGTTTGGTACTGGTTCACGCTTTGGCAACGGAACACCTTTTTCCCAACCAACCCGGCAGCTTTGGAAGAATTCCTAGGATCTCCCAATTTTACCTTGTTAGGCGCAAAAGATCCGATACAGATCCCCTTGCTCGTCATAACGAGACCGTGGAACACTATCCAAGCTCTTGCGTTTGACGGTCACCTTAAACTCTTGTATTTGGCGCTTCTTTTCGGGCCTCTTGCTTTCTTTTCTTTCAAAGCCCCCTCTGCCCTCATACCAGCTCTTCCATGGTTCGCATTTTCGCTCTTGTCACAAACACTTGCCCACCATATGCTCGGACACCAGTATGAAGCGTATGTTATTGCGTTCATATTCGTCGCCGCAATATTTGGCTTGAGAAAAAACTATCTCGAAACATCCACCTTGAAGAGTGTCAAGGGGTCCCTCAAGAAAGTAGTGGCATTCAACATTATCTTCTTTCTGATAGCCAGTCCACTTGGCCCAGTAGTCAACATTATGTATCCCGATTACGTAAACCTCGGCATGAGTAACCATGAACAACAGCTAAACGAAGTTCTAGGCATGATACCGGCCAACGCTTCAATCTTAACACAAGACAACATATTCACACAAGTTTCACATAGACTTGAGGCATATGTTGTTCCAAACAGATTCATAGACTCAGGAATAAACGATCTTGCAATCAGTTTTGTAAACGAGACCATGGATAGAGTCGAATACATACTTGTGGACAACAAGACTGATCCATTGGCAACCGGTCTAGTGACCTTACTCTTGGAAACGAAACCACAGTTTGTGCTCATAGCGAAGAGAGACGACAACTCAATACTTCTCTACTGGCGCAAACCCTAAATTCAGTGTTAGGCAACTCTACATCGAATCCTTGTTCCATAGCAAAGGTCGAGGTTAAGAACTAGGTTAAGTGACATTGATGAAAATCGCAATCGTCCATCATAGCCTCAACACTCCCGGAGGAGCTGAAAGGCTTTGCTTAACGGTGATTGAAGCCTTGCGAAAGAGAGGGCACAACGTAGCTTTGATCACTGTTGAAAAGACAGATTGGCGAATAGTTCAGAAGAATTTTGGCAACGTGATGATGCCAAACCGCGAATCTTACCTGACGAGCAATAGGGTTTCGGCAAATCTATCAAGCATACCTACTGCCTCCACGTACTTTTTGACCTATGTTCTACAATTGCTAGCAAACAAATCAAAAGGAAAGTACGACCTAACTATGAATATTTTTGGCGATATCATAAATTCCATAGCAGACTTGACCTATGTTCATTTCCCATTAAGAGCCGCGATAGAGTTTTCCCAGATTCCTGCTTTCTCAAAACAGTCGATGTGGCAAGCTATAGCCCCTATCTACTACACAGTGGCAAAAATCTTGGACAGGATATGCCCTGGAGAATTGCTAACAAACTCTATATTCATACAAGAAATCATAAGAAAGACGCTCAATCGGAAGAGCATGGTTGTATATCCGCCTGTGAATGTTGAGGCTTTTTCAACACGATGCTTCGAAACTGTGAAGAGAGGTTGCACGGTTGCGGTTGTCGCTAGTTATGCTCCGAAGCGCCACCTTGAGCAGGTTCCCCTTATTGCAAAATATGCAAAAGCTGCAGAGTTTGTTGTCATCGGTAAGGCTGACGAATACTCCTTCCCCGTGCTGACGAAATTGCGCGCCTTGATCAGTGCTTTTCATGTTGGAGATCGAGTGAAACTGTTAACAAACGTACCTTTCGAGGGGCTCCTAGAAATGCTGTCAAAAGCCAAGGTATACCTTCACGTCATGCCCTACGACCATTTTGGCATTTCAGTGGTTGAGGCTATGGCTTCAGGGTGTGTTCCTGTGGTGCATCGTTCCGGGGGTCCATGGCTAGACATACTCAGTTCTGAGCAAGGTACTTATGGATATTCATACGCTAATGCTGAAGAAGCCGCAAGTACAATCGATAGGTTGGTCACCGATGAAGATTCAAGAGGGAGAATAGCACTTAGATCTCGATGCAGAGCAAATAGGTTTGACCGAACTGTCTTCATGAAGAGAATTGTGGAAGTGATCGAGCAAGTTGGAAACTGAGAAGGATCCATACATATCCATAATCGTGCCTACACTTAATGAAGAACGATACATAAGGTTTCTATTTCATTCACTAGAAGATCAACGTTCAATTAACTATGAAACTCTAGTAGTGGATGGCGGAAGCAAAGACCGAACATCTGACATCTCCAACGATCACAAAGCAATGGTAATTGTGCTGCCTGGGCATGGCGAGTTCATTTCTAGGAATGTTGGAGCAAAGAAGGCCAAGGGTACACTTCTTCTTCTTACGTGTGCTGACATAATTTTTCCTGAGGGCTTGTTTCGAAGAATAGTTGAGAAGTTTGAAGAGAATCCAGACCTTATTGCACTTACCGGTCCTGGGTGTCCATATGATGCTCCGTTAGTTGGCAAGCTGGAATATGCCGTCTACAACTTTGCTAGGTACCTCTTCGCCAAGTTTCCCAAACCTCTCAAGAGGTTCTCGACCAGCACAAACTTCTTAGTCGTTAGAAAGGATTGTTTTAACAAGACTGGAGGTTTCGCAGTAAATGACATTAATGCAGATGGTCTCATGGGTAAAAAATTGCTCGAGATGGGTAAAGTTGGGTTCTTCTTGGACACCTATATATACTTGTCAGCAAGGCGTATGAGAAATGTGGGGTTAATCGCATTTAACAGGCATTACCTGTATGCATTTGAGAACTTTTTCTTCTTCGCGTCTAACGCGAAAGCGATCAGATTCTTCAAGGCCAATTCAAAGAAGAAGCATCGAAGGATGCGCGAAGCCTAAGAACCCTCTCCCCCCCCACGCATACGCAGCAAGTTCAGACCGAATCTTGGTCAAACTAAGAAGCGCTTTGCTGTCGAAGACGACTCCAGAAACTGATTGTCTAGAGTCATTACATCACTCAACCGCGTTCTTTGATGTCTTCCATGCATCTCATTTCTATCCATTTGTATGTTTTTTCCAAACCTGCCTCAAGTGTGATTCTGGGTTCCCACCCTAGTTTTTTCCTTGCAAGTGTTATGTCTGCATTTCGTCCTCTTACGCCTTGAGGAGCTGAGAGATCATGAGTCTTTGTAATTTTTTTCCCCGAGATGGCTATTAGCATGTCAGCCAGCTGGTCAATCGTCACCAGTCTTTCTGACCCGATGTTTATCGGTTTGACATAGTCGGATTGCATCAGCATTATCGTTCCTTTCACCGCATCGTCCACGTAGCAGTAGCTTCTTGTCTGTTTACCATCACCCCATACCTCTATAGTTCCAGGGTTCTCTGTTTCCGCGATTTTTCTGCAAAGTGCTGCAGGAGACTTCTCTCGACCGCCCTTGTAGGTCCCTTCAGGCCCATAGATATTGTGGTATCGGAGGATTCTTATGTCCATCCCATAGTCGCGTTGGTATGCTTCGCACATTTTCTCAGCATATAGCTTCTCCCATCCGTAGAAGTTGTCAGGATCAGCAGGATACGCATCATCTTCTTTCAATCCGTTCACGTTAGGATCTGTTTGACGAAAGGTCGGATAGACGCAAGCTGAACTACTGAATAGGTATCGTTTGATTTTGTTCTGCCTTGAGGCTTCTAGCATATTTGCATTTATGATTACATTGTCATGCATCACTTCCGCGCCTACTGTTGTGATGAAACCTATTCCTCCCATATTGGCAGCAAGGTTGTATACTCTGTCAATGTCTTCCGTTGCGGTCATGCAATTTTCGCGTGTTCTCAAGTCAAGCTGTAGTTTTTCGTTGCAATGTTTGTCTTTCACGTAGCTGTCAAACTTCACGTCAACAATTCGAACGAAAACACCTTGACGGTACAACTCTCGCGCCAGATGACTACCTATGAACCCTCCACCCCCTGTGATCAGTATTCTATCCATTCTCGATCACCATCAGTTTGCTAGGTAACAAGTCCAGCAGGATCAAATATTGGCAAACTTTGAATATAAAATATTTGTGAGGGTGTTCCTGTTCCGATACGTGTGCATCTGGCAAAAAGGCCTCAACGGCAGCATGTTTCTGGCAATGTGCTCCTCTTGAAGAGAATCCACGTGTCACTATCTTATCTAAGAATCGGATAAAAAGTGAAACCTCGGCGTTTCCATGGATCTTCTTCATTAGTTAACTTGGCTTTGTTGCGACTTGGCCTCGCGCAAAAAGCGTAAACATTGTTTTATCGAATAGCGAGACTAAAATACTCGGTACATAACTAGTCATGTGAGACGGATGTCCACATACTCTAGTGAATTCGTGCAAAGAATGTTTCTCAAATACTATGAAGAGTGCCATTTCGAGACCTGTGCACCAAGAGAGCTTGAGAAGCGGGAATTTGGTGCGCTACTCTTCAAAGAGAGACTCATGATCAGGCATAAGGCGTTCACTTCTATGGGCGGAGTCCGTAACTTTTTGTGTTCCATGCTCCCTTCAGATGTATACTATTCAAGCGCCTATTATGAACAACCGTCGGCTCTTGATATGAGCGCCAAAGGCTGGCTCGGTGCCGATTTGATTTTTGACATCGACGCTGACCACATTCATACCCAATGCGAGAAGATACATGATGAGTGGACCTGTGGTGAGTGCAGTTTTAGCGGAAAAGGGTTCAATCCCGATCAGTGTCCAGTATGTGGAGGACAGAAGTTTCAGGCCAAAACTTGGCTATGCGAAGACTGTATGGAATCAGCTAAGAATGAGACGGTTAAACTCTTGGACATGTTGCAGAATGACTTTGGTTTTTCAGATAAGGACATGCACGTATTCTTCTCTGGCCACCGTGGCTATCACGTTCATGTAGAAACCAGAGAGGTCAAAACGTTCGACTCCATCGCCCGCAAGGAGATCGTAGATTACATTTCTGGTCTAGGTCTAAACTTGGGCTTTCGCGATTCAACCGCAAAATCGCCCAACAAGGCAAATATCCCTGCCCTTCCTCGCCTAGGCGACTTAGGGTGGCGAGGACGAGTAGCCAAGGGCATCCACGATTTTATACTCTATGCCAGTCCAGAAGACTATAAGGATATTGGGCTGAGGAAGAATGTGATTGAGACGATAATCCAGAACAAGAATTTGATCCTAAGAAGCATGGGTCATGGCGAACCATCTCATGTTGTTAAAGGTCTAGGCCCTGAAACATGGAGAAAAATGATTAAATATTGCGCGGAGTCCTTGTCTGCCGAAATCGATACGGTCGTCACAACTGACATTCATCGACTCATTAGGTTGCCAGGCACTTTGCATAGCAAGACAGGTTTCAAGAAGGTTGAATTTTCAACTTCGCACCTTGAAGATTTTGATCCGCTCAAAAGCGCAGTGGCTTTTAGGAATGGAGCCGTAACAGTTTTTGTGTCTGATGTGCCCGAATTCAGAATAGATGACAAAACCTTCGGCCCTTATCACAATCAGAAGATCGAATTGCCCACGGCAGCTGCCCTTTTACTTATCTGTAAAAAAAGAGCAGAGGTGGCAGAACAAGATGTATGATAGACTGTACGAAGTTTGGAAACATGAACTTCAAAGCATCAAACTAGAGGGACTTCCAACAAATTTCTATTCAGAGGTCGCTGATTTCATAGCGAAATTCAAAGAAGAAACCCGGATGCTGGACAAGAAAGCCGCTAAGACCAGACTCCTCAAACACGAATTGCGAAACGTTAAGCGAATGCTACGAGATCTTATGTATGCACGATACAAGAAAATACTTAAGGAGGCAAGTGAAGGCGAAAAATTCCCAAGTGAAATCTTGGCATCAGAAGAAGAGAAGCTTTTAGCAGGGATCGTTCCCTTGGCCGAGGCGTTTCAGAATTTCACGAGAAACATGCTACAAGGGCGCTTGGTTCAGATGAGCGTTGAGCAAGATCGTAAAAACGCCTTGCTACGTTTCCTAAAGGAAGTTCCAGTGATAATGGGCGTAGACATGAAGCCTTATGGTCCCTTTGTGCCTGAGGACGTTGCGTCGTTACCATCCGAAAACGCCAAGATCTTGATCAAGCAGGGCCTAACCCAGAGAATCGAAACCGCGCTGTGACGAAAGCGGTTCTGGCGATTTTTCGTTCCCGCGAGTTCATATTCATCAGATTCGGTGTCATCTCCAGTCTTCGACGGTTTCACCTAATCTTCAGTCTTCCCTTCTCGCCTTCGGGTTTTGATTCTACTCCATAAGAGTTGACTTCCGATTATTATTAGTGGATATGATATTGTCCAACTGATAGAATACAATGGTCCATAGATATTATGAAACCGTAACCAGTCACCGTGATTTATTGAGGTAAGATAGATGGACACGATTCTGAGAACATTGATGAAATATGTTATCACGGCACCAATCATGAAATAGATCACTTTGTGCAACCGGGGAAAGGCACTTCTCTTCAGAAACAAGAGGATCACGACAGTGTAGATAAGAAGGCTTTCCACACCAGCGCATGGCCATGCTACTGAGAAAGGAATCGAGTAATTGCCATGCGCATCCCAAGCTATATACGTTGGCATGCCGCCTCGATTGCCTAGCCAAAGTGTGTGATAACCCATTAAATTCAGAGCGCCGGCTGCGAGGTACGCCGTCGTTGGTACAATCAACTGAAAAGGAGTGAACACTCCCTGTGGGTATACGTCATCCACTATGTACACTGTCCCAATGATGATTAGGAAGAAAGCTGAAACTGAATAATTCTTGAAGCCATGTGTTCCGTACATCAACAAAATAACCGCGCTAAAAAGGGCCGCGAAAACAAGGTACTCCACTGCCAGCGGCATTCGACTAGCCCCACCCGCAGAAATCCCTTGTTGTGCAGCTAGACTAACGATTATTGTATTCGCTCCCAGAAAGTTGGCAACAACCGTGTAAATCGTTGGCAGTAGAGAAACCGCGACTAGAGTCACACCTTTTATCGAACCGATCTTGTTGATCTTGCTTTTCCCAAGCGTCTCCCAACTTAATATCGTTTCCAACACAAGTAGCCACAGAAAGAAAATATACAAGAACCTACCTTGCCACGAGCCTATCCATGTTGTATCTCCTTCGAAGGATCCGGGATACGATGCGTACAACAGAAAAATGGGTATGATAAACACAAAAGCCGGCCATGTTTTTCTGACTAGACTAGTACCTTTTTTCAATGGTTCTATATTCAACTGCAACTCTTTTATCATTCCATAAACTTCGTTAAGGCTGTGCGATTATTAAACATTGTTTGCATGTAGCTGCCTTCTGCTTGGGTTTTGAATCATTATTCAGACAATCGCGCGATTAGCAGTGCATTGCAGGAAAGGGTAAAAAGGTATAAGAACGTGTTTGTTTTCTTTATGCAAAACCAGTAGTGATAGCGGTGAATGTGCCAAAAGAAACCACAACCTACTGCCCTAAGTGCAAGAAGCACCAGTCTCATTCGGTTTCGCTTTACAAAGCCGGAAAGCGAAGAGCCTTGGCCAAGGGTGAAAGACATCACGCACGAGAAAAGCGTGGTTACGGAGGGCAGAAATACGCGCTTCAAAGAGAGTTTTCGAAAACGACGAAGAAACAGACTCTTAAGTTGAAGTGTAAAGTTTGTGGCTACATAAGACATAAAGATGGCATTCGCCTAAGAAAACTGAATATCGCATAACATGAGGTTAACGAAATGACTGAATGGGAAAAACTTATTCCGAAACCGAGAAGCAACTTCATTCGCGTGAAATGTCTAAAATGTGGTAACGAACAGGTCATTTTTAGCAATAGTTCATGCAAAGTATTCTGCAACGTTTGCGGGATCGAATTAGCAGAGCCTGCTGGCGGAAAAGCGAAGTTCAAGGGTGAAATACTAACTGTTTTCGAGTAGGGATGACTTGTCCTGATGGCTTCTAAGAGACCCGAATGGCCTGAAGCTGGAGACTTGGCAATTGCTACAATCCAAAACGTCACAGACTATGGCGCCTATGCAAAACTAGACGAGTATGATAAACAAGGATTACTGCACGTCTCCGAAATTTCGTCAGCTTGGATTCGAAACGTTCGTGATTTCGTGCGCGAAGGCCAAAAGGTCGTTCTAAAAGTCTTGCGTGTCGATACAGAAAAGAGACACATAGATCTTTCCTTGAGAAGAGTTACGAAGAGAGAAAAAATCGAGAAAATGGAATCATGGAAAAAGGAAAGAAAGGCTGACACTCTGCTTCGAAGCGTCGCTGAGAAAACAGGTATGCCACTTGAGGAGGTTTATGAGAAGGCGGGTGCCCTCGTTGAAAAAGAATATGGTCTGTACGAAGGGTTTGAAAGAGCCGTGAAAGAAGGCCCAGAAACCTTGACAAGTCTCGGCGTACCCGAAAAACTCGCAAGTGCCTTTGCCGAAGTGGCTCAAGAGAGAATACACGTGCCAATGGTGAAAGTTAAAGGCACTGTTGAGGTGAGATGCGCAAAGCCTAACGGCGTAAAGATCATACAAGAGGCTTTTCTGAACGCGAAAAAATCAGAGAAATCCCGTGACGTAAAACTTCGCTTTTATGTCGTTGCCGCACCCAAGTATAGCATCGAGATATTGGCGGATAACTACAAGCGCGCAGAAGAGGCTCTCCAAAAAGTTGCCGAAAACGTCGTTTCCAGCGTCGAAAAGGCCGGCGGGCAAGGTGTTTTCAGAAGGGAGAAATGATGGTCTGGCTTATGCGTAGATGTGAGAAATGTGGGAACTATACACTGAAAACCGCTGTATGTCCATCTTGCGGTGGACGACTTCGATTACCTCA